>Ga0079046_1000512_pt1 | contig 9784 bp, 5 predicted proteins | sample BED_host_MetaG_FD_76330 | JGI IMG/M metagenome (GOLD analysis project Ga0079046, IMG submission 76330) | Hot spring microbial mat communities from Yellowstone National Park, Wyoming, USA - BED_host_MetaG | ecosystem: Environmental > Aquatic > Thermal springs > Hot (42-90C) > Microbial mats ... | reverse complement strand
CCCAGAATATAAGTATTTTTTCCTTCCCTACCCATCTCATCCATAAGCAATGAAAGAACGTGGTACCTTTTTACGGCTGTATTTTTCCATGCAACCGGAATTTCTTTATTCCTATATCCTTCTATGAGATCTTCGTGGTTATATAGATAATAAAGCTCCATAGGTGTATTTTTGAGTATTATTATAGCTAGAGTTGTATAGAGGGTCTTCTCAATATTCCTTCCAGCACGTCCTATCCTTTGAGGTATGCTTTCTAACATAAAAGGCACCCCTACAATTCCTATAAAAGTTACATTGGGATAGTCAACTCCGAGTTCTAAAGTTGAGGTCGAAATTAACACTCCAAGTTTACCATCTACGAATTCCTTTTCTATTTTCTCTCTATCCTTCACACCGGCGTGATGAAGCCTTACTTTTTGAAACATTTCAAGAGGGGTCTTTTTAGGATTAAAATTAGACTCAAGCATGTAGGGCCAATATGCATAAGGATCTAAAGGATCAGGAACTAATTTTTGATTAAAATGATCTTTGGGTTCATAATAATAAACGGCTGCTACTTTAGCTTGATGGAATATCCTATATAGTTCTCTTATGCTATCAATAAATATAACACTTTGAGCTTTTCGATAATAAAAGACTGTGCTGAGAAGTAGAGTAAGTTCATAAACAACTGTTTCCCATGATCTTAATGGATTTACTGCCAAGACTAGGTAAATAACTTTTTTATTTTCTCCTTTTTCTAGAGATTCGATAACAATAAAATCTTTATCGGGTTCTAAATCAAGCAAGTCCCTTGCAAACTCTTTAGGCTTAGAGATTGTTGCAGAAGATAATATAATTAATGGTTCATTTTTTGAACTTATTTCCAGTCTTTTTAATATGTATCTAACATTTCCTCCCAGCAAGGATTGATAGACGTGAGCTTCATCTAATACAATTATCTTGAGATCTTTAAAAACTTCATAATCATGCTGAATAATTTTGCTAGGGAGTCGCCAATCAAGAGTCCAGACATTAGTTAATAAAATATCAGGTTTCCTCTCCCAAATCTCTTCTCTATATCCGTAAATCCAGTCAAATGAAGCTCCGCAATTTGAGCACCGAATCCATATTTTATCGATAGTTTTTGCGTATTGTAATTCGCCTCCTTCTTTTCCTCCTATCCCACAAGCAGGACAAATAGTTCCTCTAAAGGATGAGCCGGATTCGACACCTTTCTTATAAGGGGTTTCTCCATCATCTATGCCAATAGTTATTCTCATATCTTTTGGGCCAAAGTTTTTAAAGTATTGATTGACTTTATATAGGATCGTGAGTATCTTGTTAAATTGATCTCTTTCCAGAGACTTTCTTGGATAAGCGAGTAAAATTCTAATATTATTTTTGTTTCTTTCCTTAAGTTTATCCTGTAAAATTATAATTAATGAAGGTATTAGAAATGCATAAGTTTTGCCGCCCGAGGTAGGCGCTATAAGAACGTATGCCCTTCTTTCACCTTTTAGGATAGCCTTTATAGCGTTGAATTGAAAATCCGAAAAACCCTCTATTTCACCAATACCCTCAATTCCCTTGGGATCTTTATATAAAGCATACTTGACGATATGGTATATTTCTTTAGGAACAAAACTCGATATCTCATTAAATGAATGGTCAGCAAAACTAGGTATTTTTTCGTCTCTGACAATAATTTTAGTTTCTAACGGATAACGCAGACTTCCATACTTGATTGTAATGTTTGATGCTCTATATGCCACGTCAAAATGTAAAGTTCTTATCTTATCTTCTCCATTGTAAATGATAAAACCTCTTTTAATTAGATTCTCTAAAAGAGTTTTAGCCACCACTACATCGCATTTCAAAGCTAAGGCTATAGCATTGATAGCTTCAGACAAAGTTAGATATGATTCCTCTATTCTTCCTTCTTTTTCTTCATGTTTTTTATACTCATGATCAATCAAAGAATGATAAGCCAAAGTTATGTCTTTTAAATCACTCATTTAAGAGCAACCTCTATTATATTAAAGAAAGTTAAATACATATTATTTTCTAATAATTAAGCTGTTTATGTAAATAATAATGATGAATAAAACGGCAGTAATTTATCCTTTTAACTTACTAGATGAGAGGCTTCAAAACTTAATTATTAAATTTGGCTTCTCGGAGCCTACCGAAATTCAGAAGCTTAGTGTTGAATCTATACTTAAAGGCGAGCACGTTCTCTTAATAAGCCCTACAGGTTCTGGAAAAACTGAAGCAGCTATTTTTCCGCTCTTACATAAAATTTTAAATGAAAAAGAAGACATCGGCATTAAAATTCTTTATATTAATCCGCTCAAGGCTCTTACAAAGGACCTTACTGAAAGAATACAAAATTATGCTTATTTGCTTAACTTGAAGGTCAGACCTCTTTATGGTGATGTAGATAAGGGATTTAAGAAGCCTGTTCCTGAAATTGTTATAATAACTCCAGAAAGTTTGGAAATATTACTTGACTGGTCTCCTCGTTGGTGGCCATATCTAAAAACTATAAAATATGTTGTAATTGATGAAGTTCATGAACTTATTTCTTCTAAGAGAGGTTACCAATTATTGGTTTTATTAGAAAGGTTAAAACAACTTACAGGAAGAAACTTCCAAAGAATCTGTTTATCAGCTACGATTTCTAACGCAGAATTAGTTTCAGAAGTATTTGGTGGTTCAGATGGAAAACTGAAGATTATACGTGCTCCTGAGGAAAGAGTACATGAGTTTGAAATAAAACTAGCTATACCTTTAACTCCTGAAGAAAATGAAGATCCTTTTATTGCGGGTGCGAGATTGATTGCTGAGCATATCAGTGGCACAAAGTCTTTGATATTCGTAAACTCAAGATATTCTGCGGAAAGACTAAAAGCTGAAATCGAAAAGAAAGGCATAAAAGTTGGAGTACATCATGGTTCTATTGGATTTGAGGAAAAAGAGTTTGTTGAAAAGGAGTTTAAAGAAGGATTGTTAAAAGCTGTTATTGCTACAAAAACACTTGAACTAGGTATAGATATAGGTGATATAGAACAGGTTATACAGTTTAGATCTCCTGGACAAGTTAACGCTTTAATTCAAAGAGCTGGTAGAAGCTTTCATAAACCGAGAGAAAAGTCTGTTTGCAAAATAATCTCTACAGATCCTGAAGATTTCTTAGAATGTTTAGCACTATTAAGTTTATTTAATAAAGATTTCCTTGAGGAACCGATTATTTTAGAAAATCCTCTTGATGTTCTAGCTAAAGAAATCTTAGGATATGCTTTACACAATAATAGAGCTATAAAGAGCTATAAGGATCAGTTCATACCGGTCAACTCAAAGTCTATTTATGAAACAATAAAGAAATGTTTCTTGTTTAAAACGCTTTCTATAGAAGAATTTGAAAAAGTTGTTAACAATTTAGTTGATAGTGGGTTATTAAACTTAAACAACGGAGTGCTATTTCCAGGAATTAGATTTAAGTATGTATGGAAATTTGAGGAATCCGAAACTGCAGAATGGCCTTCGTTTAGTTTTAGAGAATTCTTTGGTATGATTCCTAAACGAGAAACCTTCTCTCTTTGGGCTGAACATGGATTTGGTAAAAAGAAAAAGTTAGGTGAGCTTGATGCATCTTTTGTTTATAGATCTTTGGCGATAGGCATGATAATAAGGTTTGCAGGTTCCAATTGGAAAGTTAGTGAGATAGATGAGAAAGAACATAAAGTGTTCGCTGTTGGAGTAAAAGAAGGTGGAGAAGTTCCTTCATGGAGAGGAGAAGGTCCTCAAAGGAGCGAAATGGTTGCCAGAGAAATGTTAACAATTTTATGTTCTATAATTAAGAATCCACAAACCGCTTTTGAGTTAATTAAAGACGAAAAAGCTACAGAAGCAATCTTAGATTACATTAAGAATATAGAAAGCTCCTATGTAAATGCTATCGCTGAAGGTAAAATTATAGTGGAACATATTCCTTCTTTAAAAACTTGGATCTTCATAACATTTTTAGGAGAAAATATTAATCGTACATTAGCTGCAGCTATTTACGAGAAAATCAGTGAAGTAAGCTTACTAGTCAAATATGTTATTTCTCCTATAGGCTTTGCTGTTAGATCAGAAATAATTAATCCTCTATATGCTTTAGAAAAAATAAGTCTTGAAGAATTTGAAGAACTTGTTAAGAGACATATAATCGAAAAGTCGCCCTTCACAAGATTGATTAAGGATCAGATAAAGGAACTTTTTGGTTTTCCACAAAAAGAAGTCATAATAGAAAAAGAAGCTAGTAAACAAGCAATGAAGATTTACTATAATATAAAGAGTGGAATAGAAACCTTTAAGAAAATTAAGAGCGGTTATTTAATTGTAGTTTCTAGGGAAAAGATTTCTCAATTAGGTGAAAGCATAATAAGATATCCATTTGAAAGACCTTGGAATGTTAGTTTAAAATCCATCATAAAGGAAACACTACAGAAATTTCATTCTGGAACTCTAGATAACATCTTTGAATATACTTGGAGTAATCCCGAAGAAGCTAAAAAAGAATTAAAGGAATTATCAAGAGAGATTAACATTATTACTTTTCTTGATTTGGATGAAAAAGGCTGGAGCATAGCTAAAATACCTTCATCAGAAAAAGAATGGATAACTATTAAAATACCTGTGGCTACTAAGTTTTTCGTAATAAGAAATGAAGAAGATATCAAAAAGATACGAGAGGAGTTAAGCAAAGAAAAGTTTCCTTTAACAAAGTTGCTAAATTTAGAGGTAGAAATCACTTTCTCTGGAGTGGATAGCAGTATAGATGAACCTTATAGCTTAAAAATAACAAATGCATTTGAAATAGTGCTTGGCACGTTAATCAAATTTAAGGTAGAGAAGAAGTATGACAAAGTAGACCTTAAGGTTCATATCAAGGGAACGAGAGTTACAATGAAACACAATGGAGTCCCTGTAGCTTTGCTAAGATATCTCATTTTAAAGGACATCGCAACAAGCTATGCCATTATAGAGAGAGGTGTGGTTGGTGGAAGAAGCCAGTATGTTTTCGAATTTCCTTAAAACTTTATGTTTAACGTAAATCTAATGTAGTTACATTCTTCTAGCATCTTCAGCATACTTTCCTTAAATGAAAAAGTTGCCATGAAATCTTTATCTATAAAAGTCAAATGGTCATTCCATATATCATTCTCACTTCTTTTACTTAAGATTGTTCTTATTATTTCTTGAGATTGCTTAAGAAATTCAAGATAACAATCAGGATTGCCAAATTCATGATTCTTAGTATGCAACTTGTGATGTGCCTCTCTAATGTTATAATCTCACATCATAAACAAGTAAGGATTTAGTAGGTGTAAAATTTTAGATGCACCAGTAAACCCTATAGATTTCTTGGATGAAAATTCTTGAAATATTCTCTTAATGGTTTTCTTCAAATCGTCATCGCTTAAGCTTAAGTTCTCTAATCTTTCTCCTTTTATCTTTTCCAAATCCAATTTAGATTCCGTATAAGCTTCACGTATATCATTTTCCAAACTTTCTCTAACTCCTTTTGGTAATCTTTGAAATCTCAGAGCATTCCAAGTTATAATAATGAGCTTAGCACCAGCTAATATAAAACTGATATTATGTGGATTTTTAGAAATAACATTTCTTGAAACTAAGTAGGCTATATCTACGTCCTCTTCTTCATGATATTTTTTACAATATTTAAGAAATTTCTTAAGATCCTTTATGTCATCAATGTATTTAATTACCTCATTTTTTCTCATTTTATACAGCTTGTCTAGAAAAGAGTAAACTCCAAACTTTATCTTCAACTTCCTTTCTAACTTTTACGTCAGATATCATAGTAGATAAAAGGGTGTCTACTTCTTCCTTTAACTTTCTATAATCTTTTTCAAAAGCTTCTAATGCGGTTATGAGTGCATTTTTATCAAGAGGTAACTTAACGCTTGAAGCTCCTGTTAGTGCGGCAAAATATATAAATTTAGCTTCATCATGATCCCATCCTCTATAAACTTCCTTTCCTTCTACTTGAACATAAAATCCGTTAATATCGCTTCCAAATGTAGGTTGACCCTTAGGAATTTTTATTTCCTTTGACCACAAACCTTTATAATCGCTTAGATAAACATCGGGAAATTTCTCAATCTTTGCAGTTAGCCTGCTTAGAATATTGTTGGCTAAAGCTTCTACATCAACATCTTTCTTCTTTTTTCTTTTTACAAAAATTCTAGCTTTTTCAATTCTAGTTTTAACGAGGTCAATAACCGCTTTGTATACTTCAACTTGTTCTTGTTCACTTAATCCTAAAATTTCGCTAATGAGGATTTTGTCAATTTCTCTCCTATCTTTTTTCACGTTATCTAAAGATACTTCTTCTAATGCATACGCACCTATTTCTTCAAAAACCGTGCCTATATCTCTGTCCTTTAATTTTCTAAATATATTGATTAATTTTTCACAAACAAAATTATTTTCAGATAACTTGTCAAGACTTGCTATAGGAAATTTTCTTAAATCTGTTCCCACCAAACGTATAGCACCACCCCCTAAACCTGTTCTGCCTAGTACCTCTATAAACAACCATGTAAGTGTGCTGTTTAAAAATGCACAAAGTAGTTCGTCCTTTGAATTTTTACTTCGGATACCATAAAAGGTATGTTCAAAAGGCACATTATCAATATTTATATGGCAGATGTGTTTATCCCATCTTAAATCAACCCATAATAAAGGTGCTGTTTTAAGCTCAGAAATTTGATACCATAACTCATGAGTCCTCAAGGTTGGTCTTTTATGGAGATTCCTTTCTTCTCCTGCAAGGATATATTTTAAAGCATTAGTGCCTACAAGCTTTTCTTTATTTTCTTTTACATAGAATAACATATATCTTAGATCTTTTTTTGTAAAAGCTATCTTGGTAAGCTCTTTAGGTGTCTTTACAACCGGAACTAGAAATCTAGCTTCAATACCCCACTTACCGATTTTATCTTTCGTTAAATAAAAGAATTCATTGGAACCTGTAATTATACCTCCAATTATGATGGCTTCTTTACCAAGAGGAATAAATAAATTCTTTCCTATTTCTAAAATTTTAAAGAATATTTTTGGTGCCCTTATGTATTTGCCCCATTTTGAACCATCAAACTTGTTTTCTTCTTCATTCCATCCTTCAGCCCAAAGGTCTGCTTGACTAATCATCGTAATTCTAAAATTTTCGTCTTCGTAAATCCAAAGAATTTTTCCAAGGAAGTCTATTTTCTTCGTTTGACTTCTTATCTTCTCATCTTTGTCGCAATTTTCTACAAAATCCACGAATCTCTCTACATTATTCCATCTTTCCTCTTCATTTTCTCCCACCTGTATGATTTCCCTCAGCTTTCTCTTAAGATAAACAAACTTCACCAAATTAGAATCTCTAACTTTTTTATCATCACATTTTTCAAGGATGGTTATTGCTGTATTGATATCAGCATCTTCAAACCATCTTTCAACCTTAGATTCAATAATCGCTATTACCTTGAAGTTTTTCAAGAAGAATTCTTGAAGGTATTTACCAAAGTCTACATCAAGCCATGAATTCGATGTTATTAAACCTAATCTTCCATTTTTGGCTAATAATTTAGTTCCATGTAAGAAAAAGTACACATAAATACTAGATCTCTTGCTAACTTCCATTCCCCAAGTCTTTTTAATCAATTCTCGAAGCCTATCTTTATAACCTCCCAAAAATACGTCCTCCATTTCTTCCTGTCTTGTATAAGGAGGATTTGTTACTACTGAATTAAAATCTTCTGAATATACAGCTTCAAGTTCTTTCTCTTTTACTCCTGGTATTTGAAAAGCAAGTTCATACATAAGGGTCTCCTTACCAGGCAAAACTTCAAAGAAATCTTTACATGCTATGTTAGGAATCGTTTCAATAGCTTTTATGTTTTCTCTAACTATGTTGATTAAAGCTAAATGGGCTGGGAATTTAGCAATATCAATTCCCCAAAGTTCTCTAACCAATTCTTCATGAGATTTGAATGGCTTTGCATATTTTCCTTCTTTGAATAACTTTTGAGCTAAAAATCTTTTTCTATGATATGCTCTAATCAAGAATGTCCCTGATCCACATGCTGGATCCAATACTTTATCATCAGGATGTTTTATTGTAAATCCTAAAATCAGATCAACGACATCTGTTGAGGTGAAATACTGTCCTAATTTATGTCTCTCAGTTTTAGGAATTAGCTTCTCAAAGATCCTTCCAATTATATCGTATCCTATTTTTGAAAAGTCATATTTGTTAAGCTCCGTTATTACGCGGGTAAATCCACTTACAATTTCATCTGGAAGAGGTATCCTTTCTAAGAAATCTGCTGCAAAAATTATACCATATCGCGGGTTAATATTCAAACAATGATTAAAATATTCTTGTAATTTCTTTTTAAGCTCTTCACCGCTAGAAATGTTTCCAGCATCAATTTCTTTTAAACCGAATCTTTCTTTTAGAATATTGTAAAACAAAATTTTGTTAACCAAGAGATATATTGCTTGTCTAGCAACTCTATCATAGTCATCTTCGGTATCTTCAAATAACCATCCTTGGCTAACAAACCATCGAACTAAATCCTCATAAAATTTAGGATCCTTCTTTTTCTTAATAAGATTATTGGAAACAGGAATATAGAGTGAATCGACAAAGGTTTTAAGATAATGAACTAAGATTTCATCTGGTGGAAGCTTAGGCAGAACATATATCTCTGGTGACTTAGCTACCTTTATTTCGTAGTATGTCTGAAGTCGCTGTAAAAATCTCTCCAAGAATGATCTTATGGTCTTCTCAATCTCATCTTTCTCTAAATCTTTAAGATCTTTAATATCTAAAACATCTTCATGATGTAATCTTCTTTCAAGTAAATTAGTTCCAGGCTTAAAAGTTTCCCAAAGAACTAGTTTATTTACATTCCATGTTACAAAAAAAGGAATTCCAGCTACAACAGATTTATTCAATGCATCTTCAACCAATTCTTCATCATAGGGACTAATTGTAGGGGCTTTTAGTTCAATAAGACATGCGACTTTTTCTCCTGATTCGTCCCAAATAACTATATCTGGATATTTAACTTTACCGTGAATAGTTTTAACTTGAACTTCTTGATCAGCTCTTTTGAAAGAAAGTTTTTGTTCTTTTATAACTTGGTTAATCCATTGAAGAATTAAGCCTTGAGCCCAACGTTCTCCGTACTTAATACTCATGATTTCCTATATTAAGAATTTTTTAAGATTAATAAACATTTTAACAACTTTAAATCTCTTCTTACTGCTATATTACCAAATTGTTAAAAATATGTAAAAGTGACATCTATCTTGACCTAGCTCTCGTCTTAATTTATCCCAGACCTCAACTCAGTAAACTTTGCCTCTACGATATTTAAGTATACCTTTACATTTAGGACATCTAATTATAATATATCTTCTATCACCTTCGCTCATTCTGAAAAGCTTTCCAGCATGCTTAAAATTAAATTCATTGTTACAATATAGACATCTAACAATCTTAATCATATAAATTATTTATAATTAAAATTTAAAAAGCATATGATTATTTTAGATGCCTATAACCTTTTACCTTAGGCTTTATCCTTATTACAAACTCAGAAGTTTTACCTTTACTACTTACACCCTTATAATAGTTAAATATACCATTGAATTTGGACATTCTATTCTTTTAACATCATAAAATCTAAATTTTTAAGTCTTACCAAACTTAAATTCACCTTCATAGTTGCAATAT
>Ga0079046_1000491_pt1 | contig 9970 bp, 7 predicted proteins | sample BED_host_MetaG_FD_76330 | JGI IMG/M metagenome (GOLD analysis project Ga0079046, IMG submission 76330) | Hot spring microbial mat communities from Yellowstone National Park, Wyoming, USA - BED_host_MetaG | ecosystem: Environmental > Aquatic > Thermal springs > Hot (42-90C) > Microbial mats ... | reverse complement strand
ATCCTTAATCTGATAATAATTCTAATGCGAATAACTAAACTTCCTATAGAAGATGTTACAAGGATAGGTGTTTCAAACTGGATTAAAAGTATTGTAGCTTTTTAAAGAAGCTTTATATATAATTGCGAGATTGTTTGTTTTAAGAATAACATTTGATTTCTCTTAACAACATTAAACGTCTGCTTTGGTATTATCCTAACTCATAAATCATATTCACTATCTAATCACCACTCTGAATATTAAAATCTTAAATAATTTTAAAGTTTTTTCATTGATAAAATAGTGACAAATAATAAAAATATTCTTAAGATTTCAATCTTAATTGAGGTACTTTGAATGTAAATTTCTTCGCAATCAATTTTTTACAAACTTTGAGATACTTTATCTTAATAAAACTAGCGAAATTGATTAAGAAAATTTTATAAATAACATTAATTTTTTTAAATTTTTAATTGTATAATAATTTATATGAGTAAGATTGTTGTGTGCCAGTATTAATATAATAGATTTTGATTTTAAGCATATAGGAAAACCTTTCAAAATTATTTATCCTATTAGAAGATATATTGTAAAAAAATCATTAATGTATAGTTTGATTAAATATTGTAGAGGTTAAATTTATAAGCTTAAAAATTGGTGGTAGGATAAAACCAAAGTTAAGGAGCTAAAAATATCCTTTAATATGGTTCAGAGTGATAATTAATGACGTTCTGGTTTTTCTCGTGGAGAAACATTGAAAACATCGAAATAGCTAAAGAAAGATTGCTATGGGGTTTGGTATAAGGAAACAGAAGATAAACAGAGAAAAAATTGGAGGGGTTTTATTAGAACATACAATATGATCAAAGCATTCGAGTCGCAATTTTCTAATAACTGGTACAGAAGCACCTTAGAGTTGATATAATTTTGGTCAATTTTATTAATAACAGGTTTTAACTAACCTTCCCTTCTTTCCTAAAAGGCATCAAAACAGATTTACGTATTCTTCCCAATATAGCCTTAAAAAAGATTTTTAAGAAATGCTACACAGGTTAAAAGTAGTTGTTATTCAAAATCTTCTGTATGTATTCATGTTTCAATATCTCACTACAATGACAAAGTAGAATTATTACAAGTACATTTCAAGGAAATCCCTAAAGTGTAGCTCTTTTCTGACGAAACTATCGAATATAGCTTCGAATTTTCTTTCATTAATAATTTTAATTGTTAAGAACTTCCTTCCTGTTAGTTTATAGGGCGTAAGTGAAAAGTGGCTTACATTCATGAAGTAGGTGTCACCCTCCTTTATTAACTTTCCTCCTTGCTTATGGACGTGCCCGAATATGTGAATATCTGGCTTGTAGTACTCAACGAATTCTTTTATCGTTTTGGAGCCCAGCCTTCTTGGACTTACTAAACCCTTCTTTCTTTTTTCATCTTTATATTCAGTATCTAGCAGTATCTCCTCTAAGATTACATTCTCTTTTAAAGTTATCGGAGTAGATCTATCAGCTATGCCATATGGTGGAGAATGCGTAACCAGAATAACATAATGAGGGTTATTAAGCATAATTTTCTCAAGGTTAATCTTCAAGCCGGTAAGTATCCCATCCTTAACTATCTGAATTGATTCATCATAAGTATTTGGTAATATATTATATTCTCTTACACTATGCTTTGGCGCACCTCCTAAACCCAAAAATCCTAGCCTAATATCACTTATTTCAAGTAAGAAGTTATTTCTATCTAAGTTAATAACATTTGGCAGATCGATATTTAAATCCTTAATGTCAGCATCACCAGGAACGTATAGGACATATTTTGAATTACGAGATAATAATGAAAATATCCCATTGTATTTTTGTTGATTTCCAGTAAAGCTTATGTCTCCTGCAACTATAAATATCCTTTTGTCTTTTTCTTCGCTATCTAATGTTCTAACGAAATCTCTTAAAATATTAATGTCGCCGTATATGTCAGACAAAGCGATGAAGTCCATACCTAAGATTTAAAAGATATTTTAGTTTAGGACATTTTAGCTAGGTTCCTTCTAATTTCTTCAGCGATTTGGTTCATCATCTCTTCTTCTATACCTTTATATGCCAAGAATATGATTTCACCACCTCTAATTCTTCCAATCACTTGAAAAAGTTTTTCCATGCTTAAAGGCGGTGTGAAGATTATAGCTACACCTTTACGTAAGGGTATGTCTGCACCTTTATCAAGTACGGGTGTGGTAACTAGGATCTTTCCTGCTCTTTTGAAAGCATCAAGTCTACTCCACTGGTCCTCAACAAGTCCCGTTATTAGAACTATATCACGATTTCTTAGAGTTAGCTTTTCCTTCAAGCAACTCTCAATGAGTTCTGCTGTGGATACATATTGTGAGAAGATATAGATTTTATAGTCTCTGCTGAGATAGTCTTTAACAACCTCTACAAGTTTATTTAACTTCCTATCTTCAGAGCTAAGCCATTTATCAACTTGAAATTGGGAGGCTAAGATGCTTCTAGATAGCTCTTCTCTATTTGAATATAAGAACCACTTCTTCAAATGCTGTATTAATATATATTTAGTTATTAAAGTCTTTATCTGTTCTAATGTTTCATCATCCATACTGTGGGTCTTCTTTAGCTTTTCAAGAACCTTTGGATTAAGAAGAGTTTCAAGATTCTCTCTATAGCCCGCTACACCATATTTTGTTAGAATTTTATTCACGCCAACCTTTATTTTTTTATAGTGTTCATCTAAGGCATTTACAAATGTGTTAATTATTGGATCGTCAATAATAATAGGATCGTGAACTGTGTAGCGGAATGTAGGTAGGTCTTCTATGATCTTTCTGATAAGAACAGATTCTTTGCCGAATTTCGATATTAATGCCATAATTTTCTTTTCGCTGACATGATAGGGCAGTAAGAATATCTTTCGTATTTGCCACTTTTCAAGACCAGACAAGTACTCAGACATCCTAAAGCCTTCTATGAAGTCTCTTGCAACAACCAAGTCGGCTGCCTCATCAATAATGACTAAATCGAAATCTGAATATGAAAAGTATTTTTTCCTTACATGCCTTTGATACGATTGGTCAGTCATAACTATGCCTAGTGCTTGAGTATGCTTCAGCCAGCCCCTTATCTGTTCTATTTTCATTTTAGACAGCGTAGGATTCCTAAGCAAACTTAAACCATAAAACATCTCTTCAGCTTTATCTACCCATTGATCAACCAATATTTTTCTCGGAATTAAGACAATAACACTATTAGCATAACCTTCGTTCATGAGGTTGCACAATGCTAGAAGAGCTATGATTGTCTTCCCGCTTCCTTGGTGTAAGGATACGAACACGTTTTTTATACCATTTCTAAATTTGTTGAGGATTTCATTAACTATCTGAATTTGATAATCTCTAGCTTCGATTTTATCAGTAGGACCACATCTCTTTTCGGGCATTTGTTAATCCTTAAATTGCTTCAGAACTCTATCTCTATATATAGGCTTTATCCTAAGAGAATCCAGTACTACTTTAGCTTCATTCTCATTTAGACCATAAAGCTTAAAGACGCAGGAATCAACTTTGGTTACGAGGTTGTCAATCTCATTATCTATCTCTATGATATCCGAAGGTATGGTGGTGGTCAAATTCTCTTTAACTCTCCAATTCTTAAACTCGTCTTCCACTCTCAGCAAGATATTGATCGTGTTACGCTTCTCGTTGGGATGAATGAGAGGAATCTTTGTCTTTTGGAATAACTGCGATAAGGTAGAGAGATTCGAAATAGACTCTAACAATAAATGAATAGATGCGTAAATTACCCTCATTAGCTTTTCATCAGTAAATATTATTTCTTCGATTAATTCATATGTATTTTCTAATACACCATAGATCTTCAATGTTCTTTCATTTCCTATAACCTCAAAATCTTCGAACGATTTTGCTAAAAGTTCGCTTTTCGATTCAGGATAGACTGTAGCTTTAATACTCCAAAGGTATTCGGCTTTTCCATAACGGAGATAATTCAAATCTTGAAGTAAGATATCATGTAATATGGTTTCACCATTTTTCATCGTTGTTTGCCAATAATTCCAGATCTTAAACCACATACAGCGAGCTTTCTTTAATTCAATTATCCTTTTGACATAATTAGCTAAAGCTAACTGAGTGTCGATATCTGCTCGATAGAATGGTAGATCTTCTATCTCATAATTTCTTATATTGTTTTGACTAGAGAATAATTCAAATCTCCAGTTAAGTAAGCTTGAGTTTAATAGACCTATTACGTAATACTTGTCCAGCTTTTGATCTTTAAGAATTATATATTTAATTGCATTTGTGATTACTATACCTGGTGGAAGAAGTGTGAATTTTAATCTTGGACGTATTGCTCTGTTAAGTGTGTTTCTCCCTATGATACGCTCATATGTGATACTCTCCTTAGTTTCGGGCTTCTTTTTCAAAAAGGCATCTTTCTTAACCCATCTAGGCTGTGGACCATTAGGATCTAAATTGACAAAATACTGATCTAAATGGATGCCCTTTACGACCAAGTCTCCAGTATTCTCTTCTGATAGGTAATCTTTGTCGAATGTTTCATCTAAATGTCCTACTCCTATCTCTCCTACACTTGGAACTTTACCATTACCTTTGAATGGAGGTATCTTAGAGATCTTCCTTAAAATAGTCCATTCTTCTTTTGGTTTAGTAAATACAGGTATTCTATAGTCTTCTCCGGTAATCTCTTTTATTTCATTTACCTTTAGTTCAAGAAAATCTAATTCATTAAGCCTTTCAAGTTCTTCACTAGTTATGTTTGTTCTAATCTCAAAAGAATAATCCACACCTACTTTCGACTTCCTATATACCAAGACCATTACATCTTGGGTTACGTCTGAAAAGACTCTAGTCTTTTCTGGAAATTGAAGTATTTTCAATATTTGAACATTTTCAAAGAACAACTCCCTCAAGGGCTGTGAATCCTGCTCCCCTAAGAAGGCTGTAGGAAATATCATTGCAAAGTAACCTGAATGTTTTAAGAGATAGAAGCATCTTTCAAGAAATAGCTTGTAATAATTATAGTTACCTCTTTGGTATGAATATGCAAGATCATAATACTTACTATAGACATCTTTAACCTCTTTTTCTTTTATTAACTGCTTTATCCTACCATAAGGTGGATTCCCAATAATCACATCGAAACCCGCGTCCTCGGGTTTTAAAAGTTCCCCGTGGTCATCAAAGTAAGCGAACCAAAATTCTAAACACCAGTAAAAAGGCTTTGTTAAGTCAAGTAATTTTGTGAGATTGATCTTCTTATCTGTCTTCTTCTCTAAAGGTGTTTTATAATTTAAGAATCGGTTGAACTCTAAATCAAGATTCTTTCTTATCTGTTGTTTTATGCTTTCTATTTTTTCAATCAAAACTGGGTTGGTAGGATTATTAATATATTCATTCCTAAGTTTAAATAGTTCTGAGAACTCCTGTTTAAAACGGGTAGCTAAATAATTAATAAGGTCTTTAAACTGTAAAGATACTAACGAGTCTCCGTTTCCAAGATTCATTTGCAAGTCTGGTAGTACATGTTCAACTCTGTTTGGTAATTTATCGAACCTAAACTTTAAGGGGGAAAGTTTTATTGCTTCCAGCCATATATTCACCTTAGCAACTTCTAATGCTCTTTTATCGAGGTCATTGCCGTGGATATGTCTTAGTATAATCCGCGAGATTAACTCTCTATCATTGCCATGTCCTAATATATCTTTGATTATCCTAATCTTCTCTGAATTATCTTTGTGTGAGACAAATGAAGCAAGTAACGAGTAACTGCGATACTTTTCCTCGATCCTCCTAATGATCTTTTCTAATTCGTCGTATTTACTCTTGATCTTCCTCATTGCTTTAATTAAAAAGGAACCAGAACCACAAGCAGGATCCAAAACTTTAATAGAGGTGAATTTTTTTACTAACATTAAGGTTTTATCGAAATCTTCATGTTCTAAGCTCGTCTTTATCTCCTTTAATAGGTCATCAAATAGTCTGCCAACCGTATTCTCAATTATATATTCAGTTATATATTTCGGTGTGTAGAATGCCCCTTGCTCTTTCCTCTGTTCAGCTAAGAAGATCTCATAAGCCTTACCTAATACATCTTCATCTATAAGCCTAAAATTATACTGCATTATCCCTTTAAATTCTAAAGGAATTCGCAGATATGTTAAACCTAAGACCATTCTGAAGTTATTATAAAGCTTCTCTATGTTATTGGGATCCTTTACAACAAAATCTAAGAAATTTTCCTTGAATAACTCTGTATCGTAATATTGATAGAAGAATTCGTTAACATAATTTAAGAACTTCTTCAAGACCTCTAATTTACCCTTACTTATCCAATCCTGCTCAAAAAGAGTCCATTTCTTCTGAATCCATTTGAACTCAATTACCCCGTAGTCATCAAGAGTCTGAATGAATATGAATTTGTTAATCGTAGCAATTATTAATTCAAGCTTTCTTTTATCATCCACAGTGAAATCAACTTCAGAGAGTTTCTTAACCCATTCTTTCAAGCTTTCTAGGAACTTTTTATCCAATTCATACCTTATAGATTGATATGCCTTCCTATCCGCATAATCCTTTAGATTTCTTATTACTTCATAATCTTTAATAAACTCGGATAAACTTGTTTCGTAAAATGGTTTTGGATCAGCGGGATTAAGGTCTCTGCTAAAGAAGATCCACTCTTTTAAGTTTGTTAATATTACATACTCCCCTTGGTTAATATAATTCTTTATCTGGCCTTTGTGATTCTCCCAATTAAGGCGTTGTTGCTTCAACTTCTTCACGATACTTTTACCTGTCTTATCCTCCACCTTTTCTACTCCAAAGGGAGACTTTAATTCCAGAATTATGATATGTCCAATCTGGTCTCTAATGAGATAATCAACGAAACCATTTTCTCTTACTTCTGGGACAGCTGAACCAAATAGATATTTACTTAAGATGGAATCTCCTGCAAAGAATGCTTCTCTTAATGCACTCTCAGGCTTAGAACCCGTAAATAAGTGTTCTAGGTAAGACCTGGTCTCATTGCTTTTCAAGCTACTAATCAAATTATCTAAATCTGTAGCCTCTATCTTATCTAATGAGAAGATATAATTCAAATCCTCTATTATCGTTTTGAGCTTATCTACATCCCTTGCACTTAACTCATCACCACTAACCATCCTTCGTTAATTAATCATAATAGTTAGGTATTAAAATATTTACAATTTTTGTGTAATATTTCCTGTATTATTTCAAAATAATATTTTTTCAAAGTTATTTAAAGAGTAAAACTCCTTATCAATTCCAGAACAAACTTCTCTCATAATTTCAACAGTTTCTCTTCTCAAAGGTTCGTTTAATACGCTAGGTTATAAATACCGTACAAGATTTGTAGCAAATAGACATCCTCAAGTAGCAGTAAGAATGACACAAAAAATCTAAAAAATCAGAACCGTAAAATTAGTCAACAATTTAGAATTTTTAATCTCGTGAAGTGAAAACTTGGGGGTTTCCTTTACCAAAATTTAATTAAACTATGAATATCAAACATCATTACACTTACTTAAACTTAAAAATAACCTTATATTCTTGGAAATTTTGTACTTTATCCCAAGTTTTAATAATTTTAAGCCATTTAAATTTTATTGAATTGATTATCCGAACTTGTTTTATAATTTCACTTATTGATAAATTTGACGAAAAGTCTTTTACAAGCAATTCTAAAATTTTTGTTAAATCATTTATATGTAAATTACAAGTTTTAGCATTTAATATATATAACTCCATCATTATTTAATATTAAAGTGATTATAATAAAATATAAAAAAATTTATTTTTTTCTAAAGATTGCAAAAGAAATTTAATATTAAATTAAAATCATTGGTAATTTTAATAATACTCATATTTTTGTAATCGAATAATTGGAATTTTATTTAATAAAAACTAAATGATTTTCAAAGCATATGGCAACGCAAAAATTATTAATTTTTTTATAAATTACGTCTTCACAAACCCTTTACCTTTTTCAAATTTCAAAGTAAAGCTGTGCTTTCCATTTCTATAATATTCCCTAAATTGCGTATTACATTTCGGACAAACATAAGCGTTAACACTGAATTGACCGTACTTCCAGCTTTTACTTTGATTAGTTACGTTTGTTTTACAATTTGGGCAAACAGCCATCTTACATATTTAATTGAGTAAAAATATATAAGGCTTTAAAATAATTATTGTTATGCTACAAAGGTTATATTCCAAAAAATGGACGATAGATGATTGGAAAACTTTCTTAGAAAAAGATCTTGTACAGCTCTATAGGAGAGCATTCATTCTGAATGAACTTTATAATTTTCTTGAAATAAAGGAATTTGTGGTAAGTTTCTTAAAAAGGTATTGAAAATGATACACTTAGAAGATAAAATATCATATAAAAAAATATAGCGCAATAAAGAATGGCGGAACCTGAAAAGCGATTCTTCCCTTTGATGGTTGATCCTTCCGTATTTCTCTCTGCTGACCACTTAAAAAAATTGATAGATGCTGAGTATAAGTTGTATATTTCTAGTACATTATTCAATATTCTTAGCACATTAGATAAAAGTAAGATTACTTTTATTCTGAGTTACTTTTATTGGCCCTCGCAGCAGAAACTGATTAAGCTAGATATCGAAACTATTCGCGGTTTTTTAAAGAAAGATAGCATGTATGAAATTTATACTGCTCCAGAAGAAGATAAAAATAAGCTTAGACCTTATCTATCATATGAGGTGCAAAAATTCACTATACCTCCTGAGGTACAGCAAATTCTTATAGATGAACTTTCATTTCTAATTAAGAGCTCATCGTTATTGTTAAGGTTTAGAAGGACGTTGGACTATTTTAGAAGAGCAGGAATAATAATCATAGATTTGGCTAATACTGCCAAATATGAGAAAGAAAGAATTTTTCACAAGATAAAAAACCTAAAGTGGTTCATAACCATATTACTTACAGGTTTATCAATGGAAAATTTAGCACCATTGGATCCCATATTTCGTTCACTACGAAGTGCATTATTCATTCTTGCGGTAATGGATGATTGAAGAGAGCAGCTTAGTATACATACGCTGTATTAGTGAAGTTACTAGATTTCACAGAAGCGAATAGTTTTTATTGTATTAATTTTTTTATCTACGAGTTTGATCCATAAAATGTTGATGAAAGAAAAAAGATCCTCGAAATTTCCTTGAATGAATATGTTCAAAATAAATACAAAGATATAAATCTAAATGAAATAGCTGAGCAAACTATAGGCTGCACTGGGGCTGATCTGCTTCAGCTGTTAAATGAAAGTTTATTATTAGCTACTCTTGAAGGTAGAGATTATATATCACAAAAGGATCTTTTAAAAGCCAAAGATAATATTAAGCCTTCTGCGTTGCGTGAATTTTACATGGAAAACCCAAAAATAGATTTAACGAAATTGAAAATAAGGAAATAGTTGAAAAGATTGAGAATCTTGCATACCAGTTTAGCGAAAAGCCTTATTTTAAAGCTGTTTTAGTATCTCAAGAAAAGGGTTTAGCTGACAAAGTAGCTTCAACCATAGCTCACTTTATATGCGAAAAATTATCATGTCCATACATTGTTGTTAGGGCTACATGGTTCAAAAGCAAATGGTTCGGTGAAATGGAAAGGTCTATTAGAGAACTCTTTGAAAGGATAAAGCGTTTTTAGCCATGCGTTGTTTATATAAAAGTACTTGATGCAATTGCACCTAAAGTTTATAATGAACATTTGTATGGAGCTATGTTAGAATTATCGGAATATCTTACTGAATTTAGAGATAACAATGTGAGGATACTTTTAATTTGTTCAGCAGTGAATGATATAGCTCCACAAATTGAGGAATATTTTGAAACTTTAGAACTAAAATCTACAAAGTAAATATAAATTACTTTTTTTATCATAATA
>Ga0079046_1000488_pt1 | contig 10020 bp, 9 predicted proteins | sample BED_host_MetaG_FD_76330 | JGI IMG/M metagenome (GOLD analysis project Ga0079046, IMG submission 76330) | Hot spring microbial mat communities from Yellowstone National Park, Wyoming, USA - BED_host_MetaG | ecosystem: Environmental > Aquatic > Thermal springs > Hot (42-90C) > Microbial mats ... | reverse complement strand
CGGTGGGGAAGGGTTCGCCGATCACCCCGGTCGAGGCGACGAAGATCTCTTCCCGCCTCGCCCCGATGAGGCGGGCGAGGGCTTCGGCGGTGGCGGTCACCGCTTCCTTGCCCGCGCGGCCGGTGAACACGTTGGCATTGCCGGCGCTCACCACCAGCCCGCGGGCGCGTCCCTGCGGCAAGTGGGCGCGGCACCACTCGACCGGGGCGCCGGGGCAGCGGTTCTGGGTCAGAACGCCGGCCACCGTGGTTTGCGGAGCGAGGTCGGCGACCAGCACGTCGGTGCGCTCCCGGTAGCGGATGCCGGCCCTGCCCACGGCGAGCCGCACGCCCCGCAGCGGCGGCAGATCGGGAAAGGGAACGGCCAGCGGCGAGACGGCGCCGGCCACGGCTCAGTTTCCTTTGCCCTCGTCGGACGGAGCCGGCGGCTCGACCTTGTCGGTGGGGCGGATCGGTGAGCCGTCGAGGTTGAATTTCTCGATCTTGGCGCCTTGCTTGGCGAGTTCGAGTTCCTTTTGCACGGCTTCCTGGATGGCCTTCTGGCGCAGCTGATCACGCGCTTCGGCGAAGGTGGGCGGAGGGGCGGTGCGCGTCTCGAGAACCTGGATCACGTGCCAGCCATAACGGGTATGGACCGGTTTGGTGGTAAACTGGCCGGGCTTGAGCGCAAAAGCGGCATCGGCGAACTCGGGCAGCATGTCGCTCTTTTTGAACCAGCCGAGATCGCCGCCATTGGCCGCCGCCGGATCGGTGCTCTCCTTCTTGGCGAGTTCGGCGAAATCAGCCCCATTCTGAAGCTGCTTGATGATTTTTTCGGCCTCCGCCTCGGTCGGCACCAGGATATGGCGGGCATGCACCTCGGGTTCACCCGGCTTGCCGGCGTATTCTTTCTGATAGGCCGCTTGCAGCGCCTGCTCGGTGATGGCCGGTGCCACCGCCCGGTCGATCAGGGCGTTTTGCAGCGCCATGTTGGCGGCATCCTCCATCGCCCGCTTCACCTCCGGATCCTGATCGAGCTTCTCCTTGCGGGCGAGATCGATGAGGAGGTCACGGTCGATGATCTGGTCGATGAGGATCGGATAGAGCATGTTGGGCGGCATCTGGCGGATTTGGTCCGGCAGATTCTGGGCGAGGTTTTCGAGATCGCTCAGATGCTCTTCATGCCCATTGACGCGAGCCACCACCGGATCGGGTTTGGGGGCAGGCACGCTTGCCCCCGCCGCCGGGGATGCCCCTCCTCCCGTCGCCGGATCGGCGGCGAGGGCCGGGGCCAGGGTGAAGGTGGCAAGGCTCATCGCCGAAACACTGAGGAGGGCGAAGGAGAAGAGACGCATCTTTATTCCTTTCGGGAGAGAGCGCCCCTGCCCGGACGCCTCCGGGCAAGGGGCGTGGGGTCAGCCGAGCGCTTCGCGCGCCTTGCGCACGATCTCGGCGAAGGTGGCCGCATCGTCGAAGGCGATGGCGGCAAGGATCTTACGGTCGAGCTCGATCCCCGCCTTTTTGAGACCAGCGATGAATTTGGAATAGGTGAGCCCATGCTCCCTCACCGCGGCGTTGATCCGCTGGATCCAGAGAGCGCGGAAATCACGCTTGCGGTTCCGGCGGTCGCGATAGGCGTAGCGCCACGCCTTCTCGAGGCGCTCGAGCGCGATCCGGTAATTGGTAGAGGACCGGCCGAAATAGCCTTTCGCTTCGGCCAGGACTTTCTTGTGACGGGCATGGGCCGTCACTCCCCGTTTGACACGCGCCATTCCTCAAACTCCTCTCGACTCAGCCGTTCACCGCAGCCCGTAGGGGGCCCATTGCTTCACCGTCCGCGCATCGGCCTTGCAGAGCACCTGCATCCCGCGGTTGGTACGTTTGGCTTTCTGGGTGCGCGCCGAGAGGTTGTGGCGTTTGCGGCCGGGGCCGGCCATGACCTTACCCGTCGCCGTGATCTTGAAACGTTTCTTGACCGACGACTTGGTCTTCGCTTTGGGCATTTCGATCCACTCCTTGCCTTGCTGAACGTCACGCGGCCGATCGAGGCCGCCGCGGCCGGGCATGCCCTGTCCTTCGCCCGGGCTCGCGCGATGAGAGGCGGCATTAGCAGCCTCCCTCTCCTCTGGCAAGGTGCCCTTTCTTTTGCCGGCTGCACGTTTATATAGGCTCTCATGCCGCTCGCTTTCACCAAGATGCAGGGGACGGGCAACGATTTCGTCATCATCGATGGCCGTCGCCAGCCCTTCGTGCCCTCTCCCTCGGGCATCCGCGCGCTCGCCGACCGGCATTTCGGCATCGGCTGCGACCAGCTGATCCTGCTCGAGGAAGGAAGAGCGGGCGGGGCGCTTGCCATGCGTATCTTCAATCCCGATGGCTCCGAGGCGGGGGCCTGCGGCAATGCCACGCGCTGCGTGATGGCCTGGCTGCACCGGGAAACGGGAGCGCAGGCGGCGCGGATCGAGACGCAGGCGGGTCTCCTCGAGGCGCACCTTCTTCCCGATGGACGGATCCTCGTCGACATGGGGCCGCCGCGCTTCGCCGCCCGCGACATTCCGCTCGCCGCCGAGCTCGCCGATACCGCCCATCTCCCCCTCACCTTCGACTCCTTGCGCGATCCCGCCGCCTGCTCGATGGGCAATCCGCATCTCACCTTCTTTCTCGACACTCTCGACGGCATGCCGCTCGAGCGGTGGGGGGCGGCCCTCGAGCATCACCCCCTCTTTCCCGAACGGGTCAATGTCGGCTTCGTCCAGGTCCTCGCTCCGGGCCGCCTCCGCCTGGTGGTGTGGGAGCGCGGGGCGGGGCGGACGCTCGCTTGCGGCTCCGGGGCCTGCGCGGCGCTGGTCAACGCCGCCCGCCGCGGACTGGCCGCGCGGCAGGCCGAGATCCTCCTCGATGGCGGGATGCTCGAACTCACCTGGCGCGAGACCGATGGGCACGTATTGATGGCAGGGCCTGCGGTCTTCGTCTTCGAGGGCACGCTCGCCCCCTCTTTCCCGCTCGGGAAAGAGGGGAGCAAAGGGGGGAGCGATGCCGGTTGAGGTCATCACCTTCGGCTGCCGCCTCAATGCTTTCGAGAGCGCCCTGATCCGCCGTCACGGGGCGGCGTTGACCGACACGGTGGTGATCAATACCTGCACCGTCACCGCCGAGGCCGAGCGCCAGGCCCGCCAGGCCATCCGCCGCCTCCACCGCGAGCGCCCCGGCGCCACGCTGGTCGTCACCGGCTGCGCGGTCCAGCGCGATCCCGAAAGCTGGGCGCGTCTGCCCGGGGTGCGGCGCGTGCTCGGCAATGCCGAAAAGCTCGAGGCGCAGTTTTGGGCGCCGGGCCGTCTCGAAAGCGCCGTCGGCCCGCTGGATGAGGCGCCCCTCCCGGCGGCACGGCCGCTTGCCGAGCATCTCGGACGCGCCCGGGCCATTCTCCAGATCCAGCAAGGGTGCAACCACAGCTGCACGTTTTGTGCCATCCCGGCCGGGCGCGGACCGAGCCGCAGCGTCCCCCCCGGCGAAGTGATCGCCCAAGCGCGGGCGATGGTGATGGAGGGGTTCCAGGAGATCGTGCTCACCGGGGTCGACCTCACGAGCTACGGAAGCGACCTCACCCCGCCTCTCCCCTTGGGCGCGCTCTTGGCCCGCCTGCTCCGTGACGTCCCCGAACTGCCCCGTCTGCGTCTCTCCTCGCTCGATCCCGCCGAGCTCGACGAGCCTTTCTGGGAGGTCCTCGCCACCGAGCCGCGGCTCATGCCGCATCTCCATCTTTCCCTGCAATCCGGAAGCGCCCTCATCCTCAAGCGGATGAAGCGGCGGCACTCTCCCGAGCAGGCGGCCCGCGTCATCGCCCGCGCCCGCGCTCTGCGCCCCGGCATCGCCATCGGGGCCGATCTGATCGCGGGCTTTCCGACCGAGACCGAGACCCTGTTCACCGAAACCATGACCTTCGTCGAAGAAATGGACATCCCCTTCCTCCACGTCTTTCCCTTCAGCCCCCGCCCCGGCACGCCCGCGGCCCGCATGCCGCAAGTGCCCCCCGCCCTCCGCCGGGAGAGGGCGCGCCTGTTGCGCGCCTGCGGGGAGGCGGCACGCGCCCGTTTCCTCGAGGGCAAGCTCGGCACGGTGCGGGAAGTGCTCGCCGAGACGGAAAGACGAGGGCGCGATCAGCATTTCATCGTGGTCGAAAGCGAAACCCCCCTTCCCGTGGGGCGGATAACCCCCCTGCTCGCCGTGGCAAGAGGAGAGGAAGGGGTGCACGGGGAGCCGCTCTGATGGCGTTGGGTTTTCTCTCCCGTCTCAAGCAAGGGCTCGCCCGCTCGGCGGAGAAACTGCAAAGCGGGCTTTCCCAAATCATCGGCCGCCGCCGCCTCGATGAGGAAGTCCTCGCCGAGCTCGAGGAGATCCTCATTCTCAATGATCTCGGCCCTGCCGCGGCGAGCCGCATCATCGCCGATTTCCGCCGCACCCGTTTCGGCAAGGACGTGACCGATCAGGAGATCCGGGCTGCCCTCGCCGAGGAGATCGCCGCCATTCTCGCCCCGGTGGCCCATCCTCTCCTTCCCGCCCCGCCCCGCCCCGGCGCCCCCTTCGTCGTCCTCGTCGTCGGCGTCAACGGCACCGGCAAGACCACCACCATCGGCAAGCTCGCCGCGCTGTGGCGCGAGGAAGGCCACCGCCCTCTCCTCGTCGCGGGCGACACCTTCCGTGCAGCCGCCGTCGAGCAGCTCCTCATCTGGGGAGAACGGTCGGGTGCGCCGGTGGTGAGCGGCCCTCCTGGCGCCGATGCAGCGGGGCTCGCTTTCGAGGCCTGGGGGCAGGCGGCGCGGGAGGGGTATGACGTCCTCCTCATCGATACCGCCGGGCGGCTCCACAACAAGCAGGCCTTGATGGACGAGCTCGCCAAGATCGTCCGGGTGCTCAAGAAACGCGACGAGACGGCGCCGCACGCCACCCTCCTGGTGCTCGATGCCACCACCGGCCAGAACGCTCTCGAGCAGGTGCGCGTGTTCAAGGAGATGGTCGACGTCACCGGTCTCATCGTCACCAAGCTCGACGGCTCGGCGCGCGGCGGGGTGGTGGTGGCGCTCGCCGAGGCTTTCGGCCTGCCGGTGCACATGGTGGGGGTGGGCGAACGGCTCGAAGACCTCCGCCCCTTCGACGCCGCCGCTTTTGCCGCGAGTCTGGTGGGGAACGAGGCCAGTGATTGACCGCAAGCCCGGCCACACCTATCTGTTATGTGAAACTTTTGGCGAACAGAGAGCGAGGGACGCATGGAACAGCGCTTGTCGCCTTGGCGGCGGGCGGCACTGCCCCCCGAACTCGATGCGCGCGCCGCGCTGATCCTGCGCGAGATCGTCGAGCAATATCTCGAAACCGGCGAGCCGGTGGGCAGCCGGACCCTTTCCCGCCGCCTGCCGCTTGGCCTTTCCCCGGCGACGATCCGCAACGTCATGGCCGATCTCGCCGATCTCGGTCTGCTCTATGCCCCCCACACCTCGGCAGGCCGGCTGCCCACCGAAAGGGGGCTCCGCCTTTTCGTGGACGGTCTTCTCCAGTTCGGCGAGCTCAGTGAAGAGGAGCGCGAACACATCGCCACCGCCCTCCAGCCCGGCGGCCGGAGTCTCGAAGAGACGCTGGCAGAGGCGGGAAGTCTCCTTTCTGGCCTTTCCGCGGCTGCCGGACTCGTCGCCGCTCCCAAGACGGAGGGGCCGATCCGTCACATCGAGTTCGTCAATCTCGGCTCCGGACGGGCCTTGGTGGTGCTGGTCAATGCCGAGGGGCAGGTCGAGAACCGTATCATCGACACTCCCCCTGGGCTTCCAGTGAGCGTCTTCGAGCAGGCCACCAACTACCTCAATGCCCGGCTCACCGGCCAGTCGATCGCCGAGCTCAAGCGCCAGGTGAGCGAGGAGATCAGCGCCCATCGCACCGAGCTCGACCAGCTCGCCGCCCAAGTGGTGGCGGCAGGACTTGCCACCTGGACCGGCGAGGGGCGCGGCGGCAGCCTGATCATCCGCGGCCAGGCCCGCTTGCTCGCCGATGTCACCCAGCTCGAACGCCTTTCGGCGATCCAGGCGCTGTTCGAACGCCTCGAAGCCCAGGAGACCTTGCTCAAACTGCTCGAGCTGGTCGAAGAGTCGGAAGGGGTGCGGATTTTCATCGGCGCCGAAAGCGGATTGTTCGACACCTCGGGCCTTTCCATGATCGTCGCCCCGGCCCGCAACGCCATGGACCGGATCGTGGGGGCGATCGGCGTCATCGGCCCTTCACGGCTCAATTACGGCCGGATCATTCCGATCGTCGACTATACCGCCCACGTCATCGGCCGCCTGCTCGGCTGAAAGCACCCCCTCTCCCTCCCCACGGCGGAGCCGGCGCGGGAGGGGCAAGAGGGGAGCCCTTCATCGAGGAATGCGGCTGGGGACGGATCGGAAGAGGAGGCCCGTCTCGACCCCCTCCCAATGATCCCCTCTAAACCCTCAAATATAGTGCTCGGTGAGCGGGGAAAATCCGTTGAAGCCCTGGCTCGCATAGGTCGAGACATAGGCCCCCGCTCCGAGAAGCTCCACCCGGTCGCCGCTCGTCAGGGCGAGCGGAAGACGGTAGGGCGTTTTCTCATAGAGAATGTCGGCGCCGTCGCAGGTCGGCCCGGCCAGCGCCACCGGACCGGTCGCGCCGCCATCGTGGGGGGTGGTGATCCGGTAGCGGATCGCCTCGCCTTCGGTTTCGGCAAGCCCGCCGAATCGGCCGATGTCGAGATAGACCCAGCGCAAAGGGCTGTCCGGATCGCGGCGGCTGACCAGCACCACTTCGCTCTGCACCACGCCGGCATCGCCCACGATGAACCGCCCGGGCTCGACGATGATGTCGGGAAGCGCATTGCCGAAATGCTCACGCAGGGCTCGCATGATGACGCCGGCGAAATGATCGATGTCCGGAACGTCCTCGCTGTAGGGGATGGGAAACCCTCCGCCGAGATTGAGCATCTTGAGGGCAAGGCCGCTTTCGGTGAGGTCGGTGAAGAGCATTCCCACCTTGCCGATCGCCGCCTCATAGGCAGCGGCATCCCGCTGCTGGCTGCCCACGTGAAAGGAAAGCCCGTAAGGCACGAGGCCGAGCTCGGCGGCTCGCCACATCAGGGTGCGTGCCACCTCCACTTCGGCGCCGAATTTGCGCGAAAGCGGCCAGTCCGAGCCTTTGTTTTCCACCCGGATGCGGCAGTAGACCCGTGCTCCCGGGGCGAAACGGGCGATCTTCTCGAGCTCTTCGGCGGAATCGAAGGCGAAGAGATCGATTCCCGCCTCGTACGCTGCGGCGATGGCCCGCGCTTTCTTGATGGTGTTGCCGAAGCTGATCGATTCCGGCCGCGCCCCGGCGGCGAGGCAGGCGCTGATCTCTTCGAAGCTCGCCGCATCGAAAGCAGAGTCGAGTCCCACCAGCCGGGAGAGGATGGGCGCGGCGGGATTGGCCTTGACCGCGTAATAGATGCGGGCCTGCGGCAGCGCCCGCTGCAGACGGCGGTAATTCTCCTCGACCCGGTCGACGTCGACGACGAGACAGGGCGGAGCCGGCCGCTTCTCTGCCAGAAAACGGGCGATCTTCGGTGTCATGGCCACCGTGCCTCCCCAAAAATCGAGCGCCCAGGGCGAACCGGGCGGAGTTGCGAAACGGTCGAACGAACCAGCGACCAGATGATTGCCAGAACGCTTGACGTCGTTGCGTAACCACGAAGGTTAGAGGCACGTGCGTTGCTGCGTGGGGGCCTACATAGTCACCTCGGCCGGCCCTGGCAAGGGCTTGCTTGCCCCCTCGCCAAAATTTCCCTCCCCTCCCGGAAGGGGGAAGCGGCGGCGGGTTGGAGTCTCGCCCGGCCCGTGCTAGGGCAGGGCCATGAGCAAGCATCTCATCGCCATTCTCAACGGCCCCAACCTCAACATGCTCGGCACCCGCGAGCCCACCCTCTACGGTGCGGCCACGCTCGGGGACGTCGAGGCTCTCTGTGCCGAAACCGCCGAGGTCCTGGGCCTTGCCATCGACTTTCGCCAGACCAACAGCGAGGGCGAGCTCATCTCCTGGGTTCAGGAATGCCGTGACCGGGCCTCGGGCGTGATCATCAACCCCGCCGGTTATGGCCACACCTCGATCGCCCTGATGGACGCGCTGCTCACCCTCGAGTGCCCGGTGATCGAGGTCCATCTGACCAATATCCACAAGCGTGAGGCCTTCCGGCGCCACAGTTTCACTTCCGAAGCGGCGCTCGGCCTCATCTGCGGGCTCGGCCCGCGCGGCTACGCGCTCGCCTTGCAGGCTCTCGCCGACATTCTCGCCGAAGAAGGAAACGGGGGTGAGGAAGCTTCATGAGCAGTCCGTCTTTCGACCCTTCGACCATCCGTGAACTCGCGATCATCCTCAACGATACCGGTCTCAGCGAGATCGAGATCGCCGAGGGGGATCGCCGCATCCGGATCCGCCGCGATCCCCCAGCCCTCCTCTCCCAGCTTTCCCCAGCTCCCCTCCCCGTCGCGGCCCCTCCGCCTGCGGCCGCTCCTCCCTCCCCGCCGCCCCCGGCGCCCGATGAGGATCCCGCCCGCCATCCCGGCGCGGTGTTGAGCCCGATGGTCGGGATCGTCTATCTGTCGCCCGAACCGGAAGCCCCGCCCTTCGTCACGGTGGGGCAGCAGGTCAGCGTGGGGCAGACCCTTCTTCTCATCGAAGCGATGAAGACCTTCAACCAGATCAAGGCGAACAAGGCCGGCACGGTGCGGCGCATATTGGTTTCGAGCGGTGCTCCGGTCGAGTTCGGCGAGCCTTTGATGATCATCGATTGATGCCGCTCTTCCAGAAAATCCTCATCGCCAATCGCGGCGAGATCGCGCTTCGCATCCAGCGGGCCTGCCGCGAGCTCGGCATTCCGACGGTGGCCGTCCACTCCACCGCCGATGCGACCGCGATGCATGTCCGGCTCGCCGACGAGAGTGTCTGCATCGGCCCGCCGCCGGCGCGCGAGAGCTATCTCAACATCCCCGCCATCCTTTCGGCGGCAGCGATCACCGGGGCCGATGCCATCCACCCGGGCTACGGCTTCCTCTCCGAAAATGCCCGTTTCGCCGAGATGGTCGAGGCCCACGGCTTCGTCTTCATCGGCCCCTCGCCCGAGCACATCCGCATGATGGGCGACAAGGTGGCGGCGAAGAAGGCGATGGCCGCTCTCGGCGTGCCGCTCGTGCCAGGCTCGCCGGGGGCGGTGGAAAGCCTGGACGAAGCCCGCCGTATCGCCGGTGAGATCGGCTATCCGGTGCTGTTCAAGGCGGCAGCGGGAGGCGGCGGTAGAGGCATGAAAGTGGCCCGCTCTCCCGCCGAGCTCGAAGAGGCCTGGCGGCTGGCCCGCGCCGAGGCGCAAGCGGCGTTCGGAGACTCGACCGTCTATCTCGAAAAATACCTCGATCGGCCCCGCCACATCGAAATGCAGGTCCTGGCCGACGCCCATGGCCACGTGGTGCATCTCGGCGAGCGCGACTGCAGCATCCAGCGGCGCCACCAGAAAATCATCGAAGAGGCTGGGTCTCCTGCCATCACCCCGGAAGAACGTGACGCGCTCGGCGCCCGGGTGACCGCGGCTCTCGCCCGGCTCGGCTACCGCAACGCCGGCACGCTCGAATTCCTCTATCAGGACGGGACTTTCGCCTTCATCGAGATGAATACCCGTCTCCAGGTCGAGCACCCGGTGACCGAAGCGGTGACCGGCATCGACCTCGTCCGCGAGCAGATCCGTATCGCCGCCGGTGAGCGGCTCGGCTACGACCAGTCCGCCATCACCTTCACCGGCCATGCCATCGAGTGCCGGATCAATGCCGAGGATCCGGAGACCTTCACGCCCACTCCGGGCAAGGTCACGCTCTATCATCCGCCCGGCGGCCCGGGTGTCCGCATCGACTCGGCGCTCTACTCCGGCTATCAGGTGCCGCCCTATTATGACAGCCTGGTCGCCAAACTCATCGTGCATGCGCCGAGCCGCGCAGACGCGCTGGCCCGTCTCGCCCGCGCCCTC
>Ga0079046_1000485_pt1 | contig 10035 bp, 9 predicted proteins | sample BED_host_MetaG_FD_76330 | JGI IMG/M metagenome (GOLD analysis project Ga0079046, IMG submission 76330) | Hot spring microbial mat communities from Yellowstone National Park, Wyoming, USA - BED_host_MetaG | ecosystem: Environmental > Aquatic > Thermal springs > Hot (42-90C) > Microbial mats ... | reverse complement strand
GCGCCTCTCCTGCGGCCGAAGAAAGCGGCGCGCCCCCCACTACCGAGGACGTGATGCAGGCGGCGGCGGCGCGGATCACCGAACTCGAACGGGAGAGCGCCGAGCTGAAGGAGAAGTGGCTGCGGGCCGAGGCCGAAATCGCCAATCTGCGGGCGCGGACGAGGCGCGAGGTCGAAGAAGCCCGGGCCTATGCCTTGCAGAAATTCGCCGCCGATCTCGTCGAGACCGCCGAGAATTTCCGGCGGGGCCTCGCGAGCCTGCCCCCGCCCGAGCCGGGCGAGCCCGAGATCATCGCCCGTCTCCGCGAGGGCTTTGCCGGCATCGAGCGGAGTTTTCTGAACACTCTGGAAAAGCATGGGATCGAAGGGAGGGAAGCCCTCGGCGCGCCTTTCGATCCGCATCTGCATGAGGCCATGGCCGAGCAGGAGACCGCCGAGCATCCGCCGGGGACGGTGGTGCAGGCCTGGAGCCGCGCCTGGCTCCTGAATGGACGGCTCATCAAGCCGGCGATGGTGGTGGTGGCCAAGCCTCCCTCCACTCCCGACTCCAAGGGAAGAGGGGAGGGATGAAGGAATGGCGGAGGCAGACCCGACTTCCACCCTTGTCGCGGGGGGGCCTCCGCAATACATCCCTGACGGACCCCATTTCGTGCGGGGAAGCGGGCGGTGCCGCACGTCTGGCTTGGGCCGTCCGCAACTGCTGCAAAGGAGAGAGTTGAAATGAGCAAAGTCGTTGGCATCGATCTCGGAACCACCAATTCTTGCGTTGCCATCATGGAAGGCAAGGATGTGCGGGTCATCGAGAACGCCGAAGGCATGCGCACGACGCCGAGCATGGTCGCTTTCACCGAGAGCGGGGAGCGCCTCGTCGGTCAGGCGGCCAAACGTCAGGCGGTGACCAACCCCACCAACACCATTTTCGCCGTCAAGCGCCTGATCGGCCGGCGTTACGATGACCCGATGGTGGCCAAGGCGAAGTCCCTCGTGCCCTACTCCATCGTCCGCGCCGACAATGGCGATGCCTGGGTCGAGGTGCGCGGCGAGCGCTATTCGCCGAGCCAGATCAGCGCCTTCATCCTGATGAAGATGAAGGAGACGGCCGAGGCCTATCTCGGCGAGCCGGTCACCCAGGCGGTGATCACCGTTCCCGCTTATTTCAACGACGCCCAGCGTCAGGCGACCAAGGATGCCGGTCGCATCGCCGGGCTCGAGGTGCTCCGCATCATCAACGAGCCGACCGCCGCGGCGCTCGCCTACGGTCTCGACAAGAAGAAGTCGGGGACGGTCGCCGTCTATGACTTGGGGGGTGGCACCTTCGACATTTCCATCCTCGAGATCGGTGACGGTGTCTTCGAGGTCAAAAGCACCAACGGCGATACGTTCCTCGGCGGCGAGGACTTCGACGCGCGCATCATCGACTACATCGCCAACGAGTTCCAGCGCGAGCAGGGGATCGATTTGCGCCGGGACAAGCTCGCCCTGCAGCGCCTCAAGGAGGCGGCAGAGAAGGCCAAGATCGAGCTCTCCTCGGCCAAGGAAACCGAGATCAACCTGCCCTTCATCACTGCCGATGCGAGCGGGCCCAAACATCTCGTGATGAAGCTCACCCGCGCCAAGCTCGAAAGCCTGGTCGACGATCTCATCCAGCGCACCCTCGAGCCATGCCGCGCGGCGCTCAAGGACGCAGGCCTCACCCCTGCCGACATCGACGAAGTCATCCTGGTCGGCGGGATGACGCGCATGCCGAAGATCATCGAGACCGTCCGCCAGTTCTTCGGCAAGGATCCGGCCCGTAACGTCAATCCCGACGAAGTGGTGGCGGTGGGTGCGGCGATCCAGGCGGCCGTCCTCAAAGGGGAGGTCAAGGACGTCCTTCTCCTCGACGTCACCCCGCTTTCGCTCGGCATCGAGACTTTGGGCGGGGTGTTCACCCGGCTGATCGAGCGCAACACCACCATTCCCACCCGCAAGTCGCAAATCTTCTCCACGGCCGAGGACAACCAGACCGCGGTGACGATCAAAGTCTATCAGGGCGAGCGGGAGATCGCGGCGGAGAACAAGCTGCTCGGCCAGTTCGACCTCGTCGGCATTCCGCCTGCGCCGCGGGGTGTGCCGCAGATCGAGGTGACTTTCGACATCGACGCCAACGGCATCGTCTCGGTCTCGGCCAAGGACAAGGCGACCGGCAAGGAGCAGCAGATCCGCATCCAGCCCTCGGGCGGTCTCACCGAAGCGGAGATCCAGCGGATGATCCGCGAGGCGGAAGCCAACGCCGAAGCCGACCGGCGCCGCCGCGAATTCATCGAGGCGCGGAACCACGCGGACGCGATGATCTATCAGGTCGAAAAGACGCTCAAGGAAGCGGGTGACAAAGTCTCGGCTGCCGACAAGACGGAGGCCGAGGCGGCGATCGCTGCCGTCAAGCGCGAGATGGAGGGCCAGGATATCAACGCCCTCAAATCGGCGACCGAACGCCTCTCACAGGTGGCCATGCGGATCGGCCAGGCGATGTATCAAGGCGGGGCAGCCGGCGCCGCGGGTGGGAGCGGCGCCCCTGGCGCGGAAACCGGCGCGCAGAGCGGCGGAGAACGCGTGGTCGATGCCGAGTTCGAGGAGATCGACGACAAGAACAAGAAAAAGTCGGCATGACCGTTGCCGCCGGTGTGAAACCTGGCGTGCCGGCATGCATGACGAAAAGAGGGGTGAGCAAAGCGGGCGGCCTGGAACAGAGGCCGCCCGCGGCATGCTTCACTGCGGGTGACGAGGACTGAAATGGCGAAGCAGGACTATTACGCGGTGCTCGGCGTCGCGCGGACGGCGAGCGCGGAAGAGATCAAAAAGGCCTATCGCAAGCTCGCCATGCAGTACCACCCGGACCGCAACCCGGGGAACAAGGAAGCCGAAGCCCGTTTCAAGGAAATCAACGAGGCTTACGAAGTCCTGAAGGACGAGCAGAAGCGGGCGGCCTATGACCGTTTCGGCCATGCGGCTTTCGAGCCGGGGATGGGGGCCGGGCCGGGCGGCTTCGATTTCGCCGGAGCCGCGGCTTTCAGCGACATCTTCGATCAAATGTTCGGCGACATTCTCGGCGGGCGGCGGGGGCGGGGCGGCCCGCGTGCCGGGGCGGACATCCGGCGCAGCGTCGAGATCGACCTGGTCGAGGCCTTTCATGGCACCCGGATGACGTTTCAGGTTCCCACCCGTGTCGTTTGCGAAGCCTGCGGCGGCTCGGGTTCGGCCGACCGTGACCGCGGCCCGGAGATCTGCCCGAGCTGCGGCGGACGTGGCAAAGTCCGCGCCCAACAGGGATTTTTCCTCATCGAGCGGACCTGTCCCACCTGTCAGGGGGCGGGCCGGGTGGTCCGCAATCCCTGCCGGGTGTGCCATGGCCTCGGGACGGTGGCGGGCGAAAAATCGATCTCGGTCTCCATTCCCGCCGGTATCGAGGATGGGACCACCATCCGGGTCGCCGGGGAAGGGGAAAAAGGAGCCAATGGTGCGCCGGCCGGGGATTTCTATCTCACCGTCTCCATCCGCCCCCATCCCCTCTTCCAGCGGGATGGCTCGACCGTCTATCTCCGGGTGCCGGTCGAAATGACCCGCGCTGCTTTGGGCGGCGAGATCGAGGTACCGGTCATCGACGGCTCCCGCGCCAAGGTCAAAATCCCCCCCGGGACTCAGCACGGGGATCAATTCCGCCTCCGCGGCAAAGGGTTCTCCATCCTGCGCAGCACCGCCCGCGGGGACATGATCATTCAGATCGCGATCGAGGTGCCGCGTCATCTCACGCCCCGGCAGCGCGAGCTCCTCGAGGCTTTCGAACGCGAGAGGAAGGAGAATGGGGCCGGCAAAGGAGCGTCCGAGGCAGAGGGGTTCTTCGCCAAGGTGCGGGAATTTTTCGAAGGGCGTTGAGGCGCTCTGGTGCGGAACACCTTGACGCAGAAAAGCGGAAACTCTTAAATCCGGTTCATGTCTACCCTTACCCGCGCCCAGCTCATAGAAGCGATCTACAAGGAAATCGGGCTCTCCCGCAATGACTCGGCGCGGCTTCTCGATGCGGTCTTGCAGAAGATCATCGACACGCTGGCCAAAGGTGAGCCGGTGAAGATCAGTCGTTTCGGGACTTTTGCGGTGCGTCAGAAGGGGCGTCGGATCGGCCGCAACCCCAAAACTGGCGTGGAAGTGCCGATCTTGCCGCGCAAGGTTCTCACCTTTCACGCGAGCAACGTGCTGAAAGCGGAGATCAACGGCGCGCTGACCGGCGGCGATGGGGCCGAATGAACGGGAGAGCAGACCCGCCGCCCAGGGCTGGGAAGGAGGGGGAAACCGGGTCGGGGGAAGAAGCGGCTCCGGCGGAAGGGCATTCCCCCGCCTCCCGTGCGCGGGTCCGGAAAGCGCCAACCGCCTTCCGGACGATCAGCGAAGTCGCCGAAGACCTCCATGTGCCCCAGCACGTGCTGCGCTTCTGGGAGACCAAGTTCCCGCAGGTGCGCCCGTTGAAACGGGCGGGGGGCCGGCGCTACTATCGCCCCGCCGACGTCGCGCTCCTCCAGCGCATCGCAACCCTCCTCTACGTGCACGGCTACACCATCAAAGGTGTCCAGCGCCTGCTGCGGGAAAGTGAAGGAGCGGAGACGGAGAAAGGGACGGAACCGGAGACGCAAGGCGAGGGCGCCGCTGCTCCTCCTCATCCCGCCTCGCTCCCAGACCCCTTTCGCTCTCCGCCTCTCTCACCTGCCGTTTCGCCCTCCGCCGCAAGAGGGGAGGGCACGGCCCCTTCCTCCTCCCCTCCCTCCTCTCTCTCCTTGTCGTCCCCCCCTGCCGAGGCGGCGTTGCGCCGTCTTCTCCTCGACGTTCTCGCCGAACTCAAACGGCTGCGCAGCGCGCTTGCCGGCCCGCCCCGCCGCTGAAACTCCCCTTCCTTACGTCGTGCCTTCTTCTGCCATGACCAGCTGACGATAGAGATGCCAGGAGGCGTGGCCGAGCACCGGAATGATCACGATCAGTCCGATGAAGGCGGGTATCGAGCCCAGCACGAGACCGGCCGCGATCAGGGCCGCCCACAGCGCCATCGGGCCGGGATTGATCCGGATCGCCCGCAGCGAAGCCCCGATCGCCTCATTCAGCCCCACCCCCCGGTCGAGGAGGAGGGGGAAGGAAACGACGCTGACGGCGAACGCGACTGCGGCAATGAGAAACCCCACCCCCGTCCCGATCACGATCATCATCCACCCTGCCCGCGTGGTGAAAGTATCGTGCAGGAAACGGCCCAAAGTGGGGCCGGGATCGTCGAGCCCATAAGTCGCCCCGAGGGTGGCGCGATAGATCACCTCGGCGAGGACCAGCCAAAGCAGGTAGAGCACGATGAGCGTGGCGGCGAGCCCGGCGATACGGCCGAGGGCAGGCGAGCGGAGGACGCGGAACATGTCGATCCAGCGCGCCTCTCCGTAAAGTTCACGCCGCCGGCTCATTTCATAGAGGCCGAGCCCGACGATCGGCCCGAGAATGGCAAAGCCGGACGCCACCGGGAAAAGGGCCTCGACCGCCCCATAGCCGAACATCAGCCGCTCGAGCACGAGGCCGATGACGGGGTAGAGAAGACAGGCGAACATCACGTCGGTGCGGTGGGCGGTGAAATCCTCCACCCCTTTGGCCAGCGCCAGCCGCACCTCACTGGTCCCAATGCGGCGGATGCGGATCGCCTTTGCCTCACCTGCCCTGCCCCAATAGGTTTCAGGGGGGTCGGAGGCAAGCGTCCTCTGGGCCGCGCGGATTTGCTCCCAGCTCCACACGACGGGATTTTGGATCGTCATGGCCGTTTCTCCCCAAGCCGTTTTTCCCAAGGCCAGTTCTCTCGACGCGCCGGATCCCGGGCGCCCCGGCCTCTCTTCGAGACATGGGGAGAAGAAGGGGCGTTGACCAGGGGAGTGAGCCGTTCTCAGCCGTTGGCCGCGAGGTGATGCGCGGCGATGAAGCCGAAGGTCATGGCGGGCCCGAGAGTGATTCCGCCGCCTGGATAATTCCCGCCCATGATGCTCGCGAGATCGTTGCCTGCTGCATACAGCCCTTCGATCGGCGCGCCGGTTCGGTCGAGGACCCGGGCGTTGGCATCCCCGCGAAGGCCGGCGAAGGTGCCGAGATCACCGACCCTGAGCTCCACGGCATAGAAAGGAGGAGTGGCGAGCGGGGCGAGGCAGGGATTGGGGGTATGGGAGGGATCGCCGAGATAGCGGTTGTAGGCATTCCGGCCCCGCCCGAAATCGGGATCCTCACCCCGGGCGGCATGGGTGTTGAAGCGCGCGATCGTCGCAGAGAGCGCCCCTTGGGGAAGGCCGAGCCGGGCGGCGAGGGCTTCGGCGTTGGTCTCGCAGAGGAGATAGCCCGAGCGGAGATGGGGGGTGAGCGGGAAGGGCGCGGGTTTGACGAAGCCCAAGCCGTAGCGGCGGATGGCACGGTGATCGGCGATGAGGAAGGCACGGCAAGGCGCGCCGGGCGGGGTGATGCGCTGCATCGCCTGGACGAAGTCGTGATAGGAATCGGCTTCGTTGGTAAAACGCGTCCCCGCCGGAGAGACGGCGATGATCCCTGGTTTGGCGCGGTCGATGAAGTGTGGAAAGACCCCGTACCGCCCCTCTTCTTTCGGTACCCGGGAGACGGGGACCCAGGCTGCGGCATTGGAGAGGTCTTCGAGCACTTGGGCCCCCACCGCCTCGGCCAGCCGCAATCCGTCGCCCGTATTCTCCTCCGGAGCGGGCGAGAAATGTCCGTCCCCTTCCGGCGCGTGCGGGAAGAGGCGCGCGCGGCGCGTCCGGTCATGCGGAAATCCCCCGCAGGCGAGGACCACACCGCGTCTGGCCCGTATCCGGAGAAGCCCCTCGCGCCGCGTCACGAGGGCCCCGCTCACCCGTCCGTTCTCGAGCAGGAGTTCGCGGAGCGGAGCCTCCGTCCATATCGGGACGTTGCGGTCGAAGGCGGATTTGGCGAGACGGGCGGCGAGCGCGTTGCCGTTGGTGAGCCTGAGGCTGCGCCCGAACAACACCCGGTCGCGGCCGTAGCGGGCGAGGAGGCGGGCGACGTAGAGCGCCGAGCGCGGCGAGCGGGTGGCTTGAAAAAAATGCTGCAGCTCCGGGCCTGAGCCGATCATCATGCCGAAGAGGGTGAGCTCTTCGAGGGGCGGGCGGAGACGCGCGCGCTCTGCTCCCAGAGCGCGGGCATCGAAAGGGGCGGCGCAGATCGAGCGTCCGCCCGGCCGTCCCCCCGGCTGGTCGGGGTGGTAATCGGCGAAATGAGGACCGAGGACGAACTGGACCGCTGTATGACGGCGGAAGAAATCCACCATTTGCGGCCCGGCCCGCAGAAATGCGCTCACCCGTTCGGCATCGAAGGCGTTGCCCGCTTCGTGGGTGAGATAGCGGTAAGCCTCTTCGGTGCTGTCCGTGATACCGGCTTCCCGGGCAAGCGGGTTGTCCGGAATCCAGAGCCAGCCGCCTGAGCGGGCGGTGGTGCCCCCGAAAACGGGAGCTTTTTCGGCGACGATCACTTCGAGCCCGAGGATGCGGGCGGTGACGGCGGCAGCGAGCCCCCCAGCACCGGATCCGGCGACGAGCACGTCACAGGTGAGGGTCTCGGTCATCATCATTCCTCCCGCTTCAATTTTACCTATTGCGAAAGAGTTCGTATATGAGTAAACAACTCGGGTCAAGGCTCATCCCGGGGAGGAAGTCCATGCCGAAAGCCGCGTCATCCCGATCCTGCTCCATCTCTCGCCGCTCCTTGCTCGCCCAGGCTGCCGCTCTGCCTTTGGGCGCGGCATTTCCCGGCCGTCCGGCCCGGGCCGATCTCTCCCCGATTCGGCTCGGCGTGTTGACCGACATGTCGAGCTGGGGGCGGGATACGGGAGGCCCTGCCGCAGTGGTCGCTGCCCAGATGGCGGTCGAGGAGTTCGGGGGCAGCGTGCTGGGGCGGCCGGTCGAGATCCTCGCCGGCGATCACCGGATGAACCCCGATCTCGGCGTACAGATCGCGCGGGACTGGTTCGACAATCACGGCGTGGAGGCGATCGTCGATGTGCCGAATTCGGCGCTCGGTCTTGCCATCAGTGGCCTGTGCTACCAGAAGAACAAGCTCGCCCTCCTCTCGGGACCGGGGGCGAGTGCGATCACCAACGAGAAGTGCAACCCCAACACCGTTCAGTTCACTTACGACACTTACGCCCTTTCGCACGTCACCGGCGCAGCCCTCGTGGCGCAAGGGGCGAAGACCTGGTTTTTCATCACCGCGGACTACGCTTTCGGCCATCAGCTCGAGGCCGATGCCACCGCTTTCATCACCCAGGCCGGCGGGCGTGTCCTCGGTCATAGTCTCCATCCGCCCGGAGCGACCGATTTCTCTTCGGCGCTGCTTGCCGCTCAGGCCTCCAAAGCGGACGTGGTGGCGCTCGCCAATGCGGCGCAAGATGCCGAGAACGCCGTCAAGCAGGCGGCCGAGTTCGGGATTGGAGAAAAACGCAATGGCCAGAAGCTCGCTGCGCTTTTGATGTTCATCTCCGACGTCCATGCCGTCGGGCTCGAGCACGCGCAAGGATTGCTCCTCACCACCGCCTCTTACTGGGATCTCGACGATAAGGCGCGCGCCTGGTCGGAGCGGTTCTATGCCCGTACCAAGGTCATGCCCACCATGGAGCAGACGGGAAGCTACGGCGTCGTGCTCCACTATCTGAAGGGTGTCGCCAAAGCCGGTACACTCGAGCCGCAGGCGGTCATGGCGGCGATGCGGGCGATTCCCATCAACGATGCGTTCGTTCACAACGGCTATCTCCGCATCGATGGGCGGGTGATCCGTGATATGTATCTGATGCGTGTGAAATCTCCGGAACAATCGAAACGGCCCTGGGACTATTACGAGCTCGTCACCAGGGTGAAAGGGGAAGATGCGTTCCGTCCGCTTTCCCAATCGGCCTGCCCCCTCGTGCACAAGAGCTGAGCCATGCTGACCCTCTATGATTACCCGCGCTCCTCGGCGTGCTACCGGGTGCGCATCGCGCTCCACCTCAAGGGTCTTTCTTTCCGGCGTGAACCCGTCCATCTCCTGCGGGACGGGGGTGAGCAGTTTCGCCCCTCTTACCGGGCTCTCAACCCCCAAGCCCGGGTGCCGACCCTCGTCCTCGAGGACGGCACCGTGCTCATCCAGTCTCCGGCCATTCTCGAATGGCTCGAAGAAACCCATCCCGACCCGCCCCTCCTGCCGCGCGATCCCGTGCGGCGGGCGAGGGTGCGGGCGGCCTTTTCACTGATCGCCTGCGATATCCACCCGCTCAACAATCTCGCCGTCCTCACCTATCTCAAGACCACGCTCGGGCATAACGAGGAGGCGGTGAGAGCCTGGTATCACCATTGGATCAGAGAGGGTTTCACCGCTCTCGAGAGCTTGATCGAAGGGCCGCGTTTTTGTTTCGGTGATGCGCCGTCGCTTGCCGATGTCGCGCTCGTTCCGCAGGTGGCCAATGCGGAGCGCTACCATTTGCCGCTCACCCCCTGGCCCAAGATCGCCGCCATCGCAGCCCACTGCAATACTCTCCCGGCTTTCGCCGCGGCCCGTCCCGAAGCCTCTCAAGTCCAGTGAGGAGTATCCGTCATGGCTGACTTTGCCTCTACCAAGGATCTCGCCGAAAAAGAAATCAGTTTCGAAGAGCTCGGTCCGGGGCTTTATGGATTTACCGCCGAAGGTGATCCCAATACCGGCGTCGTCGTGGGCGATGACTCGGTGCTCGTCGTCGACGCCCAGGCCACGCCGGTCCTTGCCGGCCGGGTGATCGAGAAGATCCGGAGCGTCACCGACAAGCCGATCCGCCATGTGGTGCTCTCCCACTACCATGCGGTCCGCGTACTCGGCGCGAGTGCTTTTGGCGGAGCCGAGATCATCGCCTCGCGGGTGACGGATGATCTCATCAGCGAGCGGGGCGCGGCCGACATGGAAAGCGAGATCGGGCGCTTTCCCCGTCTCTTCCGTGGCCGTGAAACCATCCCAGGTCTCACCA
>Ga0079046_1000484_pt1 | contig 10042 bp, 4 predicted proteins | sample BED_host_MetaG_FD_76330 | JGI IMG/M metagenome (GOLD analysis project Ga0079046, IMG submission 76330) | Hot spring microbial mat communities from Yellowstone National Park, Wyoming, USA - BED_host_MetaG | ecosystem: Environmental > Aquatic > Thermal springs > Hot (42-90C) > Microbial mats ... | reverse complement strand
CATCGCCCTGATGAACCACCCCGACGCCCATTCCCGCTCGTTTTCATCGCTCCACAAGCTCTATTCGGGAGGAGCGCCGGTCCCGCCGGCCGTGGTCGAGGCTTTCCGCGACAAGTTCGGGATCTACATCCACAACGGCTACGGCATGACCGAGACCACTTCTCCCTCTCACGTCGTGCCCTTCGGGCGGGAGGCCCCTGTCGATCCTGCTTCGGGAAGCCTTGCCATCGGCGTGCCGGTGTTCAACACCGACTCCTGGATCGCCGGCGAGGACGGCCGTCCGCTGCCGTCGGGCGAGATAGGAGAGATCGTGGTCCGCGGTCCGCAAGTGGTGCCCGGCTATTGGCGACGGCCAGAGGAAACCGCGGCGGCGATCCGTGACGGCTGGCTTTATACGGGCGATGTCGGCTTCATGGATGAGGCCGGGTGGTTCTACTTGGTCGACCGCAAAAAGGACATGATCAATGCCGCGGGATTCAAGGTCTGGCCGCGCGAAGTGGAAGACGTCCTCTATACCCATCCTGCCATCCGTGAGGCGGCCGTGGTCGGCGTGCCCGATCCCTATCGCGGCGAGACGGTCAAGGCCGTGGTCAGCCTCAAGCCAGGGATGAAAGTGACCGAAGAAGAGCTCATCGCTTTCTGCAAGGCGCGCATGGCCGCCTATAAATATCCCCGCCTCGTCGAGATTCGCGACGATCTGCCGAAAACCTCGACCGGCAAAATTCTCCGCCGGGCCCTCCGGGGGTGAGGGGAGGGGTTTATCTACCTCCCCTTTCTTTTGGCCCCTGGGTGCATCCTCTCTTTCGGAGGCGAAGACCGCCTCCTTTTTTCGGTCTTGCAATTGCGATCCATTTGCAGTTAAAGCGGCGAGGAGGTGATCGCCATGTCTGCTCCCCATACGCCTAGCCGCTCTCTCTCCTCGCTTCCCGCTCTCGGCCGTCTCGGCGCCTGGGCCGCCGTCTTTGGCCCCGGTCTCGTCGTCATGCTCGCCGATACCGATGTCGGCAGCGTGGTCACCGCCGCCCAGAGCGGCGTGCAATGGGGATACCGTCTGCTCGGCCTGCAATTCGTCTTGATCCCCATCCTCTATGTCGTCCAAGAGCTCACCATCCGCCTCGGCGTCGTCACCGGCCGCGGCCACGGCGATCTCATTTGCGCCCGTTTTGGCCGCGGCTGGGGGGTGGTGTCGGTAGCGGGTCTCGCGGTCGCCGTCTGCGGCGCTTTGATCACCGAATTCTCCGGCATCGCCGCGGTCGCGGACCTGTTCGGCACCGGCCGTGGCCCCGCCCTCGGTGCGGCCGTCCTCACCCTCCTCGTCGTGGCCTTCACCGGCTCCTATCGCCGGGTCGAACGGGTTGCACTGGCCTTTGGCGCTTTCGAACTCGCTTTCCTCGCCGTGGCATGGCTCGCCCATCCCGAGGGAGGGGTGATGCTCGCCGAAAGCCTCCGCATTCCCTACACCAACCCCGATTACCTCTATCTCGCTGCGGCCAATGTGGGGGCGGTGATCATGCCGTGGATGATATTTTACCAGCAGTCGGCGATCGCCGAGAAAAAGCTCACCCCTCTCCACCTGCGGGCGGCGCGCTGGGATACGGCGCTCGGCGCCATCGTCACTCAGCTCGTCATGGCCGCGGTCCTCATCGCCGCTGCGGCCACCATCGGCCGGCACGATCCGAAGGCCAATCTGTCCACCGTCAGTGAGATCAGCAACGCCCTCATCCCCTATCTCGGTCCGCTCACGGGACGCATCGTTTTCAGTCTCGGGGTGATGGGCGCGGCGATGGTCGCGGCCATCGTCGTCTCCCTCGCTCTCGCCTGGGGAGTGGGCGAAGTGGCGGGTTTCCGGCACACGCTGGAAGCCCGGCCAGCCGAGGCGCCGTGGTTTTACGCCGTCTATGCGGCCATCACGGTAGGGAGCGGCCTTCTGGTGTGGGCCTCCCCCGACCTCGTCTCCCTCAACATCGCGGTCGAAGTGATGAATGCCCTCCTTCTTCCTCTCGTGCTCGGCTTTCTCGTTGCCTTGGCGCGCTTCGCCTTGCCTGCGCCTTACCGTCTGAAGGGGGCCTATTTCGCGCTCGTTTTGACCCTCGTTGCCCTCACCAGCGCTTTTGGCCTGTATGGCGGGCTCTCCGGGCTCGGAGGGGGATGATGCGCTGCGCCGTTCTCTCACCGGAGGGAGGTCTCTTCTTCGGGGGTACCCGATTTCGGGCGGTTTGGGGCGCGGGCGGAGTGAGGAGAGACAAGCGCGAGGGGGATGGAGGGACACCTTGCGCTTTTCTCTCCCTCCGCGAAGTCCTCTATCGTGCCGACCGCCTGGCCGCGCCCCGCACGCTCGCGCCCTGCCGTCCCCTCGTTGCTGGCGAGGGGTGGTGCGATGACCCGGCCGATCCCGCCTATAACCAGCCCGTTGCGCTGCCCCATCCCGCCCGGCACGAAATCCTATGGCGAGAGGATGGTCTCTATGATGTGATCGGCGTCCTCGGCTGGAACGATGTCCTTCCCGTCCCCGGCCGCGGTTCAGCCATCTTCCTTCATCCCGCCGCTCCTGATTTCACGCCGACCGCGGGCTGTATCGCACTCGAGCGGGCCGATCTCCTCACTCTTCTTGCCCGCGGCCTCGAGGCCATCGCCGTATTGCCCCCTGCTTCCGTTCCATAGAGGCGTTGCGCACGCCGGCTGAGGCGGGCGCGGAGGCGGAGGAGGAGCTCGCCCGTGCAGCAGAGGGGGGCGCAGCGCCCCTCACCCGTCTCACGGCCTTTCCGCTCGTCGAAATAACTCTCGACGGGAAGACCGGCGGCGCGCACCACCCCGTGCCGCGGCAGAGCGAAATGGAAATAGCGGATCCAGTCCCTTTTCTCGATGACGAGGCTCCGTCCATTGACCAGGAATTTCACCGGAACGAGAACCCCCGCCACACTCACGGCGTGATCGGGGGAAAGGAGGACGTCGCAGCAGGGCCGTCCCAGCCCGAAAGCATGCGCCCGGATGCGGACCGGCCAATGCGCTTCGGGATGGGCATGCCCGGTGATGTCCACTTCCCGGGCCCCGATCCAGAGAAGGGGCGCGAAGCCGCCGCTGTCGAGCGAAACCACGTCCCCGGGACGGAGCCGCTCGACCGGCATCCTGCCGCCGGGAGTGTCGATGAGCGTGCCCTCGGCGAAGCAGGGGGGCGGGTCGAGCGTCACCTCGCTCCCCCCGCCAGGATCGGCCGCGAGTTCGAGCGCGCTCGGGCTGAAACTTCCCGAGAGGGCGAGAGCAGCCTCAGCCGTACCGGCCGTACTCAGGGCGAGGGTGCCGTTGCCATAGGTCAAGGTTTCGGAGGCGCTGAAGCTCACGCTCGGGAAGTCGATCACGTCGCCGTTGGTAAAGCCCGTCACGGTGCCGAAGAACTGGCCTGGGGCTCCGATGACGAGACTGCCCAAGGGTCCGGTGAAAGTGAACGTCTCAGAGCTCGCGACTGCTCCTTCGGTGAGGATGGCCCCCTCCGCTCCGATCTCGAGAAGCCCATTCGCCCCGCTCGGGGCGGCGAGTGAGCCGGCGAGGATCAGCGTTCCCGAAGCGGCGGCGAGAGTGCCGGCATTGCTGAGAGCGCCGGTGATGCTGAGGGTGCCTGCGGCGGCCACGACCTCTCCCTGATTGGTAAGCCCCCCAGCAAGAGTGGCCGCACCCAGCCCGGCCGCCTTGATCACCGTCCCCTGATTGAGAAGCGCCCCTCCGGTGAACACGGCGAGCGGCACCTCCTCGGTGAGGGCGAGCGTCCCGGCCGGGGTGACGTCGAGGATGCCGGTGCTGCTCCCGCTCCCGACCGAGACGGCCCCTTCGACCACGAGGCTTCCTGCCACGTCCGCCGTCGCCCCTCCCTGCACGGCAAAATTCGAGGCCATACCGGTACCGGTAAGGGTGAGGGTTCCCGCCCCGCTCAGCGTTCCGGCCAGGGTGGCCGGGCCGCTCAGGGTGAGCGCGCCCCCGGCGGGATCGAGTGTGCCTTGGCTGAGGACGAAGCTCCCGGCGTAGGTTCCTCCCGCCTGATCGATCAGTTCGGCGTTCCCCAGCACGCCGAGCCCTCCTGCCGACAATGAGAGGCCCGGGAGGAACGTGTAGAGACTCTCGGCGGTACCGGCAGGAAGGGTTGCCGAGCCAGAGGTGAGATCGAGCGTTCCCCCCCCGCTCACCGCACCGCCGATACTTGCCGCCCCGACGGCGAGAGCGAGCGTGCCCTGTGCCACGGCGATCGTCCCGCTCGATTGCAGATTGGCGAAAAGATAGGAAAGGCCGGTTCCAGCCGTTTTCTCGAGCAGGCCGGCATTGATCAGAGAGGGATTGCCGAGACTGTTGAGGTTGGCATCCGCGTTGATCTCATAGGTGCCGCCGCTCCCGATGCTGAGCAAGGGGGTATCGGCGGAGCCGAGACCGAGCGTGATGTTGCCTTCCTGGATCAGCGTCCCGCTCACGGCGATCGTACCCGATCCGGTGATGCCGAGCCCGTCGGCGAGGGCGGTGCCGGAGAGGGCGAGTGTGGAGGGATCATTGAGCGTGCCATCGAGGGTGACGGGGCCGGACAGGCCGAGAGAGGCGCTGCCCAAAACGAGGCTCCCGCCTGTGGCGAGGGAGAAGGGAGCGGCGTCGGTGAGAGAGGCGGTCAGGCTCGCCGTGCCTTGGGCGAGAATGGCGAGAGGCGCGGTGAGGGAGAGCGGCCCGAGGCTCGCCGTCCCCCCAATGGCGAGCGTGCCCTGCCCGCTCGCACTGCCCGTGAGGCTCGCCGCGCCGGTGAGCTCGAGTGTTCCGTGATCGAGGAGGAGAGTGCCCTGATCGATGAAGGCGGGGGCGAGAATGCTGAGCCCGCTGCTCTCTTTCTCGAGCGTGCCGGACAGAGTGAGGCTCGCCGCTCCACTCGCTTCGATCGTCTGCGCCCCAAGGAGGATGAGATCGCCCCCCGCCGGGATGCCGAGCACGCTTGCCGCACTTCCTCCCTGCAAGAGGACCCCTTCGGCATAGAGCGTTCCTTCGTCGAGCAGGCTTGCTCCGGCCGCGAGCGTGGCCCCGCTGAGGAGGCCGCTTCCCGTTGCGATCAGCGTGCCGGGGCCGTTGACGTCTCCGGCGAGCGTGGATTGGCCGGAAAGGGTGAGGCTCATGCCGCTCAGGGCGAGGGTGCTTCCCACAGGGAGGGTCACGCGCCCGCCATAAGAGAGGGTTTCGCCGAGAGTGGTGGTGTTGCCGAGAACGAGACCCCCGAGGCCGAGACTGAAACCGGGCTCCAGGGTCGCACTCCCGCCGAGGGCCAAGGTACCGGCTCCGGCGAGGACTCCGGCGAGTGCGGCTTCTCCTGCCGCGAGCGTGCCGGCCCCGATGTCGAGGCCCGCCCCGGCCCCGAGCGCGAGCATTCCTCCGATCGTGCCGCCGCTCATGAGGTCGAGAAGGCCCCCGCTCAGCGTCGCGCTTCCCGGCCACTGGAGGGATTCCTCGAGAGCGAGCGTGCCTCCGGTTTGATCGAGGGTGACGAGCGATCCTCCCTCGAGCTCGGCGATGGTACCGTTGAAAGCGGGCCATACCGCGGCGGTGGTGCCGTCATTGCCGACGATGGCGAGGCTCGTTGCGCCAGGGGAGGACGGCGACCAGCTCGAGGAGGCCCAAACCCAGTCGACCGTCCCGCTCGGGGGACCGAGAGCCGAGAAGACAGGGGTCGGCGGGGCGCTCAGGATCTCCGTCCCCCCTGCGCCATCGGCGGCGAGTGCGAGGGTCGACGCATTGGCGATCCCCGTCATGGCCAGAGCGCCGACCACGCTCGTCCCGCCATTGGCCGTCTGTTCGAGGGTGAGGGTCCCTCCGGCATAGGTGAAGGCATTGGCGAACAGCCCGCCGAGGTCGATCTCGTCTCCGCTCCCGAAGCCGCTCAGGGTGCCCGCGAAACGGCTGGGTGAGGGGAGCGTGAGAGTGCCCGGCCCGGTGAAGGAGATCATCGCGCCCGCACTCGCTCCGCCGAGAATGGCCGTAGCGTTGCCGCCGAGAGAGAGCGCGCCCGTGCTCCCGCTCAAAACTCCTCCCACCGAGAGGGTGCCGCCATGGACCGCGACGGTGCCCGAATTGGTGAGGCTGCCGAGGATGAGCGTGCCCTGCCCGAGAGAAAGAGTTCCAGCATTCGAGAGCCCTCCGGAGAGGCTCACCGCTCCTCCGCTCGCCACCTGGATCGATCCGGCATTGGTGAGCGTGCCCCCATTTTCGAGGATCGCTGCGCCATCACCGAGCAAAAGGCTCGCGCCGGCTCCGACGGTGAAGGCTGCGCCATCGGTGCTCGCCGTACCGAGCGTGAGAGGGCCGGTGAGGACCGCCTGACCGGCGGTGAGGGCAAGGCTCGCCCCCCCAGTGAGGAGGGCCTGGCCGAGCCTTTCGTCAGGGCCGCCGAGACTGAGCGTTCCGGGCCCGGCCAGCGTTCCGGCCAGGCTCACCGCTCCGCCCACGCTCGCGTTGTGACCGGCGAGGGCGAGGGTCGCGCCGTTGAGCACGGCGAGTGCGCCGCCGAGGGAAGGGGAGGTGGCCAGCTGCGCTCTGGTGCCCGCGCCGTTGAGGTCGAGAGCGGCGACACTCAGGGTCAGGCCCGGGCCGAGCGTGAAAGTGCCGCCATTGGTGAGGAGGAGCGTGCCGCCGGAAAGCGGCCCTTCGAGACTGGCCACACCCGTGAGGGCGAGGGTGCCCTGGGGGTCGACGCTGAGCGTCCCCGAGGTGACGAAAGGAGCGCCAGCGAGATAGATGGTGCCGTCTCCGGCATCGACGTTGATCGGGCCGGTGGCGGCGAGGGTCCCGGCTGCGGCGACGGCTGCGCCGGGGTCGAGGAGGAGACTTCCTCCCGCGGCGACCGCAAGCGTCGAGGCGGCATCGAGGGTGAGGGGGCCGGTGACGATGAAAGTCCCCCGGTCGGAAAGGTCGAGGCTGGCCCCGGTCAGCCCATTGCCGGTTGCCGTGCCGCTCACCACCAGCGTGCCCGGCCCTTGCGCCACTCCCCCGAGGCTTGCCACCCCGCTCAAGGTGAGGGTTTGGCCCATGAGGTCGAGAGTGGTTCCGCTGCCGAAGGTCGCTCCTCCCTTGATCGTCGTTGCGGCGTCGAGGAGGAGCGTGCTCTGGCTCGAGAGGAGGGCAAGCGCGCTCATCCCCAATTGCGCGCTGGGGGCGAGGGTGAAGTGACCTCCGCCATAGAGCGCGAGGGTTCCCCCTCCTGCCACCGCGCCGCTGAGGGAACTCGTGCCGCCATAGAGGCCGAGCGTGTTCTCGTCGAGCGTCACCGTGCCGCCGAGGAGGACATTGCCCGCGAGATAGCTCGTCCCTCCTCCTGCCACTTCGAGCAGGCCCTGGCTGGAAAGGCTGGCCGCACCGCCGATGAAGAGGGTGGAGGGGTCGGAGAGGATGAGAGTGCCGGCCGGGGTGAGGCTGAGTGCGCTCGTATCGCCGCTCGCCGCCCCGATCGTCACCGCTCCTGCCGTGGCGAGGGTCCCTTCCACCACGAGCCGGGTATTGCCGGTGAGGGCGAATCCTTCCCCTGCTGCCGCCCCGCTCACGCTGACCGCGCCTCCGCCGCCCAGCGCACCCGAGAGAGTGCTGAGACCAGCAAGGGTGAAGGGGCCGGGGACATCGAGCGTGGCCCCCGAGGCGAGCACCAGCGCCCCCCCCCAGGCTCCGCTCTCTGCGGTCAGAGTGCCTGAGGAGAGATCGAGAGTGGCGAGCGCATTGGTCCAGTCATCGAGGCCGCCCACCGTCGCCGTCGTCCCGAAAGTGACGAAGTAGGGGAAAGAGTTGCCGAAATAGGCATCGTTCGCCGCACCGGGCACCGCGCCGGTGCTCCATTCGCTGGCGAGCGTCCAGGGACCATTGGTGCCGATCCAATCATCGGGGGTGAGCGTGGACATCAGAGGACCCGTTTCAACTGCGCGCCCCGCCAGAATATCAACCTTTAGGAAAAATTGGAAATATATTTTCTACTTTGCGGAGAGTCCTGCGGGCAGAACACGGCCTCAGGATGCAGCCGGAGGAGAAGGCTGGAGGAAAATCACCCGGGCCTTTTCCTGATCCTCCGGCCATGCCCCGGTCAGAGGAGGAAAGGTGGCGGAGGCGTGAAAGAGGACGACGGCGCCGATGAGGGGGGCTTCCGTCTCGCCGCGGCCAAGGCAGCGCGGACAGAGAAAACAAACCTCGCTCTCGCTCGCCGGGCGGGCGCCGGTGCCGTGGCAAACCGGGCAGCGCCGCCAGCCCGCCTTTTCGAGATCGACGGCGGTTGCGGAGGGAGGGAGGTAGAGAAAACGGCGCGGGGTGGAAAGCGCGGCAAGCGCGGTGAGAGCCTCTCCGGCCGCCTCGGTGCTCGAGGCCCCCCGTCCGATCCAAAAACTTTGCCTGCCCAGGGCCACATGCAGATGAGAGAGGAGAGGGAGAGGATCCGTGCCCGTCTCGTCGAGAAGGATGAACCACTCCGTGGGTTCTGAACGGGCGGCGTGGCGGGCGAATACGTCGAGCCGGTCGAGGGAGAGGGGCCCGGCGAGGCAGAGAGCACGCTCTCTGCCGGGAGGGGAGGGGTTTACCGGCTGCAGCGGGCGGAAAGAGAGCGGCTGTCTCATAGGGAAGATCCCGGCTTCTTGCGGAGAGGGTTGCAGAGTGCCGGGCAAACGTCTAGGAGACGGCGCGTGGGCTGCTGTAGCTCAGTGGTAGAGCACACCCTTGGTAAGGGTGAGGCCGTGAGTTCGATCCTCACCAGCAGCACCATCCCTCTGGCAGCCGCTGTTCTCCTTGGGTCTTTAGTGTTCAGAACGGGGTGAGGCCGTCCCACGGCGCCATTTTTTCGAAGACGCGGGCAAGCCGCAGCACGCCCGTATCGTCGAAACGCCGGCCAACGATCTGAAGGCCCACGGGAAGGCCCGAGGCGGTGAAGCCGCACGGCACCGAGGCGGCAGGATTTCCCGAGAGATCGAACGGATAGGAAAACTCGGCCCAGCCGAGCCAGTCCCAGGGATGTTCGGGCCAGCCTTCGGGCACGAGGCGGTCGGCGGGGAAGGCGGCAACCGAGGCGCTCGGCGAGAGAAGGAAGTCGGTGGTCTCGAAAAAGGCGTGAATGGCCCGGATATAGGCGTATTTCCGTTCGCGCATCGCCTGGTAGCGGGCGATCGAGATGGGGAGCCCGGCTTCGATACAGGCGGCGAATCCCGGATCCAGCTCGGCGCGGTGGCGGGCGAGCAACTCGGCGTGCATCGTCCAGTGTGCGGGCCAGAAGAAGCGGATGAGCTCGGGCCCGCTCGGTCCGAAGTCTGGGGTGACCTCCACGAGGGGGGTGCGGAGGGCATCGGCGAGCCGCTCTGCAGCACGGCGGGCCAGGGCCGCCACTTCTGGGTCGACCCGGGCGTGACCGAAATCGGGGCTATAGGCGAGACGCGGGGGGCGGTCGAAAGGCCGCTCGAGGAGGGCGGGGTAGTCTTCCGGCTCTTTTTCGAGACTCGTGTGGTCCTCCGCATGAGGGCCGGCCATCAGGCGGAGCATGAGGGCGGCATCGCTCACGGTGCGGGTGAGGGGACCGAGATGGGAGGAGTGGTCGGTGTTGGAGAGGGGGGAGATCGGCACCCGCCCATAGCTCGGCTTCAGTCCGAAAACACCGCAGAAATGGGCAGGCAGCCGGATCGAGCCCGCAGCGTCGCTCCCTTGATGGAGGGCGCCGAACCCCGCCGCTGCCGCCGCCGCTGCTCCAGAGGAGGAGCCTCCGGCCGTCAGCCCTTCACGCCAGGGGGTGAAGGTGAGGCCGGAGAGCGGGCTGCGCGAGGCCGCCGTCCATCCGAATTCGGGCGTGGTGGTCTTGCCGAGCAGGATGCCGCCCGCCGCTTTGAGTCGGGCGGCGACGGGGGCGTCACGCTCGGGCACGAACCCGGCACGGGTCTTCGAGCCGTACTGGGTGGGCACACCGGCGGTGGGGGTGAGGTCCTTGAGTGTGTAGAGGATCCCATCGAGCGGGCCGAGCGGATTGCCCCGCATGAAACGCTGCTCGGCGGCCTTGGCTTCGGCGAGGGCGGCTTCT
>Ga0079046_1000483_pt1 | contig 10044 bp, 10 predicted proteins | sample BED_host_MetaG_FD_76330 | JGI IMG/M metagenome (GOLD analysis project Ga0079046, IMG submission 76330) | Hot spring microbial mat communities from Yellowstone National Park, Wyoming, USA - BED_host_MetaG | ecosystem: Environmental > Aquatic > Thermal springs > Hot (42-90C) > Microbial mats ... | reverse complement strand
CCTCTACGGTGGAATCGCAGCTGCAGTCATAGCTCTGCTGCTGGTGCTTCTGATGGTTACCAGAAGGCGAGGAAGGAAGTTGCCACCATCTCAGCCGACCCCTACGGCGCGATCAACTCCTGCTCAGCAGCCACGTCCAATCACTCCGGAGGTCGCCCAGAAGCTTCAGCAACTGAAGTCCATGCTCGACGCAGGGCTAATCACGCAGGAAGACTACGAGGCGCAGAAGAAGAAACTAATAGGCTGAGGAGGGGCCACTCGCATGGGTAAACTGAGCGCACTCCTTGTCGGCACCTTCCTTCTCCTGGTTCTGGCGTATTCTGAGCTCGCTTCTGGCTTCACCCCGCTCATAAATTGGCTGGGGCCAATACTCGGTATCCCTCTGCAGTTCCTGCTCGGACTCATTTTCATGATGATCGGCAACCCTTTGGCTTATCCATCAGTCTTGATTGATTGGGTTGCACTGGGCGTCGTCATTGGTCTCATAGTTAGGAGGACAGGGGGGGCGGTTCTTTCGGCATTCCTGGTTTACGTCGTCGGTTGGGTATTCCTGGTTGCGACCGGTGGCATCGTCTTCTACCATGTGTTTCCTAGGGGAGTGCTCTCCTCGCTTTCCACCTTGAGCGCTGGCGTCTCCGTTCCGCCTCCTCCACCGGGGACAGACATCGCCACGATCCTCAACGAGCCGCTGCTGAACGGCCTGCCTTCGCTGTTCGCTTCTGCTACCTCGGCCGGAGGTGCCCTCAATTCGATAACCGCTGATTGGGAGTCGGTGCTTTTGTCTTCGCTCGGGAACTTCTTCATTCTGCTATTCATCGCTGGCCTAGCTGGGTTCGTCACAGGTAGAGTTTCGAACAAGTTAAAGACTGTCATAGTCAGACGTAAATTCCAAGCGGGACTTCTTGGTGGCCCACCGAAGGCAAAGGCTCTTCTTGCCACCATGCTGATATTGTTCATGATTGTCTCTACAAGCTCAACTTTCATTTCGGCAGCACTCATACCGCTGGGGGAGGACGGCTACGGGTCAACAAGCTCAACTTTCATTTCGGCAGCCCAAACTTCAACCAGTAGCCCCTCAGCTACATGTATTTCTTCACAGAACCTCAATCAGAATCCGCAAGAGGACTTGGCATATGGGATCGCCCAACCAAATCTGTGGAACACACTCTCTTCTCAGGGTTCTGTTACGCTATGTTATGGGCCCTTGAGCGGGCTAAGCGCCTCCGTTGCGCTTTCCGATATTCAGCTAGAACACTCCAACACGCCAGTCGGTTATCCGGAAGCAGCTTACGGATACAGCTACAACGGCACTCAATTTGGAACCCAGGATCAGAGCTTACTCTTCCCAATGCAGATTTCTTCCTTGAGTTATATTGATTTGTGGTCCAACGTTACTTATTCGATCAGTAACACTCATCCTTCACAACTTGATTTCGGCTACGACCTCTGGGTAGAAGGGCAGCCGCAAGGGGCACCATCGAGTACAGACTTTGAATTGTTGATTCTATTCACGGATTCGTTTGATTATACTCAGTCGCCTCCTCAGAACCAGTACAGCAACGAAATCTCAATCGATTCCCAACTCACTCCCGTAACGTGGCAGGTGTACACCGCCATCCCAGGGGGTACCAAGGCTAAACTCATCATATTCTCCTTGCCAATTTCCAATCAACTGTTGTCAGGAACGGTGGCTATCAAACCTTATGACTTCATTTCATATGTTGCGACTGACCTGACGACTACACCCCTCGCGAACTACTGGTTGAGAGGAATCGAAGTAGGCACCGAGTTCTTGGGTCAACCCCAAAGCGAAGCTTCGATGAATTGGGCCATATCGAGTTTCAGTCTCAGCGCGGACAGCAAGACCGTCTACATAATTCCCCCGCAGCTCGTTGGGGTCAGAAATTCTATTGATATTTCGAACTCTAGCATCTCTTCTTCAAGTGCGTGCCCTCAGGGGCTGAATCAACCCCACACGTGTTTCTCCCTCCAACAGAACTTTTTTGTCGCAAGTCCTTTCCAGGGCTCCCCTCTCTACTGGGTGCAAAACACAGTGGTCATCGGAACTGACACTAGTGGAAACTATTGGGTTCTGTCTGCTTTCAACATCTGGAATGGCGCTCGTACCACACTTGAGGCATGTAATGGAGTGCCTATCAGACAGACAACCTGGACGTGTTACACTGCTAATAGGTATAAAAAAATTGAATCCCCTCTGACGATCAATTTGGCGTCCGTGGTATCAGGAGGCAAGATTTTGATGACCGTTTCCGCAAACGGCGCATCAGTCTCCACGGTTCAGTGTCCTGGAAGCCTCAACTGCCTTTTATTTCCAACTCTGCCTCTTGCTTCGTATGTTTCCACAACTCAGACAAATAGTCAATCCTACGCGCCGGAACTTGACGTGGTAGGTCCACCGACTGGGGGTCACGTTTCCTTCTCAAGCGGGGCCGATCTGGTAGTCAGTTCATTTGTGGAATTGGCGGGAGAGACGTGGTCAACTTCCGTCATCCAGTACCCCACATTCGCTAATTGGACCTTGGAAAGTTCGTCAGGGCTACAGTGGTCTTGTGCGGGGATTAACTCTGCTTCATTCCTCTATAACCAAGCGGGAACTGATGAAGGAGTCGGCTATGAGCCTGCTCCTTCGGGACAGCTTTCAGTCACCTGCGTCACTCCGTCGACAGGTACCGGTTATGGAAATACATTCGTCAACATTTGGGGAACAGGATTTGACGGGGCTATGGCGGTTGACTTCGGTCCGGACAACCCCTCTACGAATTACAGAGTTGTCAACGATTCTGATATCCAAGCCTTTTCTCCACCAGGAACTGGTAGCGTTCATGTCACGGTCACTACCCCGCTAGGTACGAGTATGGCGACCTCCGCGGACGAGTTTTCTTACGTTACAGTGAGCGGCTTCTCTCCGGTCTCAGGACCCGAGTCAGGTGGCACGTTAATAACAATTACCGGCAATGGATTTGAAAACCCCGCTCATGTGTGGTTCGGCAATACAGAATCATCTAGCGTTAACGTGTTGTCCCCAACAACAATCACCGCTGTTTCGCCGCCGGGAACAGGTTCGGTACCAATAATCGTCGAAGTGGGAGCGTTGGGCAACATCCCGATACAGGGCAACAACGAGTTCACTTATGGGACGAATGTTTCGCCACCGTTTTATTTGGAGTCCATACTTGGCGAGATAAACCCCGATGGAAGTGCGACATCCTTCTATTCCTTTTTGACCAATTCTGCAACCCAGAGCCGACTATTCAACCTCACCTCCGACGAGGCTTTCATGTTGTTGTTCTCGCAAAGTGGTGGATTGTCACTTCTGCCGTCTTCACTTTCCAGCAGCTTCTCGAATTACGCTTCGTTCGTTCCGCAGACGATGGCCTTTCTCGCTTACGCCGGTGACTGCGCAGATTCCCAAACGCAGGCTAACACCGCTGCCAGGTCGCTAGGAGCGGCAATAAAAGCACCTGACCTGAATCTCATATTATCATTCCCACTCTACAGCATTGGAACAGGTACAGGGCCAGGTCAACAAGGTTGCGGGTTCGTCTACGGCTCAGGAACGCCTCTGAGCACTGTCGGGCCTGTGGTGGCAAGTGATGTCTTGCCAAGCATAAGTCAAACGGGGCTCATCAACATCCTGGGGGACGGCCTGACCTCAGGGCATCTTATTCCAGGGGAAACGCCAACTAGCGTCAACGCAACAGTCTTGGTAGTCGGTTTCGGCAGCGCCTCTGCATTGTCGAGCTCCCTTCAGTTCATCCTTCCCTACAGTGAAACCTCGATACCTTCGCCCACTGGCCTAATCGGATTTGCTGGGGCCGTCACTCTTAGCCAAGGTGTTGTCCACAGCTCACCAATCACCCACGATGTCAGCCTTGGGCAACTATTGGATTACCAACGGGCCATCTCGTTCGCTAATTCGTCCACTCTTTCCGTGGCAGGCCTCGGGGTGCCGCCGCCTGGTTCTTTGTCATCTTCTTGGAATGATCTGGCGCCTACTGACCAATTGGTCCTCTACACCAATAACCCGAGCGTGTCCAGCTCGTTAGGCCCTCAATCTTCGACCCGTCTTCTCTACTCTGGTCAATCCATCCCTGCCTCAAGCATTCATGTCTCGTTCACTGGACTCTTTCCGGCCGATCTGCGGGTGTCGAAGTCGCTTGCCCAAGGTGATAACGGTAACGTTGTAGTGAGCATCAAGGTGAGGAACCTCGACACATCTTCGGTAACCTTAGTCTCGGAGGATGACAGCGCTTTCCTCAACTCATATTCTGGGGGTGCAATCCTCGTATCGGGTGAGTCGACAAACAGTTCATCCATGGTGTTGAATCCCAACTCTGTTATCACCTACCAGTACACGGTTCACTTGTCCGGCATCGGCTCGTACTATTCGACTCCTGCAATAGTGACTTACCTACTCAATGGGACCAGTTTTGCCGCCGAATCAAACGCGGTGGTCTGGCAGCAAGCACCTCCTCCGGCTCCGGTGGCTATCTTCGAACTTCTAGGATCCATCGCCGGACTCATCAACAACGACCTCGGCACTAGCCAGAGTAGCCCAGTCACAGGCTCCGTCATTGTCTATATGCCCATTCTGCTTTTGGTTGGTCTGGCTGTTTTATCCGAGTACAGGTCGTTCAGGAATTGGGGCCGAATCAACCCCGAAACAGCCAGGAAACTCGAGGAGTTGAAGCGGATGCTGGATTCTGGGCTTATTACAGAAAAGGAGTACGAAGAGCAGAGGAGAAGACTGTCGACTCCCCGATAATGCGGTCTCAGGCGTTCACATCTGCCCTTGTGTTGCTCCTCTTACCGTCAAGTCCAAGTCGAGTTCGGTAAGCTTGTTCAGATGATTCTGACGTATCAGTGAAGGGAATCTGTGCCACCCCGTTTTGTAATCATGGGGCCTCATCAGCCCCGTGAAGTTCAGACTTACGAGGAATGAGAAGAGCAACCTGTCCAGGTTCGTGAAGAGGACCAAGGACAAGATGGAGTACGTGAGGGCAAGCGCCATCCTGATGAGGTCGAAGGGGATGAAGGTGAAGCAGGTAGCTAGCTCCTTACAGGTCTGCATGGGTGCAGTCTTCAAGTGGGAGAGAGAGGCTCTACAGGAGGAATGGACTCGATGGGCTGAGGGGCAGGAAGCCTCCAGGAAGACCGGCAATCAGGGGTGAGAATGCAAGGAAGCTCATTCCAGAGCTGATGAAGAAGGACCCGCAGGCCTTTGGGTTCCTCAAGGGGAGATGGGTCGTCAGGGACATATCGAAGGCACTGAAGAGCGAGGGAGTTGAGATCAGCCCCACGCAGGTCCATGGGATACTCCGTGACCTCGGCCTCTTGTACAAGAGGTCAAAACTGGGCTTGAAGAGCAACAACGACACCTCATACGCAAGGAAGGAGAGAGAAGTGGGGAACTACAAGCAGATGATAGCCCCTGCCCTCGCAAAAAGGGGGTGATTGTCGCATTCGAGGACGAGACCTGGGTGTCTCTCTATCCGAAGGTCGAGGCAGAATGGATGAAGAGAGGAACCCAGAGAGAGGAGGGTCGTCACTCCAGGCTACGACAAAAGGAGGAACACGTTCGTGACCCTCTTCTGGCCTAAGAAGTACGGGTTCGTCTGGAACAAGTTCGAGAAGAGGAGGAGCAGGGAGTTCAAGCTCCATCTCTCGAACGTCCTTCAGCATGCGAAGAGGCATGGCGCGAAGAGCGTCATACTCTTCATCGATCACGCCCCGTGCCACAAGACGAAGAACGTGAGAAGGTTCGTCCGCGAGCATGGAGCGCTCAAGACGAGGCTGCTGCCGAAGCGAGCTCCTCAGCTGAACCCCACGGAATGGATTGTGAACAGGCCGCTCAAGTCCGTGGTCTGCTCGAATCGTTCATACAGAAGCATGGACGAGGTCGACAGGAACACGACGCATTTCCTCAGACAACATAGAACGAATTTACGGACTTGACTTAATTGCTCTCGATGTCAATCAGCTAATAAAACTACTAACAACGATATAGCATAATGACTACATCAATAATAAGGAAAAGAAAGGCAGTATCACCAGTCATAGCTACAGTTATCCTAATAGCAGTAGCAGTAGCTCTAGGCATTGCAGTAGCATTCTGGGCATCAGGACTAACATCATCGTTCTCTAAGTATGAAAAGCTGGGAGTGAATACACAGTATGCGACCGGGTCTGGAGGCGTCTGGACTATTAACCTTGGAGGACAGAATACTGGAAGTTCCGATGCAACAATAACACAAATTCAAGTAAATGGAGTTCCCTACATTGTTTATAACTCCTCGGTAGTTCCCACGTGTACAGTAAACCAAGTATCATGCTCTGGTACATGGTACACTTTGAACTCTAACAGTCTTGCTATATCGGTCAAGTCAGGTCAGAGTTTCGCCCTAGCTTTGAAGCTTGATAATACCCAACATATGGTGCCTGGAAAGACCTTTTCTTCTGGCCAGACTATTCAAGTCACAATTATCACAGCAGCTGGAAACAACTATCCTGCCTCCATAGTACTGCCATAAAAGACTAGATATCTTCGTATTTTTTTCTTTCTTTTACCTATAGCGGGAAGCATAACCCACTCTACTACTTCATTTTAGTTGCAGAGGCTTATATATTTAGACGATAATTAAAACAAATTTAACGTTATCATATCATTGACGTTATAGATTTGGATAATTAAAAAAATAAAAACTACCTCTGCCTGTGATACTTGTCAAAGAGTTCTTCTTCCTTCTTGCGTAAGGTGTTATCATATTTGACATGCAAAGAATTCGATAAAGTCTGATTCTCGGCTTCCAAGCCCATTATGGCTATTGAATAACTACCACAAACCTGATACAATTCATGATACTTAAAGGTAAGAGAAGCAACTTTTGAGGATAGAGGGGCATGAATCGACGTCAATTCGGAAAGTTCCTTGGATAATTTCTCTATTTCCAAGTCAATCTCTTTTGTGTTTTTAACTGGCTTTTCAAGAGCACGCTTAATCAATTCTGATGGCTTCATGTTGAACCTTGTAGCTATGTTCTGTATCTTCTCCCTCTGCTCTTTAGAGAATTTTGATAGCAGGCTATCAAACATCATTGTTTACCCCTTTGCATGAGAGCTTCTCTTAGCCTCTTATTATTCTCCTCAAGCTCAACTATTCTTTTGGCCATCCATTCATAATCTTCCTCTGCTTCTCTTATTAGCTGGGTTAATCTCTTAGAACTAGCTTCAAGTCTGGGCAGGTCTGATTTTAGGAATGATACTCTCTCCCTTAGCTGCTCTAATTCAATTTCCTTAAGGTAGATATCTATTCTCTGCATTATTTCATCAGAAGAAAGGTTTGTCCCTTTTTGCAATAACTTAATTTTAAACACTAGCTAACCGCCCACCTGAAGAGCCCCAATTTTGCCATTTTCTCATGAATACTCACATGTGTTTATGCCAGGATTCATCAGCTCTTGCAGAGCGGTTTGGGCATCATGCCCAGGCGGAATCCATCGCCTTATAATGCATTTGAATTTAACTATAAATATCTTTCTTCAATAAGTTAACAGTCAAAAGCAACAAGCTAAGAAAGCCATGTGTATATAGAATTTTTGTAAGGCATGAAAACTAAAGGTTAAATCCTCACCTTTATTCTTCACCGCTTATGGATAGGACTATAAAGGCTCCACAGGGCGTGCTTAGAATGCTGATAATTGCATTAGCATCCAAATCACCAGTCACAGGAAAGGAAATAATCGAAAAGATAAAGGAAAACTCCCATGGCAAATGGACGCCCAGCCCAGGGTCGGTTTACTACATAATAGATAAATTGCTGAATGAAGAGTTGCTTATGCTTATGCCTCATTCTCAGGAGAAGAGGTACATAGCTACAAGCAAAGGCATAGAAACTCTGAAAAATGACAGCATAAAGTTGAGAGAGTCAATAACATGGAGCATATTAGTATTATCGATGCTGGCAGATTATGTTGAGCCTAATGAAGGAAAAAGAATGAAATTACTACTTCGTATTGCTAATCTTCCAGAAGACAAGATTGAACAGCTGATTGCTATTGCTAATTGAATATATCTTTATAGATGAGTTAAAGGCGGTATGAGACATGCCTGAAGTAGCATTAACAAGAACTGAAGGGTATAGGTTTGCTGTGCAGTTTGATGATGAAGCAAAGACACTGATGTACATGGACGAGCCTCCTCCTCTCGGCAAAGGGAACGGACCAAATGCAAGCAGAGTACTTGCAGCATCTGTGGCAAATTGCCTTTCTGCAAGTTTGCTATTCTGTCTCAGCAAAGTGCATGTTGAGGTTAGTGAAATAGTTACAAAAGCAAGACCCATTTCTGCTAGGAACGAGCAGGGCTACTGGAGGATAAAAGAGATATTTGTAGATATAAATGTTAAAGTTAAAGGCGAAGAAGCAGGGATAAAGAGATGCTTGGATATATTCGAGAACTATTGTGTTGTAACAGGAAGTGTCAGAAAGGGGATAGATGTGCATGTCAATGTTAACGTGGAAAAGGCATAATCGATAAAGAAAGAATTAATAGACGCCTATGCTTGGGTTAAAAACGTGGTAGACCAGCTCTTTCTAGTCAATTCATTACTTCAGCTTGCAAGCGGCATAGTTGCACTTTCAGTCAGCTTCACAGCTTTCAGGTATATGAAGCTGGTCGAAAACGACATACTCAGATTTCTCAGCTTTGGGTTCATGCTTTTAGGTATAGGCTTAATTTTTGGTGCATCGTTAATGCTTCTTCTTTCATTCAATGTAGGGAAGATAGCTGAAGACATAGAACTTGTTTATGTGGCAACTGTTTCATACCTTGTTCTTCAGGCTCTTGCCTATTTCTCATTTGCAGTCGGTTATGCAAGAGGAGCCTATGGGAATGTCAGGAAAGAAATGGCCTCAACTCTTTTCATTGCAACTAGCATGGCACTGCCAAGGCTACCTAGAAACTACTTACTTCTCGGAACACACATTAATGCAGCATTGCAGCTGCTTATACTAATACTTCTTGCATTTGTTATATTTCAAGGAGCGTTGATATATTCAAGGTCTAAAGGTATGTTTTCTCTGCTTGTATTATCAGGTTTCAGCCTTATTTTTGTAGCTCATGCCATAATGCTTGCATCTTCTTTATTCCCATCTGCTTTGCTTTTCACCTTTGGAGCTGTAGTGCAGTTTGGAGGATTTCTTTCTCTGCTCGTCTTCCTTTTGAACAGTGGGAGGGTACATGCAGCCTCAAAAAACACGTAGCAGAATAAGAATATATTATGATATCCTTCTTTCTGTAATGGAGGAAGGCAATGCCAAACCAACAAGGGTCCTTTACAAGGCAAACCTCTCTTATGATAGGCTTGTCAAATACCTCGACGAGCTGATTTCAAAGGGTTTGCTGCAGGAAGTGCATGCATCAGACAGCAGGTATTACGTCATAACACAGCAGGGAGTAAAGTTCTTGGAAGAAGTAAGAAAGGCTGAAGCATTTCTTTCAGGTTTTGGATTGTCGCTTTAGATATGGATGCAGCGTATATATGCTGCATACTTATGTAATTATATACCAGTATCTTTAACCTTGTAAATTGGAAAAATACAACGGAGAAAAAGAAGATGCAGGGAAACATTGTAGTGTTTGGAGCTGATGGCTATATAGGCTGGCCGCTAGCTCTGCATTTAGGTCAGCTGAGCGATCATAAAGTTGTTCTAGTAGATAATTTTGTTACTAGGACTCTTGTTCGCTCTGTCAAGTCTGATTCTTTAATACCGATAAGAAGCATGCATAGGCGTATAGAGGCCTACAGGAAGCTTACAGGTAAAGATAACCTAGAATTCATTCCTGCTGATGCAAGAGACCCGTTAATGGTTGATAAGATAATATCTGAATACAAACCTTCAGCAATAGTGCATTTGGCTCAGCAGAGAAGCGCTCCCTTCAGCATGATAGACCAGGAGCATGCTATCTACACTCAGCTTGCAAACATAACAACAAACATGAATATAATATATTCAATGATAAGACATG
>Ga0079046_1000475_pt1 | contig 10107 bp, 9 predicted proteins | sample BED_host_MetaG_FD_76330 | JGI IMG/M metagenome (GOLD analysis project Ga0079046, IMG submission 76330) | Hot spring microbial mat communities from Yellowstone National Park, Wyoming, USA - BED_host_MetaG | ecosystem: Environmental > Aquatic > Thermal springs > Hot (42-90C) > Microbial mats ... | reverse complement strand
TCTAACTAACCGTAAATCCGCTCTCAAATGATCTATTATTTTATTATATTCCTTATTCTCGTAAAGCTTAGCAATCTTATCACTACTGTTCATCTCTTGTAGATGTGAAGATATCTGGTTACTTTCTCCCAATCTTTTAGCACAATTTCTTAATGTATTTCTTTGAAAAACATATTGTTTAACGGTAGACATAGCTGAAATATAGTCTATAGCAAACGTATTAAAGAAGAATAAGTTAGCTTCCTTAATATCTTTCACTCCCAATTCATGATCTCTTTGAATCAGTAGAGGAATATCAAATCTTAGTATATTATAACCTATAATTATTGTCCTATCGCACGCATTTATTGATTCGAGTAAGTCATAAAATCTAGGAAACAAATCTTTTTCGCTAATTTTTCATCGGTTTCTATATATTCCCAGACTCCTTGTGAGGGAATGAGATCTTACTCTTTAATTATGTCTATAATTCGTTTTACATCGGTTCGGCTTTCATCAGGTAATTTATCTATTTCAAATAAGTATGCTGCTAAAAATTTCATTAAGCCTATATTCATTAGCAACTTTTTCATGAATACTTATTTCATTACTTAATTTATATAAAAGAAAAAAAGCTTACTTTTATACCTTCTTTTTAATTCTCTATTAGATTCATATGTTTTAAGAAATTCTTCATTTCCTATCAATTATTTTTCCATTAAATCATAATATCATATTTGCTAAGCAGCCGTTTGAGATCTTCATTGCATGAAGCCATCTTATATATAATAGGCTTCTTTTGCCTTTGAAGGCTTTGCATTCTAGTGTTAAGAAATTTGGCTAGGTAAGGATCAGCAGCTTTGCTGTGATGTATTATGCCAATATAGTTGCTAGCCGATCTGTAGTTTTCATGTAGCCAATTGACGGTACATTCTAGCTTCTTTATATCCTCACGCTTGGATACTTTAGTCTCCTCGATTATCACTAAAAGATCTCCGCAATGTAGTAGATAGTCAGCATGTTTGAAAGGTAATTTGTATTCTTCAAGATTTACTTGCCTGCACTTCCTCATATATCTTGCCGCGTTCCTCCAGTAATTCCTCAGCAATTTTGCCAAAATCATCTTCAGGAATTCCATCTTCAGTTATTTGGAGCCTCTCAACGACGGCATTGTCATCCTTAACTCTTAGAAGGTATGCTGTGACACTATCAGGCGATAGTATTTCGTCTTTGGAGTAGCCGAGTTCTTTACACTTCTCTTCAGGCAATCGTGAAAGTAGTATTAAGTTATTTAACGCACTGATCAAATAATCACTATGCGTAGTTATAATCACGTTCTTTCCAGCATTTACAGCTTTAGCTACTATCTTTACAATTACTTTTTGTGCTCTAGGATGCAAGTGAGCTTCAGGCTCTTCAATGATAATATTATGGAGCGAATTCGATTGTCCGCCATCCGTTTCCTTTATCATTAGGGCTAAAATTACGGAGAGTACCTCTCTTACACCGGAGGGTGCTGTAGCAATTAATGTAGTCTTGCCACTCCAAGTCTTCACATAAATATTATAGACTCCATATTCAAACCTTGCCTCAAGAGCTACACCAAGCTCCTCTAACATGGGCTTGATCTCATCTAGAATTTTAGGATTCTTGTACAACCATTCAGATAATCTAAAGTATAGCTTGACATAATCCTGATCGACGCCAAGAACACCCTCAAGAAGTGATGGTGGAATGAATGGCTTTAACAACGTACGTGTAATTCCCGCTCTACTGTCGGGTAACAAAGACGTATAAAATGGGGTAGCAAGAATAATTTTATTAAATTCTTTAGCTATTTGATACCAAAAAATATATAAAATAGGGTCCATAACATCAGATGACGAGATTATTCTGAATTCGTTCCAATCTTTGTTATATTTTACATGCAGATGCCCCTTTCTCGGAACTTTAACATCAATATTTTTTAATAAATTCTCTAAGCATAAGTCAAATTCTTCTATACTTAGCTTGTCTGTTAAGGATAGCTTAAGCTTGGAACAATTACCATGAATCTCTATTACAGCTTTATCCTTGCCAATTCTTACAATTTCTCTTGGTCCAGTTCCAAAAGTATATTTAAAATTTTCTTCTAAACCAATTCTTACAGCTTCTCTTAGCACATTTTCATAGAAGGTCCTTATGAGATTCTCGAAATCTTTTCTTGAGATTTCTCCATTCATGACCTGCTCTGCTACCTTCTCCGATATTTTATTAAAATTTTCCCATCCTTCTTTAACATCCTCAAATTTTGGTTCAGCTGAAGATAACGCACAAATGAGATATGATAGCATAGACTTGCCTACAGAGTTTCTTCCTATGAAAATTGTTAACTTCCTTAGTTCCAAATCAACCTTTTCAAAGGGACCAAAGTTTTCTAAATAAATTTTCATATTTAGCAATTAAAAAATGATATTTAAAAGCATTTTACGTAGTTTCTATATTTCTAATCCCTCCAGTAACCAGTTATGGTTCAGGATGGTATCTTAGAATTCCTTCATATTTTCAGATCTTCAAAGCCTTCCTATACTTCCCTTCATCAAAATCATACATTAAAAAAGGAATTTTAAAGATATATTTGAACAGCGCTAAATAAGTATATGGCTTGCCAGCAAATTCGAAATATCTTGATCGTACATTGCAGATTTTCTGATTTAAGACTGATAAGTATGCAAAAATTGGTTATTTTGATTCGCCAGACTTTCCAGAAAGAATTAAGAACTTCATGGTTGAAGTAAATGAAATTAAAAGGCGTAGAGTTTTGGAATAGTAAAAACTATATTTTATCTTGAATCTCAAATCTCTTTGTTTGTATTTTCATGGCTGCCTTTAGAGTAACCTTAAGTTGGTCATCAACGAACTTTAAGTAACTTTGAAATTATAAATAAACAACTCATTGGTTATATGATTTTCCAAGACAATATTAACATGTCTTTAATCGATAAATTGAAGAAAATTAAAAAATTAATTATTTAAAAAGTCATTCTTTGAACAATTCCTGATTTATGACAAGTATTTAGAATATGCTAAAAAATTATTTGTTTGAAATTTAATGATGATTATTATAGCAATAATTTTTAAGCGCAAAATTCTTTAATATTGTGAAAAAATATGCCCTCACATAGAATTCATAGAGAATGTGGAGTTTCAATTGGTTTACCTGAAGATGTAGTTGAGTTCATAGATAAACTTATAGATAGTGGTAGATGCGGCGAACATGATATAGGTCTTGAACTCCTTAAAGGATTAATTATTGAAGAATATAACTTAGGGGCGGCATTGGAACATGGCGTTAAGGTTCTATTTGAATGTTTACAAGAATTAGGAAGATTTGATGAAGTACACTTAAAAGCGGTAGCACTTCACTTCATATTAGACTCTGTAGATCGTCAAATGAAAGTGTTTGGAACTTGGTGTAAAGAAAATCCTGAGAAGTTTCTTCAGTATTGCGTTAAGCGAATGGAGGAAAGACTGATAACTCAACTTAATAAATATTTCTTTGGAGATGAAGGAGTAAAAAACATATTGATATTTTGCAAAATCACATTCACTTACTAGTTGAGAACTATAAAGAAGATTTAAAGAAATGCGTTGTTGCAATTACAGAGGAGAATGAAATGAAAGACGTACCTACAATTGGTGCAGCTACATTAACACAACTTCTTTCTGAAGTTTGTAGTAAACTAAATGCAAAAGGTCTTTTTTATATAAACAATAGGAAAAAATTACTGCCGTTAGCTCCAGCTGTTAATACTGTATATAGTAAGTTGAAGAAGGGCGAACAAGTGGAATTAACTAGTGAGGATTATAAAGTTAAGATAACTGCACAAACAATTAATGAATTTTTAGAAAAACTATTACAATTCCTTATGTGATTGTAAACCTAAGAGAGACAACCAATACAAATTGTTTGTAGGAAAAAGTGATGGAAAGTAACTCATTTTAACTTTACTATAAGGTTTATATTTCATTTTGAAAACTTATGCTAATCTTAATTACATATATTTAAATCAGTAATGTTATACATTAATAGACTTTCAATCTCCTTTATTAGTATGAATATTTAGAGCATCTCTTACCTTTCAGATTTACTATAAAATTTTCGTATGAAGATTAAAACAAATAGCTTAAAATTTTATAAATAGAACGATAACCTGTGTTAAGCTCTAATGTTTTTAATAGCAATTCTTAATACAGGATTAGATATGTAGTAATATCCATCATTCTCTGTTATTAACATAGCATGCTTAAGTTCATAAGTATATATCTTAACAAATGAGTCTCATAAAGGGAATTGAAAGAATTTATAAACGCTTCAATAACTTTAACCCTCTAAGAAAATTTCTTAAATATAGAAGAGTTAATAAAATAGGTGATTAAGTATTGTTAATCAAGAAGAAATAAAGGAAATCCAAGATAAAATTCTTAAGGAGGCAGGCGGAAGAATTGCTAAAGATCTTGCAAGATCTTTAGGTATAATTTCTGAGATGGTTTTTGTTCGTACAACACGCTTCATTATGGAGTTAATACAGAACGCTGAAGATTCACTAATAGATGCAGATTATCCTGGTGAAATAGAGATAATAGTTTCAAATAAGAGAATCAAGATTATACATAACGGTAAGCCTTTCACCAGAGAAGACGTAGATGCAATATGTGGTGTTAGAAGTACTAAAAAGCCTGAAAGAGGTACTTTAGGGTATCTAGGTATAGGGTTCAAGTCCGTTTTTAAAATTACAGATTGTCCGCAAATATTTTTAGGTCCTTACGCATTTAAGTTTGATAAGAATTACTGGAAGGAAGAACATTACAGGAAATTATGGCAAATTATACCAATCCCTATATCATTAGAGAATATTACAGAAACTATATCTCCTAAAAAAACGACCTTCATTTTACCTTTCAAGAACGAGGAAGGTTACAATATCGCTAAAGATGAGCTGAAGAGAATAAGTCCACACTTCTTCATGTTCTTAAAAAAGCTTAGTAAATTGACAATAACAGATGAAATTACAGGTGAGAAGAAAATCTTCGAATGGCATGTATCTCAACTAGAAAAAATCTCGCCTACAATAGAAGTTAAAAACGTAAAAGTCATAGAGAATGGTAAAGCAATAAGTTTCATTGTATTTAGCGGAATATTTAATGTGCCTGAGGATGTAAAAAAGGATAAGCTAACACAAGATGCTCAGAGAGAAGGGGTGGTTGCTAGGGAGGTCTCAATAGCCTTCCCGCTTGACGAGAAAGAGGAAAGACTGGTTGGAATAGAGGAAATTGGTTGGGTCTATGGGGGTCTCTATTCTTTTTTACCCTTAGAAGAAGCTAGAAGCGGTGCGCGTTTCCTTATACAAGCTGACTTCATCGTTCAGCCTGGCAGAGAGTCAATAAATTATGAAGCTAAATGGAATAAATGGTTGTTTGAGTGTGTAGCAGAAGTCGCTTCACAAGCTATTGAATACTTCTGGAAGCATCCTAAGTTCTGTGGTCAGTACATACCTTTCTTTGAAATTAGTAAAGTAGATGATAATTTCTACTTTAAACTAATCGAACCTACACTTAAGCGTAAGATTGAAGAAAAGTTAAAAGATCCGCATGTACCCACTGTTGACGGTGCAATAGTCCCATTAAGTAAAGCCGTAAAGATAACCGAAGAAATAGAAGACTTTATACAAAAAGGTTTTCTGAAGAAGGATGACCTTAGTATTATCTTCAAGGAAGAGGGACTAAATTTCATAGGAAAGGATGTTAAGACTGGATCTCTAAATGTGAAACAAATCACACTTGAAAAGCTAAATAATAAGGTATTGATTGAGAAGAAGTTAAAAGAAGGCAAAGGCATTGATTTCATTGCAGAACTTTATCGTGAGGCAGATAAAAGGAATCGCTACTTTTACGACTGGTTCATTATAGATAAGGAGTTTAAGATACGTTCTGCGAGTGAGACGCATTTCTCTTCAATACCAAAAGAGGTTGAAGAATTATTAGAAGATGTACCTGAGGCTAAGGAGATTCTTGGCGAATATAAATTCGTACATCCTGAACTTGAGGCTAAAATAAAAGAACTGCTTAAAAAGGCTGGTGTAAGTAGTATTAGCTATAGTGAAATATGTGAAAAGGTCGTGATACCTAAGGTGAGTATTCGTAGTCCCAAGCCTAGTAGCGATGATGCCAAGAAGAAGCTTAAAGTTTGGACGTATATGCTAAAAAAAGCTGGAATATATCCAAGTAATGAAATATGGGTACTTAATAGAAGCGGAGAAGCACAAAGCTCATCTGAGATCTTCCTTCAAATAGAAGATAAGAAGAAGATAGAAGAGTATGAAAGAGCAGGTATCAAATTTGTTGACCTAGATGCATATATAAGTGTAGATAAAGAACAAGATAAAGAGAAAGCAAAGAAAGAGTGGATCAACTTCTTTAACAAGATAAATATAAAGAGCCCTAAGGATAATAAGAGAGCTATTGAAATAGTCTTAAGAAAGATAGGAAAAGACGTTTCTAAGCTCAATAAAGAAGATTTACTTATATGCACAAAAGTTCTTAAGGAGCTTTGTGAAGCTGTCCCATATATTAGTGAATTACAACCTATACAAGTCCTAACAGATAAAGAAGAAATAGAAATTTCCGAAAACGTTTACTTCTCTTCAAAATATGAACCTGAGCAAGACTGGCAAAGACAAAGTTTAGTAGAGGTTGGCAGTTTTCTTTCAGACAAGTATCTGGAAGAAGGAAGTATTAGAGGTTGGAAAGAATTCTTTAGGAAAGTCAGAGTTCGTGAAAAAGCACCCAGCGAGGCAGTCGAGAAGTTTGCCATAATATTTGCGAGCAACAGGCTTAGCGAATTAGGGTACTCTAATATAAGGCACAGCCAAGACGGTCATGATTTTATATGCAACAAAGATGGAATCGAATATTATGTAGAGGTAAAGGGAAGAACCGCTGATATTGAAGATATAAAGCTTGAGAAATCAGAAGTGAAGTCAGCTATTAAAAAGAAGAATACATACATTCTTATAGTTGTGTTTGGAATACCAAATCAACCAAAACTTTGCATGATAACTAATCCCATCGAGGCTGTAGAAGATTGGTATGAGATAACCATACCTAAAGAGACTCTTAAAAAGTTTATACTGAATAAAACATAGATAATGAATTAATTAACAGGATATTATTATAGATGACAACTCTATTATAATAATAGAATCTTAATATTAAAAACTAACAAACTATAAAAAATAATGGATTGACGGAATAATTCTAGATATTGATCCCATAAAAAAGAGTTTATCTAATCCTGCTAGCTCATTGGTTCGTGTTTTTATAAAACTTTCAAACCCGTTCAATGCTGCTAAATACAACAAAAATTAGATAGAAAAGATTTAAATAGAGAAGTCTATTTATTTAGACTTTCTTAATGTTAATTTAGGTTTGATTTTAGCTATAGCGTTGTATTCTTCTTTAAAAGAACTTAAAATAACAACAAAGAAATGTATGAAACAAACTATGAAATAATGTCTAAATATTTCCCTAAGCATTATAAAAAATTAAGTCTTAGCTTTGATGCAAAGATATTGGATAAGGATTTAAAACTAGCTGGTAAAATTTCAACAATTATAATGGATGAGCCAACTACACATTTTGATTAAAAAAGAAGAAGAGAACTTGTAGAAATTATGAGAAGATTTTTCAGAGAAGAGGCATCGATTCCGCAGATGATAATAATTACTCATCACAGAGAACTTGAAGATGAAGCAGATACAGTATATAAGGTTGAGAAAATAGAAGGAATTTCTAGAGTAATTGAGGAGTATTAAGTTTATCATTTTGTTACTGTTGAGAAGATATTGGAATTGAGAAAAAGTAATTACAGTGAATGAGCTTAAGTTTTCATTTTCTAAAATTTTATTATATAAATGATAAAAGAATATAAAATCAAAAGTTTATCAAAGATTTTGTTATTATTAGCAATTGTTATTTTATTGTTATTAGGAATAATAGATTATTATCTTTAAATAAGTGTTGCTAAAATAACTGAAACAACTACTATTACAGGAACTAAAAACAGTAATCACGACAATTTTCTTAGATATGATGGGATGGAATCTTGAATTATAAAGAAAGATGATATGGAACATATCCAAACAAACCAAATTATCTTTTAGCTTATGCTTTAAAAAAAGCTACATGAACAAGAAACTTTAAAATTTAAAAACGTGGAGAATTTTAATGATAGTTCTAAAGATTTGGTGGGTTTATATTCAAGCTTGCCGGTAAATGTAAGAAATTCAAAAGAAGTTGATGATTTACTGACTCAAATTCTTTCAGATAATATAATTAATGAATTAGAAAAGAATATGTTTTATGATAAATTCGTGCTTCCAAATTTACCTTTAATATTTAATTTTGAAGGGTTTCCTACCAATGAAGAAGTAGATAAAATATTAGAAGCTAAAAAAATTAATATTGGTAAATTCATTAATTATTACGTGTCTAGTATAAACCTTGCTACCGTTCCTTCTTCAACTATTTTGACACGTGATAGCAGTGCTTATATTTCTCTATTTGATATGCTTTTAGAACACTTAAGACCTTATCTTGACAATATTTTGGAAAATCCTGAAGATGTTGAAGTCATAGCGGAAAAACTTCTGGAAGATCAACATACCATGGATCTAATTATTCTTGCGAATCAGGAAGTTCTTAAACTACCAAAGGATCTTTTACATAAAATTTTAAGTTCTCTCTATACTTTAGTTGATGCATTTAAGGAAGTAAGTGTAAATGTTGAAGATGCTCTTGATATATTTATAGAACATGAAACATGGAAACTTAAACAAATCTTCGAAAATTACAGAAAATATGCAAGAATGATTTTTGACTTCTTTACAAAATATCCAAAGGATGCAAATAGGTATATTATTATTTATATATCAATGTTTCTACTTCTCTTGGCTATAAATATGACTAGTACATTAGATAAACTTAAAGCTATTGGCGAAGAATTGAACAAACTTTCAGAGGAGCTCGAAACTTATACACTTACATTTAAGCTGGCTATAGATGAATCTTTTGAAAAAGAAGCTAATATAATTGCAACCGCAAAAACATCAGAAGAACTTAGGAAAGCGTTGGAAATTGAATAACGATTATAAGCATTTAGCTGAAATTACAACTCATTTCAAAAAGGCTATAAAAACTCTTGATAAAGATTTGAAAAAGAGAATATCTGAGAAAATTGAGGAACTTTTGAATGGTAAACTCGTTGGAAAGCCTTTGAAGGGGCAATACAAAGGATTTGAAGTTATTAGAATAGGTAAATATAGGCTTATTTACAGTAAAGAACCATGTAAAATAATTTTTCATGATATTAGCCACAGAGAAACGGCTTATATATAATGATAGGATAAAGTAGACTTATTTTATAAACTTTATCTATTGTTTTCTAGATCTTCTCCATTAAATATATAATAATATAATTGATGAATTACTTGTTATAATAGCAAAAACTTTCTAGCATTTTAAAGTCTTTGATTATTCTGATCTAGACAAAATCAGAAAAATAATTTTTATCTCACAATATTTTTAAGAAAAAATCTAATAATCAATAAATTTTTGTGATCTAATATAAGGATAGATTTTCAGTTCAAACTTTTAATAAAAATATTAAGTATATTATCTACTCAATGTAAGATAAATAATTAATATATTGAATAAACTGGTAATCTTTTAACGAATTCTTTCGCTATATTAATTTCTTCATGCATAATTTGGGAAGAATGTATTCAAAATACTCTATTTATTTTGATGCCAGATAATTTATAAGTATCCTAATACTTTTTATTTTTAATCCAAGCTTTGATCAGCAATAAAAAAAGAAGGGATAAGAATGGTCAAGCAAAAATAAGCGGTCAGAGCAAGTAAAGCTTTGCTATGGCCTTCCTGAACACTCATTATTCAAGTCACAACATGTGCCTTCCCTTAAAGGAATAAGACGATAATTTTGGACATTTTTGATAACCTAGTAATGCATGGCCTTTACCAGATCTACTTTTCTTTACCTTTCCTTAAAGCTAAGATTGAGAACGCAAT
>Ga0079046_1000472_pt1 | contig 10121 bp, 8 predicted proteins | sample BED_host_MetaG_FD_76330 | JGI IMG/M metagenome (GOLD analysis project Ga0079046, IMG submission 76330) | Hot spring microbial mat communities from Yellowstone National Park, Wyoming, USA - BED_host_MetaG | ecosystem: Environmental > Aquatic > Thermal springs > Hot (42-90C) > Microbial mats ... | reverse complement strand
GCCAGCACCTCGAGCTCGCCAACGACATCGCGCAGAAGTTCAATCACGACTACGGCGTTACCTTCTTTCCCCTCATCGAGCCGATCATCGAGGGGCCGGCGGCGCGGGTGATGAGCCTGCGGGACGGCACCAAGAAAATGTCGAAATCCGATCCCTCCGATCAGTCGCGCATCAATCTCACCGACCCGCCCGAGGTGATCGCGCTCAAGATCCGGCGCGCCAAGACCGACTCCGCGCCCTTGCCCAGCGAGCCGGAGGGGCTCGAGGGGCGGCCCGAAGCGCGCAATCTCGTCGGCATCTACGCTGCCGTCGCCGACATACCGGTGAGCGCGGTGCTCGCCCAGTATGGCGGCCAGGGTTTTGCCGCTTTCAAGGAAGCGCTCGCCGAACTCCTCATCACCCATCTCGGCCCCATCGCCGCCGAGACGAAGCGGCGTCTTGCCGACCCCGGAGGCCTCGTCTCCCTCTTGCAGCAGGGCGCGGAGCGGGCGGCGGCGATCGCCGATCCGATCGTCGCCGAGGTCGAGCGGATCGTGGGCTTCCTCCCCGGCCGGCGGAGCGTCTGAGAGGGTGGGGGAGATGGCCTCCCTGATTCTTCTCCGCCACGGCCAGAGCCTGTTCAATCTCTTTTTCACGGCGACCAAACGCGACCCCGGCCTGGCCGATCCCCCGCTCTCTCCCGCCGGGCGGGCGCAGGCCGAGGCGGCGGCCGAGCGGCTCGCCCGCCGCCCTATCCGCCGCCTCATCGCCTCGCCCTACACGCGGGCGCTGGAGACGGCGCGTCCGATCGCCCGCCGTCTTGGCTTGCGCATCGAAGTGAGCGCTCTGGTCCGCGAGCGTTTCGCCTTCGCCTGTGACATCGGCCGGCCGCGCTCCGAACTCGAGTCCGCCTGGCCGGAGGCCGATTTCGGCGATTTGCCCGAACGCTGGTGGGCGGAGCAGGTGGAAAGCGCGGCGGCGGTGCGGGCCCGGGCCGAACGTTTCGCAGCCAACCCGCCCACGGCGCCCGAGGAGGGCGAGGTGCTGGTCGTCGCCCATTGGGGCTTCATTCTTGCCCTGACCGGACAGAGCCTCCCCAATGGCGGCATGCTCCACTGCGAAACGCCGCTCGCCGTGCCGCGCGATGTGATTTGGCAACCCTAGGCCGCTGTGGCAGAGGGTTGGAATGAGACAACGACGAAGAAATCGAGGATGATGGAGACGATGGAGAAGGGCGAGGGTCCTCTCCGTCCCGTCCCGCCGAGGAGAATGCGCGATGACCGATGAGACGATCAACAAGTTCCGTGCCGCGGCACAGGGGGCCATTGCCTTGGATCTCGCCTTCATCGGCGTGGTGCGGGGTCTTTTCACGGCGCTGGCCCGGCTGGGGACGGCGAGTGCGGGGCGTCTGGCCGAGGCGGCGGGATGCGCGCCCGGCTATGTCGCGGTGTGGTGCGATGCCGCCTATGCGGCGGGGCTGCTCGAGGCGGAGGGCGATCAGTTCCGGCTGAGCCCGGCAGGGGCGGCCTTCCGCCCCGAGGCCGAGCCGAGCCTGATGCCGGTGGCCCTGCAGGCGATGATCTCGGCCCACATGGCGGAACGCGCGGCGGAGTTCATGAAAGACGGCAAACGCCCGGGCGAGGAAGTGCTCTTCGAACGCGCCACCATCGCGCCCTGGTTCGAGGCCATGCTCGAGGCCAATTTCGGGCCCTTTTTCGAAAAGACCATTCTCCCCGAACTCGATTTCTTCGCAGCGATCGATGCCGAGGGCGGGCTCGTGCTCGATCTCGGCTGCGGCAATGGCTGGTATCTGCGGCGTCTGGCCAAGCGTTTCGGCAATCTGCGGGGGGTCGGCGTCGATGGTTTCGAGGGCAACGTCAAGGCGGCCGCCGCCAAGGCGCGTGAGGAGGGGCTCGAGGGGCGCCTCTCTTTCCAGCTGGGCGATGCGCGGCAGGCGGGTCTCTCCGAAAAGGCCGACGCCATCGTCCTCAACCGGGCCCTCCATCACATGTGGGAGGCCGGGGTCGGCGAATTTCTCACCCATCTCGGCACTCTGGCCAAGCTCGGCGGCTGGCTCGTCATCTGGGAGCCGAACTGGCCCAAGGAGCGCTCCCGCCTGCGCGAGCCGGCCTATACCCGCATGGCTTTCCAGAACCTCTCCGAATACGTCCAGGGCAACCACTTGCTCAATGCCGAGGAGATCGCCGAGGCGCTCGCCGCGGCAGGGCTCGGCAGCCCGGAGATCCGCCTCTTCGCCGACGGCACCGAAGCGGTGATCACCGCCCGCTTCCTCACCTTGCGTTGAAGGGGAGGCCTCGGCCTCCCTCCATCTGGCCGCCGCGGCTCAATGGGTTTTGAGCGCGGCGAGGAAGGCGGATTGGGGGATTTCCACTTTTCCGAACTGGCGCATCCGCTTTTTGCCCTCTTTCTGCTTTTCGAGGAGCTTGCGCTTGCGGGTGATGTCCCCGCCATAGCATTTGGCGGTGACGTCCTTGGCGAGCGCGCCGATCGTCTCGCGCGCGATGATCCGCCCGCCGATCGCCGCTTGGATGGCGATTTTGAACAATTGACGGGGAATGAGCTCCTTGAGGCGCTGGCAGATGGCCCGGCCGCGGGCCTCGGCCTGGCTGCGATGGACGATGAAGGCGAGTGCATCGACCGGGTCGCCGTTGACCAGGATCGACACTTTGACGAGATCGCTCTCGCGATAGCCGTCCATCTGGTAGTCGAAGCTCGCATAGCCGCGGGAGACCGATTTCAGCCGGTCATAGAAGTCGAAGACGACTTCGTTGAGGGGGAGACGGTAGACCGCCATCGCCCGGTTGCCGACATAGGTGAGGTCCACTTGTTCGCCGCGGCGCTGGGTGCAGAGCTCGAGCACGCCGCCGAGATAGGTGTCGGGCACCAGGATGGTGGCCTTGATCCAGGGCTCCTCGATGAAGTCGATCACCGAGCCGTCCGGCATCTCGGCGGGGTTGTGGAGCTCCTGGACGCTGCCATTGGTGCGGTGCACGCGGTAGACCACCGAGGGCGCGGTGGCGATGAGCTCGATCCCGAACTCGCGGCGGAGCCGCTCTTGGATGATCTCGAGATGGAGGAGGCCGAGAAAGCCGCAGCGGAAGCCGAAACCGAGGGCGGCCGAGGTCTCGGGCTCGTAATGGAAGCTCGCATCGTTGAGGTGGAGCTTGGCGAGCGCTTCGCGAAGCTTCTCGAAATCATCGGCATCGACCGGGTAGAGCCCGCACCAGACCACCGGGACCGAGGGCTTGAAGCCGGGCAAGGGAGAGGCAGCGGGACGGCGGTCATCGGTGATGGTATCGCCGATCCGGCATTCGGCTACCGCCTTGATGCCGGCGATGAGATAGCCGATCTCGCCCGGGCCGAGATGGTCCACTTTCTGCATGCGCGGGGTGAATACGCCGAGCTCTTCCACCTCATGCACCGCTCCGGTCGACATCAGCCGGATGCGCTGGCCGCGCCGGAGCTCGCCTTCCTTGACGCGGACGAGGGTGATCACGCCGAGATAGGGGTCATACCAGCTATCGATGAGGAGGGCCTGGAGGGGGGCGTTCGCGTCACCGCGGGGTGCGGGCAGGCGGGTGACGAGCGCCTCGAGCACCGCCTCCACATTGTGGCCGGTCTTGGCCGAGATCAGCACCGCATCCGAGGCGTCGAGCCCGATCACCTCTTCGATCTGCGCCTTGACCCGCTCGGGATCGGCCGCCGGCAGATCGATCTTGTTGAGCACCGGCACGATTTCATGCCCGGCCTCGATCGCCTGGTAGACATTGGCGAGGGTCTGCGCCTCGACCCCCTGGCTCGCGTCGACCACCAGGAGCGAGCCCTCGCAAGCGGCGAGGCTGCGGCTCACTTCATAGGCGAAGTCGACATGGCCGGGCGTGTCGATCAGATTGAGCACATAGATCTCGCCGTCCTTGGCACGATAGGTGAGGCGCACCGTCTGAGCCTTGATGGTGATGCCGCGTTCGCGCTCGATCTCCATCGTATCGAGCACTTGTTCCGTCATCTCACGCTCGGAGAGCGCCCCGGTGAGCTGAATGAGCCGGTCGGCCAGGGTAGACTTGCCGTGATCGATGTGGGCGATGATGGCGAAGTTGCGGATGCGGGAGAGGGGAATGTCGGTCATGGCGGGCCACATACCATGACCGGCGCTGATCCGGAACACGTGGCACAAGGGGAGCGGAAAGACCTCGAGGGAGATGGCCTCCGAAGGCGGCTCTTCGAGGGCGGCTCTTCGGAAAAGTGTTCTCAGGGAGGGAGGAAAGCGTTTATGATGGACGGGCATTCCACAGGAGGGAGGGCGAGACCATGACCGCAGCGAAGGGCGGATCCCATGGCGGCAAGGAGAATTTCGACCTGAAATTCCCATCGTTTCCCGACATGACGGCCGTGCTCGAGGGCTACCGGCGCAATATCGAAGTGCTGACCCGGGCCAATCAGGTGGCGTGGGAGGGCGCCCAGCTCTTCGCCCGCCGCCAGGCGGAGATCATTCAGGAAAACATGGCCGAACTTTCCGAGGCGCTCAGCACCATCGCCTTTGCCGGCTCGGCCGAGCAGCGTGCGGCGAAACAGGCCGAATGGGTCAAGCGCGCCTATGAGCGGGCGGTGAACAATGCCCGGGAGCTTGGCGAGATTCTGCAGCGCTCGAGCGGCGAGGCGCTCGACATCCTCAACCGCCGCTTCATGGAGGCGATGGAGGAGATGCAGGGCCATGCCAGCAAGCATAGAGAGGGCGGCTGAAGGAGCGGCCCTTTTCCCGCCCCCTTGACGTGAGCGTGTGCCCTTCCGAGACTGCGGCTTGGCTGCAGAGAGAGGGCCCGCGCCGGAAGCGGGGGCCCGGCAGATGGTAAAGGGAGGAAACATGCCGCGCCTGACGCGCCGCCGTCTTGCCGTCCTGAGTGGGGCGGGGCTTCTCGCTGCTCCGGCGATCCTGCGCGGAGCCGAGCCGGTCCGGCTCCCCTGTTCACTCGATACCGCTCCCTCGCATGGCCGCAACAAGGCGATGGCGGACTACCTCGCCAAGCTCGAGGCGGCATCGGGCGGGCGCATCAAGACCGAGCTCTATCAAAGCGGCCAGCTCTTCGCCGATCTCGACGTCTCCAAGGCCTTGATCCAAGGCCAGGTCGAGCTCGCCTGCCCCGGGGCCTGGACCCTCACCGGCTTCATCCCCGATTGCGACTTCTTCCAGCTCCCTGCCCTCTATGGCCAGCCCTACGAGATCACCCACAAAGCGGTGGACGGGCAGACCGGCCAGGCCGTGGCCAAGGAAATCGAAAACCGGTTGCGGGCCCATGTGCTCGGCCCCTGGCTCGATCTCGGTTATCAGAACTGGTACACGGCAGCTGCCCATCCCCTTACCCGTTACGACCAGATCAAGGGGCTCAAGATCCGCAATCCCGGCGGGGCAGGCCTTGCCTGGCGGACGCGCTTCTTCGGCGGCATTCCCAACACCACGGCCTGGCCCAACGTGCCGCTCGCCCTTTCGCAAGGAACCTTCGACGGGCTGATCAGCACCGATGAGAGCGTGGCCTCGGCCCAGCTCTGGGAAGCAGGAGTGCGCTACGCTTTTGCCGACCATCAGTTCATCGGCGAGTACATCCCGATCGTCGCGGGCGGATTTTGGAACGCTCTTCCCCCCGACCTGCAAAAGCTGATGAGCGATCTATGGGCCGCCAATATCGGCACCTATCGCCGCCAGATGCAGGAAGGGCAGGACCATGCGCGCGAAATGTTGATCGCCCATGGGGTGACCTACACCCTGCCTCCGCCCGAAGAGGTCGCCGCCTGGCGTGGCAAGATGCTCGCCGACGAAGACGAGGTGGCACGCCTCCTCAAGATTTCCCCCGACATCGTCACTCTCCTCCGCCGCGATGTCGGAGTGGGGTGAGGGCGGAGCGCCCGGAGCGGCCCCGCCCCCCCGCGGAGGGTGGTGGCTCGCCGATCAGATCGCGGGAGTGCTCGGCCTCATCGGGCTCGCCGCGGGGGCGGTGCAGGTGATCGGCCGCTATCTCGCCCCGGCGCATGCGATTTCCTGGGCGGAAGAAGCGATCGTCTATCTCGTGGTGTGGGCGGTGATGATCGAGGCGGCCCACCTCGTCGCCCGCGACGGCCATGTCCGGCCCGACGTCGTCCTCCGTCTCCTCCCTCCGCGATGGGCGCGCCTCGCCGAAATTCTCAACACGCTGGCCGCTCTGGCCTTCTCGGCAGGACTTGCCGTCTATGGCGCGGAGATCGTCGAGACGGCCTGGATCCTCGATGAGCGGAGCTCGACCGATCTGCAGTTCCCGATGTGGATCTACGACCTCGCTTTGCCGGTGGGCGCGACCCTCATGGGAGTGGGCTTCCTCCGCCGCCTCTACCTCCTCCTCCGCCATCCCCGGCGCCTTGCTCTCCTTGCCCACAAGCAGGCGGAGTGATGGGCGTCTTTCTCTTTTTCCTCCTCTTTTTCGGCCTGCTCGCGCTCGGCATGCCGATCTTCGTCGTGCTCGGCCTGTGCGCGGCGGTGCTCTATGCCGTCTCCGGCCAGCCTTTGATCGGGGTCGCCCAGGTCATCGTCGATCAGCTCGACTCGACGACCCTGATGGCCCTTCCCCTTTTCGTGATGGCGGCCGCTTTCATGCGGCGCGGCGGCGTGGCCCGCGCCCTCGTCGATCTCGCCGCCGCCTGGCTCGGGGGCATACAGGGCTCGCTCGGCCTCGTCACCGTGCTCGCCTGCACCCTGTTCGCCGCGATCTGCGGCTCGAGCGTGGCGACCGCCCTGGCCATGGGCACCATTCTTCTTCCCGCGATGCTCGAGCGCGGCTATCCGCGGCCCTTCGCACTCGGCGTGATCGGCGCCTCGGGGACGATCGGCATCGTCATCCCGCCCTCCCTCGCCCTCATCCTTTACGGTATCGTCGCCGAGCAATCCGTCCCCCGCCTCTTTCTTGCCGGCATCCTCCCTGGTCTCCTGCAGGCGGCGGCCTTCTTCGCTTGGGTGTTCTATACCGCCCGCCGCCAGGGCTTCCCCAAAGAACCGCCGTTGCCTTTGGGCGAAAGACTGGCGGCCACCCGCCGGGCTCTTCCCGCGCTCCTCGTGCCGGCCGTGGTCTTGGTCGGGATCTATGGCGGGCTCGTCACCGTGACCGAGGCGGCAGCCATCTCGGCAGTGGTCGCGCTCTTCGTGAGCCTCGTCTTTTACCGGGGCTTTCACCCCCTCGAGACGCTCTCGGTGATCGCCGAAGCGTTGCGCAGTGCGGCCGCCATTTTGCTGATCGTGGCCACCGCGCTCGCCTTCGGCCACTGGATGACCCAGTCAGGGATCCCCGCGGCCCTCGTCCGCTTCACGGTGAGCCACGGGTTCCGGACGTGGGAATTCTTGCTCGCGATCAACGTCCTTCTTCTCATCCTCGGCTGTTTCCTCGAAGTGACCGCAACCCTCCTCCTCGTCCTGCCGGTGCTCGCTCCGGCCCTGGTGCCGCTCGGGGTGGATCCGGTGCACTTTGCGATCATCTTCACCCACAACATGGAGATCGGGCTCGTCCACCCCCCGGTGGGACTCAATCTCTTCGTGCTCTCAACGATCTCCGATGCGCCCGTGGGCGAGGTGATCCGCGGGATCTTTCCGTTCCTCGTCCTTTTGCTCGTGGTGCTTGGGCTGATCACTTACGTGCCCATTCTCACATTGTGGCTGCCCGGCCTGGTCTTTCATTGAGGCGAGCAGCAGATTGAGGTCCCGCTCGGTCCGGCAGAGGATGAAGCGCCGCCCCTCCGGATCGAGGGGAATCGGCGAAAGCCCGATGTCGTTGTAGACCGCGAGCCATTTCGTGCCGGCACCGATGACCGCCGGCACCAGCCCTTCCTGTTCGGCGAGATCGCGCAGCCGCCAGATCACCGAGACCCGGTCGCTGCGGGTGCCGATCGGATCGCCGAGCCCGACCAGGAGATGGCCGATGCGGCAGACGGGCATCGCCGCCTCCCCCTCTTCTCCCCAGAGCAGGCCGAGCGAAGGAGGGGGGAGGGTGCCGGCGAGAGCGAGATAGCGCGCCTCGGTTTCCGCATCCCACGGCGCGAGGCGCACCCGGCCGGGGCGGACGAGCTGCCAGATGGCGAGGATGCCGAGCAGGATGGCGAGGGCGAGATTGAGGCGGAGGGCGAGCGGCGTCTCGGGCGAGGCGATCACCGTCCACCAGCTCTTCTGGGCGAGACCGCGCACGTGCCGCTCGAAAGCCGAGAGAGCGAGGACGCAAAAGACCAGGGCGAGCAGCGGCCAGGTGGTGGGCAGATCGACCGGCTCGGAGAGAAGGCGCGTATGCCGGTAAAAGGCGCGCCGGAAGGGAGCGATGAGGAAAGCGGCGAGGAGGAGGAGAGCCGGCACCCACCAGCGCATGCCGGAGAGCAGCGTGACGAAGGCGCCGGTGAGGAGGAGGAGGAGTTCGGCCCCCCAGGCGAGGGTCACCCGGCGGGAGAGGCCATAGGCGAAAGCGAGCATGCCCGCGCCGAGCAAGGAGAGCAGGAACTGTCCGGCCGCTCCCGAAGAGGGGGCGATCTCGGCATGGGGCCAGGCGATATCGGGACCGCTTTGCACCACGCCGAGCAGCAAGAGGAGGGTTCCGCACAGAGTGACCGCGCCGGTGGCAAGGGCCACGGCGAAATCGCGCTCGCTCCAGGGGAGCAGGCGGGGGGTGAATTCGGCGAAGCGGCGGGGCAGCAGACGCTCGGCGGGAACGAGTTCACGGCTCCGGATGAGGATCTCGTTGAGCGCGAAGAGGGCGCCGGCCACGAAGAGCGGAATGACCGAATAATAGAGCCGGAAGACGAGGATGGCGCTCACCGTCACCGGGGCATCGAGATAGGGGGAGAGGCCGAGGAGAACGATCGAGTCGAAAACCCCGATCCCGGCGGGAAGGCTTGCGGCAAGCCCCGCACTGGTCGCCACCACGTAGACGGCGAGCACGTGGAAATAGGAAAGCCCCGCCGCTTCCGGCAGCAAGGCCCAGAGAATGGTCGACGTCATGGCGACGTCGGCGGCCGCCACCGCCACCTGGAGGATGGCGAGCCGCGCGCCGGGCAGATCGATCACGTGATGGCCGAAGCGGAGATGGCCGAGCCGGTCGGCGATGACCACGTAGGCGGCGACCACGCCCCAGAGGAGGATCCCGGCGACGGGGGCAAGCGCAGGCGGCAGGTCGGGGCCGATCAGGGGCACGGCGCTCGGCTCGAAGACCAGGACCGCCCCCCCCAGCACCATGGCGCCGAGACCGAAGGTCAGGCTGCAAAAGGCGATGATCTTGCCGATCTGAACCGGCGTGAGACCCCAATGGGCATAGAGCCTGAACCGCACCGCAGCCCCGGAGACGGCGGCGAAGCCGAGATTGTGGGACAGCGCATAGGCGCAGAAGGAGGCAAACGCGGTGCGCAAGTAAGAGATCCTGGCCCCGGCGTAGCGGGCGCCGAGCCAGTCATAGAAAGTGAGCACGCCATAGGCGAGGAGGGTGAAGCCGAAGGCGGAGAGGAGGGCGCGGCGAGGGAACTGGTCGAGTGCGGTGAGCACGTCTTCGAGACGGAGGGTGCGAAAGACGCGCTCGACGACGAGCACGGCCCCCGCCAGCAGGACGAGGCCGAGGAGCGGGGGAGCATGACGGAGGAGGGCGAAAAGGCGGCCATGGGCGGCCGGACTGGGCAGGTCAGCGCTCATCATCGCCGCTCTGGGCAAGGGCGCGCGCGATCAGGGCGCGCGTTTCGTCCCGTCCGTAGATGGCGATGAAATTGCCGAAGCGCGGCCCTTCTTTCTGGCCGAGCAGCACCTCATAGAGGCAGCCGAACCAGGCGCGGAGCTCGAAGCCGTGGCTTTTGCCGATGGTATAGAGGAGATTTTGGATCTCTTCCGCCGGGGCCTGTTCGGGGAGGGTGCCGAGCGCTTCGTAGAGTTCGGCAAGGGCAGCCCGCTCGGCCGGGCTCGGCGCCCGGAAGGATTTCGCGGGGAGGACGAAGTCGCGATAATAGACGAGCGCATGATGGACGAGACGGGCGAGCAGGGGATGGGTTTCGGGAGAGACCTCGGGGGCGTAGCGGCGGATGAAGCCCCAGAGAATCTCCTCGCGCTCGGCATTGACCACCGCAGCGAGATTGAGGAGGAGGCC
>Ga0079046_1000471_pt1 | contig 10124 bp, 22 predicted proteins | sample BED_host_MetaG_FD_76330 | JGI IMG/M metagenome (GOLD analysis project Ga0079046, IMG submission 76330) | Hot spring microbial mat communities from Yellowstone National Park, Wyoming, USA - BED_host_MetaG | ecosystem: Environmental > Aquatic > Thermal springs > Hot (42-90C) > Microbial mats ... | reverse complement strand
CCCCCCCCATATATAATACCTACCCACCAACAACAAGGGAGAAAAAAACAGAGAGAAATAAATTATCAGCAGCATTATCATTAGCAGCAATAAGGGGAGAGAGGGATATGTTTTAATTAAGGCTTACTGGCCCTCTACAATAACAATGCCTGAGTAGGTTGACGTATTATTGGGAGACGTTATGGTTATGCCAGTCGTAGTCGCCGATATGGTTAACCCAGTATTATTAGCGGTAATTGCGGCATACTTACTGAACGGCAATGGGTAATTAATCGATTGGTTAGTGGTCGTGTCATTCTCATACCCTGAGAATATAATCACATACTTCTTATAATAAGAACTATTATTAACAAGCAGCATTGAAACCGTCCCAGCAGTAGTGCCACTTATAGATGATTGATACATATCGGATTGAGCAACAGGTATTAGTTCATATGATGTTGATGAAGCCACAGATAAGTTGGATGGTGACGGAGTAATACCATTATAATGATACACAATGCGTGTGGATAAATTACCAGCATCATTAATTAACTTAGTCGTTGAGGAAACACCATCACCAAGGTCCAAAATACCGATATTTACACCAAATTGAGCAGCACCAGGGTTATAAATCAATGCATTTCTTATATATTGAGCAGTAACCTTAGATATACCAACAATATAACCACTCCCTTGTTCGCTGTCTGAGACTATGCCATAACCAACATTTTGCAGAATCAAATGATTAACATGCACGTGGCCACTGACATATAAACCATACTGATACCCCTGGATATATATGGTGTCGGCAGAATTATACACACTAGTAAGGCCAGTTGATAGGAAAAATGCCGCTCTATTAATTAAATTAGTGCTGGTTGATGATTGATCCGTCTCAATATAAATCCTACCAATTATAGACCTACCAGCCTGGTCAAGCGCAAGAGCAGATGAACCAGATGCATAAGACATCCTGAAGCGTATCCCATCAATATACACATTAACATTGCTTAACCACGAATTTGGAACAACACCACCAGAGGTAGTTGGTAAATCATTGGCATAAAATAATGCACCATTATAATTAGTCGTAGTATTATCAACAAATAAAACATCACCGCTAGCCGAAGTGGCACTAGTCTCCTCCCAAGGACCACCAACGGCGCCCTCACCTATTAATGCTATATTTATGGTGTTCGTTGATGCGTTGGCAGGAATGTAAAACTTAACAGTACCATTGCTTAAACTAAGTACAGGTGAATTAGTAAAATCATATATGCCCCTCCTAATGAATATAACACCACCCTGTAACTGATAAAACACATAATTAATCGCCTCTTGCATACAATTTGTTGATGAATCCTGACAAAAGATATGGCCGTCAGCATCCTCTGCGAAGTAGTGGTTATCCTCAACGAAAACCACTACATCATAAATCAATTTCCTTTTAACGGGCCCACCCCTAGTCATGAATGGGTAATAAGGGAGCTGCTGCATTAGCTCACCCTCTCAATAACTGATATGAAAACTCCACCGAAGGATGGGGAAGTCCCAGACACAGTAAGTTGAATTGTATAGAAATTATATACAACAGAGATGGGTATGTTATAACCACCGGCGGCCGTAATCGCGCTGCTGCTGGCCGTGTAGTAGGGATATGGCGGTGCCGTGATGGTTGTGGTATTCTCAACATAATCATCATATGCATATGGGTCATAAGCATTAAAGGCAACGGTAAGGGATGGGGAAGTCCCAGACACACTATTAACGCTAATCGCAATAATAGAACTTTGAACAACGTATGGTGAAATAAATGGGCCATATGTAGCACTGGCAGTGACAGTGGCATTAGCCAGGATGGGATTTATCCATAACCCATTAATTGACATCGACATTAGTTCTCACCCATCCAATCATATAGGATTGCATCATATGATAAATTAGCGCCGGCGCTAATTGATATGGTTATATTAACATACTCATGTGGCGCCAATGGTATATACATGGCGCCTTTATAGGCATCGATGAAATACTCAATTGTTGGGCTGTATCCCGTGTATCCAGTCACCAATTCATCAAGGGGAGTTATCACTGCCTTAACATAGCCTGAGGCCGGGCTGGAAGTATTATAAATATATATGTGTATGGCTAGGATTGGGTAATTATACGTGGTTAATCCAAGATTTACGCTTGTTTTACCAGTAGTTGGGTTAGTTATGGTTATGGTGTTATATCCATGATTATAAACGGCTATATTTGATTGTGGCATGTTCTCACCTCGCCGTTAATAACAAATAATTAAGGGTAACGCTATTCGATGTGATTGTTGTTCCAACCTGAATAACGACATATGGCGCCAACAATAAACCATCAACAATAACAATTGAATCGTTTATAATGCCGCCAACGAAATTACCCCTATACTCCTCAAACAAATCCCCCTGGGCATCACTATTATACACGGCTATATTAGCCGTATTGCCATTTGTCGTGAAATTGCCGAGAACCCTAAGCTGGTTTCTGGTCCCAATATAGAACGGGCCATATGTTGCAGTGGTCGATGCGGTGAACGTGACGTTAGTGGCCACCATGATGTTGGACTCGATGTTAAACTGGTTATAAACATAATTAAAAGTGCCAAGGACTTGAACGTTGGGTTCAAGCAAATACACCAACTCAAGCGTGAATGTGGTATTTGGATGAGTGTTCTTAAGAACAATGCGCTGAAACGGCATATAGACGGGCATATATGTTATGGGTATGAAATTTCCATTATCCAAGCTGAACTCAATGAAGCCAAGCCCATACAAAGGGTCAAGCAAGGATAAATTAACCCCATAACAAACGGGCAAAACCTCCTCAACCTCCTGGCCAGGCGATAAGGTATACTGCCTCTTAAAATACTTAGGTGTTTTTGAAAGATTAGCCTGCGTGGTAATCACCTAAATCTTACTGAAAATGAATATCATGATTATTATGGCTATTAATAATATGCCTCCCCATGGATATTTGCCCAAAGCCTCGGTCACGGTCGAGAGCGCAGAAGCACCACCGGTCAATAGGTTGGGAATACTTTGCCCAAAGAAATGCTCCAAGAACCCACCGAAGTTTGCTATGGCACCATATATATCCTGTCCAGTTTGAATTATCGGATTGCCGCTGGTCTGTTGCTGTGATACCTGCTGACTGGTCTGTGCCTGTGATTGTAAATCAGATAAATTGGGGAAAAGCGAACCAAGAATAGTGCTAGGATTTCCAGTCTCAGGCGTATTAATGGATGGCCCTCCCGATGAAGTTGTATAACAGCTTGGAGCAAAATAATCTGAGTATGAAGTATATAAATATGTATGACTGGATAACCATCCAGATGGATTAGCCATAGCTTCCTGCTCCAATTGTTTATAGTTTGAGTTTAATGACTCTAATGCACTGAAATACCCGCTTTGCTGAAAGGCCGCTATTATGCACTGGCTTGGACTACTAGGGCATACCGGAAATGTGCACTGAATTTGGCTACTTTGGCTACTAGGGGGTACTTTAGGGGGTACTGGGAACGGGAATATTATTGGCATGAAAAAAGAATAATTAACTTGTTTTTAAATCTTTACTCTTACTTGCTGCTCGCAGACGGCAGATAAGGCGCCCTAATCACTGAGAAGTACACGGTATATGTTTGTTGGCTGGCGCCATTTGCTGCAAGCAACGTAATTGTTGTGAACCACGTGCTTGCAGGCGGCAGTTTAAGGGCTTGCATCAACTTCCACCTGGTCAAATTATTCAAGTTTAGAGAATTAAGGTCTGGATTAATGTCCTGTGGGTATCCATTGATGTATATCGATAATAAGGCATCAGGCGTCACCGTCCCAATTACATACAAATCAATGACACTCCACACCTCCGTGATTGGTACTTGTGGCGCAGCCACTGCCGGGCTTTGCGGGCCAAATGCAAGTATCGAGCCTTGTATAACCGAGCCGGCCTCCGCGCTAGCCGCTATATCGAATGAGGCCGGCATTACAGTGTTCTGAGGCCCGGTTAAGGTAACATACGATGGGACTGACATCATCCTCACCTCGGTAATGGAACGGGTTCTAGCGTCGACCATGGATTACTGTAGGAAAAGGTTCCCTGAGGAGTCCTCGATGGAGCTGGTGGGTCAATATTAAACACCTTAGCTATTGAGTCGCCGAAGAGGCCATATGAGGCTACTTGTAGAAATCTGCCTAACATGCCCTCCTGGCTCCTGCTTATATGGAGCAATAGTAATGATAATATGAATCCAGTCACTGGCTTAGCATATTGTCCAAGAAATGGTATTTTACTCATTATAGACTCTAGGGGCCCCATTAACTGATCCCATGCGTATATTCCTGCTAGGGTCGAGATGCCTCCCCCTAGCGCCTCCAGGGCATCCCCCTGGAGTCCCTCCCTGGTTGTGAATAGGAAGTCTGCCATTTTATATCACCTATTCGGTCCATATCGATGATAGTTTTCCTGGCACTCCAGCCTTCTCCGCACATTGTTTATATACATCAACGCCAGCCCTCCCAGCTTTCATTGCATCCTGTAGGCACTTAGCGAACTCGCCTCCCTTTGATGCTCTTGGTATTGCATTGCTATACTCCTTACTTACCTCCGCCCATACCGGCAATGACCTTATTGCCGATTTTAATTCTGATGCACTGGGCATATCTCTCGTTATTAGGAAAAAATGGTTATTTATAAACTTTTCTTACCCCTCCCCTTCCCTTGCCTCCAACTCGGAAATCAACCCATTAATTGTTTTCCTGAAGTCGTATAGTATGTTTATGATATCGTCAATCTTAGCACCTCCCTTTATTGCATTACCCACCGCGTTCCTAATCATGTCAGGCGTTACTATTGATAAAATAATTATGCCTCTGGCCTGGGGCAGCACACTCCCCCCACTCGTCCCCGGCATTGCCCTCGGCACTGGTTTACTGTATAGTATTGATTTATCCTTTCCCGGGAAATTCTCTCCCATGTTTGGGAAAAATGGGAAAGCTTTATAAGCTTTGCTGGGAAAAACGGGCATGGGTGATGAAAATCCCCAAGTAAGCCCAAAGGCTGCCTACAATAGGGCAGTCAGGGCAGAGGAAAAAGCAGAGAACGCGCTAAACGAGATAGCATCCCTAAAAAATTCAATAGATGAGTTGGTTAGGACGCTTAAGGGAGCGCCATCACAAATACAGGCCCAATCGCTTAGGCCGGGCCAAATGATTCACACCATCATATCGGAGGATGATGAGGGCATAACAGAGGAAATAGTATGCCCAACCTGCGGCACTAGGGAGTTAAGGAAGATACCTGCCAAGATTGAGGTTAAGGAAAAACCCGTGGTGCCTGAGAATTACATCCCTGCACCACACTCGGTATCGGAGGCCATCTCCCTACTTGAGTCATTGCATTTACCAGATGGTAGGACAATCTTCGAGAGCGATAAGTTCTGGTCTAAGCTGAATGAGTATGCACAGAAATATGTCCAGAATCAAAAGAAGAGGTAATGGTTATGGAGGAAGAGGCCAAGGAAGGTGATGGGAAAGGCAATGATATAGATGCACTAAAGCAGAAGGTAGACCAATTGGAAAAGGCAGTGGGGCAATTGGTCGGATTAGTTCAAGCACAACAGAAAATAATTCAATCAATGAATCAACCCCAACAAGCCCCTCAACAGGCTCCCCAAGTCCCTCAACCTAATCAACCTCAGAATATGGCGCAACTCATGGCTGCGTTAGCACCATTGATGCAGTTATTTCAACCTAAGGGGAGCGATTTAGAGAAAGTTATAATAAGTAAGGCGTTGGACGGTATGTTAAATATGTATGACTTAAATAAGGGATTCATGCAGGCGTTAATGGAGTCTTTAGCAACCAGTTTTGGCAAAAAGGCTGGTGAAAAGTTGGGTATGGTGGTGGTGAATGAAGAGTAATGAATTAATTGACCTTTTCGATAGGTTTGATAAGGAATGTAATGTCATTCAGTGTCCTGCGTGTCGCTCATTCTGTAGGGATTGGATTCAGGCTGGGAAGACAACATTTAAAATAATTAATGAGTATGATGTTGATGATGAGGAGATTGAGTTGGCTAAGAATGTTATCATGGTTAGCGATAGTGTTATTAAGGATAAGGGGAAAAATATGGTGGTCAACAATGAGTAGTAGGACAGGCCCAAAGACAGCGTTGAGGGAGTTCATAATTGACTTAATGAATAGCCTAAATATCGAGGAGTTAAATCAAAGCAGCAACATAATCATGGCATATATAGATTTTTACCTTAACTATATTACAGATGAGCAGGCTCTGAAAATACTCATCAATCTCGATAATGCTTGTAAACTCGCTAAGAAACACATCAAGGCGATGCAGAATGATAACTGATATCTTGTTTAGCATTCTATCAGCGATAATTATCTTATTGGTCTATAACATAATGGTTAAGTTATTGGATATTGAAAAACAATTAGTTGAGATGCGAACAGACATTATCTGGATGAAAAAATATTTAAATACTAACTCAGAGAATACAGGCGATAAACATGAGCGCCACAATACCTGACATATGGAGTTACGCTGCGGGAAACCCACTATACACCACATTCATAGCGGTCTTCATAACACTGGCCGCTATAGTAATAGCAATAATAGTGTTCCGTTGGTATGACCGCTCACACGAGCATGCTACTGAAAACGTCTTTCTGAACCAAATGGTTCAGGACATGATTGCGCATAGGCAGGAAGAGATGGCATATAATTCGGCAATAGTTAGACAAGTGAATAGCACGGCTGCCGTCCTTGAGCAGGTGGCCGTGACACAGGCCGTCGTAAATGCCCTCTTAGCAGGTGAGGGGGGCGTCCGTATCGCTGAAACCGCTAAGGAATTAACATCCTCCGTAATAGGTGGGCAAAATGCCCAAAAACAATGATTGTAGTAAGGCGTTAAAGGAAGTAGTGGAGAAGTGGGGCAAGAAAGGTTAGAGTTTGCGCCAGGGCCCCGCTTCCTTTAAATTGCAATCTTTTTCATCACACACAAGTTTTATGTCCCATAGTCTCATTATTTCGCCATTTTCCCAGTAACGGATTATATCCATTCTTATCCTATTTGCATCATCATCCCAAATCGAGCGTAGATAGATGCTTTCCCAGAAATCAATGGGTTCTTTCAATATAATCTTAACATGGATGTGCCCATTTGCCGAGCGCCTATACCAAATTTCCTTAACGTTGGGATGTTGTTTTATATTATTGAGTAGTTTATTGGTGGTTGGATTAAAATCATCATAATTCCAATCCCAATCCAATGTAATCATCAACGTATCAATCACCACGAATTATGCTCTCGGCCTCATCCATTACGCTATCAATCCATGCTCGGTAATCGGTCTCGGCCTTGGAGCAATCGGTATCGCCGAGCCTCACGTATCGGAAGTGTAGGGGCACGTAGCGCGCACCTTTGCCGCAATTGGTGAGTAGCCTAATGTCGCGTTGATGCATCGCCGAAATGAAATAATCCCTCATATCCTCAACATCTATCATGTGTTCAAAACAATTATGCCATTCAAATGAGCCCGATGCCGAACCATTATCTATGATACAGTCTGGGGCTATAACAACCTCAAGAACGCACCAATCCTTGCTTAACATGCTTTCCACAACCCAAAAGGCCCTTTGCCTCCTGACCGCAAAATATACCTGAAACTCGTCAACTATATTGGTTACAGTGGCTCCAGAATCAACTAGGTCATTTATGAAGTCCCTGAATTCAATGATTGTGCCGGCATCATAACAGAAATGCTGATTTCCACCTTCCCAACACACTCTATCAGAAAGATAATGAATAGTTACATCATTCTTGCCTACCTTAATGGAGAAGTCTTGACAAAAACCCTTCATTTTTAAACCACCCAGGCTTATTCCTGGGTTATTTCTTGGATTGTAGCTGCTTTCTTAAGGTCTATCAATATCTTGCCATTATCAGTCAACATCACTATTTTTAAAAACCGTTTCTTTACATCTATTACCTTACCGAAAACCGTTTTCTTTCCAATAGTTATCATATATACCTTTCCCTTACAGACCGCAAATTGGTCAGCCAGAACAACACAATCATCCAACCGTAAATCCAACTTATCGGCACTCATTTCAGCCCACTCGGTTTCCTCTTCGTCGTGATTATTGCCACTCATAAAATAAGCACCCTGACTTGCCGCAATTGGCTCGGGTATATCATTGTGTCCCCATTTATTATTATGACGACCGACCTCTTTGATGGTTTTAATTCTATTGTCTTAACCTTTGTATTGCTTACAAATACTTGCCTACCCTCCTCTAATGCCTTCCTTATCTCTTCGTATTTCTTTCTAGCAACTTCGATAAGTGGATTTTCTGGCTCACTCATTTACCCTCACCTCATCCTTATTCACCAATATTTCCATTTCCCCGATTTTTACCTTATCATAGAACTTGTCCCCTATCTTTATGTGCTCTGCATTCACCTCAGTTATTTCATTACCCACTAAATAATACTTTACGGTTATCTTGCGCTCTTCCCCTTGATATACTGGCCTCCTATCAGTCACTTGCTTCAATAATCTCCCCTTTAACCGTAATATTTCACCTAATGGGGCCACCGCTTTCTTATCCTCACTATCCCCAACCCATGCCACCTTAACCACCTTCCAAAGTGGTGTTTGCCTTTTCTGTCCCACGTCAATCACCATGGTAAAGGTTTTGCCTTGCACATTATTCTCATAAACTATGAAGTCCTTGAAATTCTCACTCATTATTCCTCACCGCTAAGTTGTTCTATTCTTTTATTGACCTTTCTCATTTTTAGCTCAGCCATCTTTAACAAATAGTCAAGATAGTTATCGACACAATCGGGTAGACCGTTCTCTTGCTCTATTGCTCCATCCATATTTCTCGCAGTCATATATAATATTGCTGCGCCTAAGCTCTCGTTATCAAAAGCCCTCCTTAATACCCCGCTCCTTAGTCTTTCTATTGCCCTTTTTATATCAAACAAGTCCCAATATAGGTCATATAATGCGTCTAGGTCATATTGTGTGTCTATATCCGTCCCGTTTCCCGTCCCGTTTTGTTGTGTGCCCATTTCGGGTCGTTTAGGGTATCTTTGCCCCTTTTTATATTTCTCTCTCTTGTTCTATTGTTCTCTCCGTTATTATTTAAGCCTAGGCTATAAGATAAGGGAAAATTGGAAAATTGGCTTTAAACACAAAAAGTAGATTAAAAGGGTTTAATTAAGTAAACCATTACTACGTAGTTGGTCAATACGTTGCCGAATTGCCTCTTCCGCATTGTTTACGGCTGCAGGTAAATTATCAATAGCCATATAAAATAGCAGCAACTCCCACACCTCCCACGTTAATCGCGAATCCATCTTATAAATAATTGGATCGTCCTCTGCATCAGGATCCTTATGTATGTAAAATAATATCTTCCCTCCCCGTATCCTAACCCCAGAAAGATACAACGGAGTCTCCTCGCCAAAGGCCTCCAAAGATATAAATTGGTCTATCATTTTGGGCTCAAAGGCTAAATCAATTGACAGCAATGGATCAAATGACACAGGCTCAATAGAAGCCCGTAAAGCATTCCTCAACTGGTCTGCCGTCTTATTCACCTCTTCCACTACCTGCCGCAATATTTTTATTTTATCTATGTTCACTAAGCATTCACTCATCACTCCTCACCTCCCAAGGCCATTAGCCTTATTGCTGGAGTTACTACCCCCTTAGGGATAGGAGAATAGGGGATCCAGTAGTATCCTCCATTCATATCGATGTCGAAAACACTCATTTCCAATAATTTCCTCCCCGATGGGAGGAAGTCGTAAAACTCGAGGCTCCTCGAAAAGACGAGCCTCCACCCCTCATCCATGAAAGTGAGGGGAAGCAGGCCTCTCCCCACTCTCCTCTTTGACTGGTTCACCTTATGAACCAGTTTTATTATTCCCTCCTTGTTTATCTCGGATTTTTTGTTGCCCATTTCGGGTCGTTTAGGGTATCTTTTCCTCCTTTTTATATTTTTCTCTCTTGTTCTATTGTTATTTCTCTCTGTTTTTTTCTCCCTTGTTGTTGGTGGGTAGGTATTATATATGGGGG
>Ga0079046_1000470_pt1 | contig 10141 bp, 9 predicted proteins | sample BED_host_MetaG_FD_76330 | JGI IMG/M metagenome (GOLD analysis project Ga0079046, IMG submission 76330) | Hot spring microbial mat communities from Yellowstone National Park, Wyoming, USA - BED_host_MetaG | ecosystem: Environmental > Aquatic > Thermal springs > Hot (42-90C) > Microbial mats ... | reverse complement strand
CGGTCGATGGCGGGCTGACGGCGGCATGATCGACCACCTCTCGATCGGCGTGGCCTCGCTCGCCCGCGCCCGCCGCTTCTACGACGCGGTGCTCGCCCCCCTCGGCTACCGTTACCTGCGCGGCGAGCGCCACACCGCCGGATATGGCGACGACGATGCCGTCTTCTGGATCGTGGAAGTGCCCCGCCCCGGCCCCCCCGATCCGCTTTCGGGCCTCCACATCTGCTTCCGCGCCCCCTCCCGGGCGGCGGTGGCCGCCTTTCACGCCGCCGCCCTCGCCCATGGCGGGCAAGACAACGGCCCCCCCGGCGAGCGGGCCTATGAGCCTCACTACTACGCCGCTTTCGTGATCGACCCGGACGGGTACCGGATCGAGGCCTATTACGGAGGACCGCCGTGATCCCGCTTCTCATCGACACCGATTCCGGCGTCGACGACGCGCTCGCCTTGTGGGCGGCGCTCGCCGCCGAAGAGATCCGGCTCCTCGCCGTCACCGTCACCGGCGGCAACGTGCCGCTCACCCAGGCGCTCGCCAATACCGGCGCGCTGCTCGGCCTGGCACGGGCCGAGGTGCCCTATCATGCCGGGGCCGCCCGCCCCCTCCTCGGTGACTTCGAAAGCGCCCGCGGCGTGCATGGCGCCAACGGACTGGCCGGCCTCACCCTGCCCCCCGGCCCGCCTCCTGCCCCCGGCCGGGCACCTGATGCGATCCGCGCTCTCCTCCGCACCTCGCCCGCTCCCCTCACCCTGCTCGGCCTCGGCCCGGCCACCAATCTCGCCCTCGCCCTCGCCACCGAGCCCGAGCTCGCCCCGCGGATCGCCCGCCTCGTCTTGATGACGGGCGGGGCGACCGACGAGGGCAGGCCCGAATTCAATGCCCGCAACGATCCTCTCGCACTCGCCATTCTCCTCGGCCTCGGCCTCGAGGTGGTGATCGTCCCCCTCTCCCTCACCCGGGCGGTGAGGCTCGGCCCGGCCGATCTCGCCCGCTTCGAGCGCCCCGGCGGCGCCGTGCTCGCCGCCGCCCGCAGCATGCTGCGCAGCCGCCTCGCGGCAAGCCCGGGAGGCGTGACTCTCCATGACCCCTGCGCCCTCTTCTTCCTCCTCCGCCCCGAGCTCTTCACCGGCCGCCCGCTCCGCCTCGCGGTCGCCCTCGACGGCGCCGAGCGGGGCGCAACCCTGCCCCTCGCGGGTCTGCCCAACGTGCTCTGGCTCGAACGCCTCGACCGCGAAGCCTTCCTCGAGGCGCTCGCCGGTGCCCTTGCCCGCCTGCCATGAAAGCCCGCTGGCTTCCCCCTCGCCGCACTCCTTGGGCGCTGTAGCGCAGCATTCTTCGAAAAACGCCCGAAACGAAGACATCAGTGATTGAAAAAATAAAAATCCTTCATCGATAAAATTCGTTTGCCCGCCCAGGTGACGGGCTTAAATGAAAAAATCGCCATTGACGCGGTCGATCCGCGCAATCGATTTTGACGATGGAGGATGACGATGCCCAATCTCAAAGGGACCAAGACCGAGGAGAATCTCAAATACGCCTTCGCCGGGGAGTCCCAGGCCAACCGGCGCTATCTCTATTTCGCGCAAAAAGCCGACGTCGAAGGCTATAACGACGTCGCCGCCGTCTTCCGCTCCACCGCCGAAGGAGAGACCGGCCATGCCCACGGCCATCTCGAATTCCTCGAGGCGGTCGGCGATCCGGTGACCGGCAAGCCGATCGGCAAGACGGCCGACAATCTCCTCTCCGCCATCGCCGGCGAGACCCATGAATATACCGACATGTATCCCGGCATGGCGCGCACCGCCCGCGAAGAGGGGTTCGAGGAGATCGCCGAGTGGTTCGAGACCCTGGCCAAGGCCGAGCGCTCCCATGCCGGCCGCTTCCAGCGGGCCTATGACGAGCTCGTGAAATCCTGAAGACCATCCCCTGCCGTATCCCGCCGCCTGGACTGCGCACCAGCGGCGGGAGCAGGGAGGCCAGCCCTTTCAAGCTTTCAGCTCAGGGAGCATTTCGATGCGGGAAGGCGGATTGGACGCCCCGGTGCGGCATCCTTTGCCGTGGCGGGAGGAGTCGTTTTACGACCCGGCCGAGCTCGAGAAGGAAATGCGGCGGGTGTTCGACATCTGCCACGGCTGCCGGCGCTGCTTCAATCTTTGCGATTCTTTCCCCCGCCTGTTCGATTTGATCGATGCCTCGCCTTCGGGGGAGCTCGACGGGGTGAAGAGTGAGGACTTCGCCCAAGTGGTGGAGGCCTGCACGCTCTGCGACATGTGCTTCATGACGAAGTGCCCCTACGTCCCCCCTCACCCCTTCGCTCTCGACTTCCCCCATCTCATGCTCCGCTCCCGCGCCGTTGCGGCGCGCCGCCAAGGCATCCCTTTCCCCGACCGGGCGCTCGCCGCAACCGACCGCAACGGCCGTCTCGCCTCCGCTCTCGCTCCCCTCGCCAACTGGGCAACGCGCACCGAGAACAGGACGGCGCGGCGCGCCCTCGAGCGCCTCGCCCGGATCGACGCCCGCGCCGAGCTTCCCCGCTACGCCCGCCCCCCTCTCCTCAAACGCCGCTCCTCCCCGCCCCTCAACCGCGAGGCGCCTGCCTTCGGCCGCAAGGCGGTGCTCTATGCCACGTGCTACGGCAACTACAACACGCCCGAAGTGGGAGAGGCTCTCCGCGCCGTGCTCGCCCGCAACGGGGTCGCGCATGAGATCCTCCATCCCACTTGCTGCGGCATGCCCAAGCTCGAACAGGGAGACATCGCAGGAGTGGCCGAAGCGGCGGAGAAGACCGCGCGCGCCTTCGCCCCCTGGATCGCGCAAGGCTATGACGTCATCGCGCTCGTCCCCTCCTGCGCTCTCATGGTGAAGTTCGAGTGGCCCCTCATCCTGCCGGAGAACGAAGACGTCGCGCGCCTCGCCCGCGCCACCTACGACATCAGCGAATACATCGTCGACATCGCCAAGAAGGAAGGGCTCGCCCCCTGGCTCTCTCCCCTGCCCACTTCGGTGGCCCTCCACCTCGCCTGTCACGCCCGCGCCCAGAACATGGGCCAGAAGGCTGCCGAGATGCTCCGCCTCATCCCCGGGCTGGACCTCGCGGTGATCGAGCGCTGTTCCGGCCATGGCGGGGCGTGGGGCTTCAAGAAGCCCCATTTCGATACCGCGCTCAAGGTCGGACGCCCCACCGCCCGGCAGATCAAGGGAGCGGAGAAACAGGCGATCACCTCGGAGTGCCCGCTCGCCGGCCTCCATCTCGCCCAAATGCTCCGCCTCCAGGACGGAACGAGCCCCCCGCCCCGGCTCTATACCCACCCGATCCAACTCCTCGCCGCGGCCTATGGGATCGGAAGCCCCCCTGCGGCGGGGGAGGAGCAGAGAGCAGAAGGAGGAGGGCGAAGGAGCGAATGATCCGGACGCTGCCAGACGCCGAGGAGCTGTCATGACGACGAGACCCACCCCCCTCAAGACCGAAATCACCCGCGCCGACATCCTGCCGCCGGAGGTTTACGCCCGGGAGCGGGCGGAACACCGGCGGGCGATCATCGAGATCAAGCGCCACCGCCGCCTCCCGGTCGGCCCCTTCATCACTTTCTACTTCGAGAACTACGCGACGATGTGGTTCCAGGTGCACGAGATGCTCCACATCGAGCAGGGTGGAGAGGCGCAGATCGCCGACGAGCTCGCTGCCTACAACCCCCTCATCCCCAAGGGATCGGAGCTGGTCGCGACCTTCATGGTGGAGATCGACGACCCGGTGCGGCGCAAACGCACCCTGATGACCCTGGGCGGCATCGAAGAGACCGCCTTCCTCCGCTTCGGCCCCCACACCATCATCGCCCAGCCCGAGCGCGACGTCGACCGCACCAGTGCCGAAGGCAAGGCCTCCTCGGTGCAGTTCGTGCACTTCCCCTTCACCCCCGAGCAGATCGCCCTCTTCCGCACGCCAGGCACCGAAGTGACGCTCGGCCTCCGCCACCCTCACTACAGCCACATGACCGTCCTTCCCGAGACGACACGCGCCGCCTTGGCCGAGGATTTCGCCTGAGCGCCGCCCTGCGGCAGCCCCGGCAGCCCTTCAAGGCGCGAGAGGGAAGAGCGGGATCCCGCTCACCGAAAGCACTCCGCCTCTCGCGCTGAGCGGCAGATCGAGCACCGGCGGGCCGGCGGGCGGGCGGCGGACGAGAAGGGCGGCGAGCGCATGGAGGGTGCGGCCTGCGGTCTCATCGAGCACCCCGGCGCGGACGAGCCCTTCGATCACCGCGTCGGGATCGGTGAGGTGGAGCGTCCCCTCCCCCTCCGGCAGGAGCCGCGCATCGAGGCGGAAACTTCCCTCAAGCGCGAGCGCTCCCCCGCTCTCCGCCTCGGGAGTGAAACGGAGGTGAAAGGCGACGTGTCCGTGGGCGGCGCGGAAGTCCTCGAGACTGCTCTGTGGATCGGCGAGATCGAGAGCGGGGCGGGGCACCAGCGCTGCCTCACCGTGGACGGTGAGGCTTTGCCCGCCCTCTCCCTGCCAGGCGGGGGGAAGCCGAAGCCCCTCTCCTTCACCGTTCAGCGAAAGAGAGGGGGGATCTCCCGGCTGCGGCACGACGGTGATGGCGAGGTGGCGGAGGCTGAGAGAGGCGGGGGCGGCAGATGCGGAACGCAAGGCAAGCCTCTCCGCGGTGAACACGAAAGGCGCCTCGGGGGCGAGCAGATGGGTGAGCTCCGCACTCCCCGCCTCGAGGAAGAGGCTCGTGCCCAGGACGGAGAGGACGAGCGCCCCTTCCGGGCGAAGGTGCAGCGTCCGCGGCGCTTCCGGGCGAAGCTCGACGATGAGGCGGGGGAGGCTGAGCCGCACCCCCTCCGCATCGGAAAGGGGAGCAAGGGCGAGGTTCTGCACATCGAGCCGCGCCGCTCCGGGAAAGCCGGTGCGGGTGATGCTCCCGGCCCGCACGTTCAATCCCTCCGCCGCGGCCCCCGCCATCCAGGCGTCGAACCCCGCGGCGAGTTTCTCGGTGGCGATGCGCCAGAACAGGGCATCGGCGAGGAGGAGAACGAGAAGTCCGCCGAGAGCGAGGGCCGCAAGACGCCTCAGTCCCCGTCTCATCGCCTCTCCTCCGCCTGCCTTCATCAGGCCAGCACCTCGGCAATGCGGGCGCGAAGCAGGGGCAGAAGCTCCGCCGTGAACCAGGGATTCCGCCGCTCCCAGGCGGTGGTGCGCCAGGAGGGATGGGGAAGAGGGACGATCTCCGGCCAGAACGCCCGAAACTCACGCACGCGCGCCGTCACGCTCCCCCCGCGGCCCAGCACGAAGGCTTGGGCATAGCCGCCGACGAGGAGGGTCAGCCGGACCGCAGGCAAGAGAGGGCGGAAACGGGGATGCCAGAGCGGGGCGCATACCGGCCGCGGCGGGGCATCGCCGCCGCCGGGAAGCCGCCCTGGATAGCAGAGGCCCACCGGCAGGAGAGCGACCCGCGTGCTGTCGTAGAACACCTCGGGACTGAGACCGAGCCAGGCGCGCAGCCGTTTGCCGGAAGCGTCATCGAAGGGGATCCCGCTCTCATGCACCCGCCGCCCCGGCGCCTGGCCGATGATGAGCAGCCGCGCGCCCGCCCCCACGCGGAAGATGGGGCGCGGGCCGAGCGGCAGTTCCCCCTCGCAGCGCCGGCAGGCGCGGGCCTCGGCGGCGAGGCGGGCGAGCGCGGCCTCGGTCTCAGCCGAGGGCATACTCGGCTTCTGGTTCGTAATGGGCCTGATCCTTGCCGAGGCGGGAACTGAACAGGGTGAAGTGGCCGACCGGCACCGGCGGCGAGCGGAAGAGATTGTGGGTCTGGATGTAGGTGACGAGCTTGTCGGGAGGCGGGTTGTCCAAACGGGCGAGCGAGACATGCGGGCTGAAGCGGCGCCGTTCCGGGGCGAGGCCGGCCCGTTGCAGGGCGGTCTCGATCTTGCTCTGCAGGTGGTCGAGAGCGGGATTGCGGTCCACGCCGACGAAGAGAGTGGCCGGACGGCCATTGCGTGAGAACGTGCCGATGCCGCTCAGCACCAGGGAAAAGGATGGCGCGCGCAGCCCGGAAAGGGCGTGGTCGATCTCTTCCGCTTCGGGACTGGCCACCTCCCCGATGAAGCGAAGGGTGAGATGGTAGTTCTCGGGCGGCACCCAGCGCGCCCCGGGCAAACCGCGGGCGAGCCAGGCGAGGCTCATCCGGATCTCGGCGGGCAGGCCGAGAGCGACGAAGAGACGCATCACTCCTTCACCTCCGCGAGCAGCTTTTCGACATAGGGCAAAATGGCCGCCACCACCCGCGCTTCGCCTTCGGCGTTGGGATGCATCCCATCCGCCTGGTTGAGCGCAGGCACCCCGGCGACGCCGTCGAGAAAGAAAGGCTCGAAGACGACGCCGGGACGGGCGCCGAGACGGAGGAAAACGCTGCGGAAGCGCGCCGCATAGTCCTGCCCCATGTTGGGAGGAGCATACATCCCGGCGAGCAGGACCGGAATCCGCGCCGCCGCCAGTCTGTCGAGGATGGCCGAAAGATTGCGCTCGAGCACCGCCGGATCCTCGCCGCGCAACCCGTCATTGGCGCCGAGTTCGACGATCGCCGCCCGCGGCCGGGCACCGAGCAGCCAGGAGAGGCGGGCGAGCCCCCCGGCGCTGGTATCCCCCGGCACCGCCCCATCGATGATCTCGACCGGCTGGTGGCGGGCGGCGAGCGCTGCGGCGAGCCGTGCTTCGAATCCGTCCGCCGGGGGAAGCCCATAGCCTGCCGCAAGCGAGTCCCCGAGCACGAGGAGAGGAATGGGGGCCTCCGCCGCGGCTCTCCCAGAGCCCGCCGCGAGCAGCAAGAGAACGAGCAGCCCCGCGCCCCCGCGGGCGAGGAAAAGATCGCGCCAAGAGAAAAGACAGGGGGAGGACCGTCTGCTCCTCCGGCCCCTCTCGCCTCTTTTCCCGCCCATGCTAGACTTCCCTCATGCTCGAGGCCTCACCCCGCCTTCCCTCGGCCCCCTGCCCGGCGGCCGCTTCCGCCCTCCTCGAGGCCCGCCGCCTCCATTTCGTCCATCACGGGCCGGGAGGGACGCTCGGCATCTTGCAGGGGGTCGACCTCACGATCAAGGCGGGGGAGAAAGTGGCCATACTCGGCCCCTCGGGTTCGGGCAAGACGAGCCTCCTCATGCTGCTGAGCGGCCTCGAAGCGCCGAGCGCGGGGGAAATCTGGCTGGATGGCGTAAATCTCGCTGCCCTCGACGAAGAAGGGCGGGCGCGGCTGCGGCGGGAGCGGATCGGCATCGTCTTTCAGGCCTTTCACCTCGTCCCCACCCTCACCGCCCTCGAAAACGTCGCCCTACCGCTCGAACTGCAGGGGATGCGGCCGCGGGCGGCCCGTCAGGCTGCGGCCGAAATGCTCGCCGCGGTGGGGCTGGCTGGACGCGCCCATCACCGCCCGAGCGCCCTCTCCGGAGGCGAGCAGCAAAGAGTGGCGATCGCCCGCGCCTTGATCACCCGCCCCGCCCTCGTGCTCGCCGACGAACCCACCGGCAATCTCGACGCCGAGACCGCGGCACAGGTGATGGGAGTCTTCTTCGCGCGGCTCGAAGAGGCGGGGGCAGCCCTTTGCCTCGTCACCCACGACGCCGAGCTCGCCGCCCGCACCGACCGCCGCCTCGCCCTCCGTCATGGCCGTCTCTTCCCTCTCTGATCTCCCCCCCACCCCTCTCCGGGCTGGGCTCGCCCTGCGGCTCGCCTGGCAGAGGCGAGGACTCGCCGGCTGGCGGCTCGCCCTGGCTGCCTTTACTTTGGGCCTCTTCGCTCTTTCCCTCATCCTCGATCTCGAGGCCGCCCTGCACCAGGGACTGGCCCGGGAGGGAAGACGGCTGCTCGGCGGCGACCTCGAAGTCCTCACCGGCTCCTCGCCTCCCCCGCCGGCCCTGCGGGCGCTCGCCGAAAGGGCCGGGGCACGGGTCTCCGAAGTGGTGACCTTCCGCTCGCTGATCCGCGCCCCTTCAGGAGAAACGGCGCTCGTCGAGGTGAAGGCGGTCGATGACGCCTATCCCCTCGTCGGCCGCCTCGCCGCCCGCCCCGCCGCCGCCCTCTCTCTCCTGCTCGGCGCAGACGCAGGACACGGGCTGGTCGCCGAACCCGATCTCGGAGAACGGCTCGGCGTGGGGCTCGGGGAGACACTGGGGCTCGGGTCGAGCCGGCTCCGCCTGAGCGGCTGGCTCGATGCGGCGCCCGACGAGTTCGGCCGCCCTCTTTTCGGCCCCCGCCTCCTCATCCCTCTCGCCGTCCTGCCCGAAACCGGGCTCCTCGCTCCGGGCGCTCTCGCCGAATACGCCCTCCGCATCGCCTTTCCCCATCCCGATGCGAAGGCCGCCCGCGCCCTGGCCCGCGCCATCACCGCGGCCTTCCCCGAGGAGGGACTTCGCCTTCGCCGGCCGGAAGACGCGGAGGGAAGGCTCGGCGATCTCGCCGCCCGTCTCGGTCTCGCCCTCCGGCTTGCCGCCCTTTCCGCCCTCCTTCTCGGCGGGCTCGGCATCAGCCAGGGGCTCGGCGTCGCCCTGCGCCTGCGCGCCCCCCTCTTCGCCCTCCTCCGCAGCCTCGGGGCCCCCGCCGGCCTCCTCCTCGGCGTGGCGCTCGCCGAGCTCGCCGGTGTCCTCCTGCCTGCCCTGCTTGGGGGGCTCATCCTTGGAGCGCTCGCGGCGAGAGGGGTCGGGCGGCTCCTCAGCCCCTTCCTGCCGCTCGCCCCCGGCCCCGCGCCCTCCGCCCTCGCCGAGACCGCGGCCTTTGGCCTCCTCCTCGCCCTCGCTCTCACCCTGCCCCGCCTGGCCCGCACCCTCGAGGCTCCCCCCGCCCTCCTCCTGCGCGAAGAGAGCCTCCCCGAAGAGCGTCCCGCCCAGCCCTCTCTCCCCCTTTCCTTCCGCCGCCGCCTCGACGCCGGAGGGGGAATCGCCGGGGCTGGCCTGCTCGCCCTCCTCTTCCTCTCGAGTGCGCCAGATCTCGCCCTTCCGCTCTGGTTCCTTGCCGCCCTCGGCGGGGGCGCGCTCGTGATGCGCCTGATCGAGCGCCTCGGCATCCCCCTGCTTCGCCCCGGGCGCGGTCCCCTGTTCTGGCGATTGGCCCTCCGGCGGCTTCACGACCGCGCCCGCCGCCCGCTCTTCGCCGCCTCGCCCTTCGTCACCTTCGGCCTCGGCCTCGTCGCCTTCACGGTGGTGGCGGAAACCGGGGCGAGCCTCGAGGCGGAAATCTCCGAGACCTTACCGCGCGCTGCGCCCCGGTTCTTCGTGATCGACATCCAGCCCGACCAGCGCGCTCCCTTCACCGCCCTGATCGAGAGCCTCGCTCCCGGCACCCGGCTCGATCTGGTCCCAAGCCTCCGCGCCCGTATCGTCCGCCTCGGGGAAGAGACCCCCGAAGCCCTGCTCGCCCGCCATCCCCGGGAGGCCTGGGTGCTGCGCGGCGAGCGCGGCTTGACCTACGCCGCGGTCCCGCCCCCTGCCGACCGGGTGGTGGCAGGCGCGTGGTGGCCGCCCGACTATGAGGGGCCGCCGCTCCTCTCCTTCGATGCCGAGATCGCCCGCGCCTTCGGCCTCAAGACGGGGGATCGGGTCACGCTCAACGTGCTCGGCCGCACCCTCACCTTCACCATCGCCAATTTGCGCACCGTGAATTGGGGGCGGCTCGGCATCAACTTCGTGATGATCGCCGACCCGGCGAGCCTGCAGGGCGCCCCGCATGGATTCATCGCCGCCCTCTATCCGGGCCCCGGCTTTCCCCCCGATGGCCGCCTCATGCGCGCGATCGCCCAGGCCTTTCCTAATCTCACGGTGATCCCGATGGCCCTCATCCTCGGCACGTTCCGCCACTGGGTAGAGGCGCTCGATGCCGCGCTGCGGGCGACCATCGCGGTGAGCCTCGCCGCCGGGGCGCTGGTGCTGGCCGCCGCCTGGGCCGCCGAGCTCGGGCCGCGGCGCTTCGAGACGGCGCTCCTGCGCGCCTTGGGAGCCGCCCGTTCGCCCCTCTTCGCCGCCTGGCTCGCCGAGTGCCTGCTCAGCGGAGCGGCGGCGGGCGGGGCGGGGGTAGGGGTGGGGCTCGCGGCGAGTTTTGCCCTCAGCCGCTTCGTATTCCACCTTCCCTTCCATCCCGCCGCCGCCCCCCTCCTCCTTGCCTTC
>Ga0079046_1000453_pt1 | contig 10290 bp, 11 predicted proteins | sample BED_host_MetaG_FD_76330 | JGI IMG/M metagenome (GOLD analysis project Ga0079046, IMG submission 76330) | Hot spring microbial mat communities from Yellowstone National Park, Wyoming, USA - BED_host_MetaG | ecosystem: Environmental > Aquatic > Thermal springs > Hot (42-90C) > Microbial mats ... | reverse complement strand
CCAGCATATATAGGCGGAGGTATAAAATTGCTACCAATGGTATACATTTTTAATTGAGGCAATATCATTGCAGTATCAGGAAAATCATATTTGTAAATGCCTTGGGTCATCTTGGGAACTTCTGTAGAGCCCGATGCTATGTATTTTCTTTTTACCTCTCCCTTCCTTAATTCTTCTCCTAAAAATGGATATGCAAGGGCTGCATAATTTGATCCTCCACCAACAACTCCTATTACGTAATCAGGGTCTTCGCCTATTTCTTCCATTTGCACCTTAGCTTCCATGCCTGCTATAGTCTTAAACATTATATCTGAATTTACTACGCTTCCTACAACATATTTTCCTCCATTATCCATAGCATATTTAACTGCTTCACTAATCGCAATACCTAAAGAGCCTGGATTGTTTGGATCTTTTGATAATAATTCCCTTCCAAAATCAGTTAAATCGGATGGACTTGGATTAACCTCAGCTCCATACATCATCATCAAATATTTTCTATAAGGCTTTGCATAATAGCTTGTCCTAACCATAAATACATATGCCTTCATTTTGAATAGAGCAGATGCTAATGAAACTGCAGATCCCCATTGACCTGCTCCTGTTTCAGTTGATACAAATCTAGCATTATCGTTTTTAGCATAATAAACATGAGCTAGTGCGCTGTTAATTTTATGTGATCCTGTATATGTATAGCTCTCCATTTTCATATAAATTTTAATCATGTTGTCAAACTTTTCTTCTAGCCTCTTTGCCCTTATTATTGGTGTAGGTCTTCCAACTTGTAAATATCTTTCCAAAAGTTCTTCTGGTATTTTTATCAACCTTTCTTGTGAAAATTCGTATTCTAATACTTTTGTAGGTAAAACAGTTTTCAAAATTTCAAATGATTTACCAGTCACGTCTCTTGGTTCCGGTAACCTTTCAGGCAAATCAGGTAATATATTATACCAAAACTCAGGAATCCTATCTTGGGGCAAGTCATACCTAACCAAATCCTTTACCACAAAGGTTGACCACCTAAGCTTAGTTGTTTTATAAGGGTTTAAAAATTTTAATCCAAATACATATAATAGCAAATAGTAAATTTTATGCGGGTGGTGAATTTGGAAGAAAATTTTGTAGTAAAGGTAACTTCTGACTTGATAAAAATTAACTCCCAAAACCCTCCTGGTTATACTAAAGATGTTGCAGAATATATAAAGGATTTGCTTGATGATTATGGAATAAAATATGAAATATATGAATTTGAGAAAAACAAGCCAAATATAATTGCTAAAATAGGAAATGGATCACCAACTCTTATATTAAATGGGCATATGGATGTTGTCCCTCCGGGAGATGAAAGTAAATGGATTTATAATCCTTTTTCAGGAAAAATAGTTGATGATAAGGTTTTTGGCAGAGGAGCAACTGATATGAAAGGAGGCTTAGCTACAATACTTGTCTCTACATTACAGCTATCATCTATTATAGAAAAATCCTCAGGTTCATTGATTTTTGTTGCTTCTGCTGATGAAGAAGTTGGCGGTCATGCTGGTATGAAAGGCTTAGTTGAAAGAAATTTAATTAAAGGAGATGCAGCATTAATAGCTGAGCCTTCAGGCTATAATAGGGTTTCTATAGGTGAAAAAGGACTTTGTCAGACAAAAATTTTAACTAAAGGAATTCCATCTCATGGAAGCATGCCGATACTTGGAGAAAATGCTATATTAAAGATGTATAAAGCAATAGAAATAGCAAAAGAAACTATTGATGAAATAAACTCAAAAATAGTTGTCCCAAAAGATGTAGAGTTTGCTATAAAAGAAACATCAAAAACTTATGAATCAGTTATAAAAGAAAGAAAAATAAACATTGCAATTGAAGATATTGAAAAACAGCTTAAATCAATCTCATTTAACCCTGGAGTTATAAGAGGAGGAAGCAAGATAAACATGGTTCCAGATTATTGTGAAGTAGAATTGGATATGAGAACTCCTCCTGGTTGCAAATGTGAAAATGTTAGGAATTTATTGAAAAATAAACTTAGCAATATTGCTGAAATATATCCTATTGATACAAGTGAAGCAAACTTTACATCAGTTGAAGAAAGAATAACTAAGATAGCATTGAATTCTGTAGAAAAGATTCTTAATAAGAAACCTGAACTTCATATAGAATCTGGTGCAACCGATGGAAGATACTTAAGATCAATAGGAATACCAACTATTATTTACGGTCCCGGAGAGCTCTTTTTAGCTCATTCTTATAATGAATATGTTAATATTTACGACTTAAAAATGGCCTTAAAAGTAACAAAAAACATTATAACAGAGTTTTTAAATATAAAAAGCAGTTGAAAACAATTTTTATGTAGAAAGATATTTATACTACTAAATTTATTAAATATAGTTGGTGAAAGAAATGATAGATGTTGGAGTACAAGCACCTGAATTTAAATCTAAGGCTTATTTCCCTGCAGAGAATAAGGTTAAAGAGATAAAGCTAAGCGATTATAGAGGAAAATGGGTTATATTGACATTCCATCCAGGAGACTTTACATTTGTATGCGCTACCGATTTAGAGGCATTCCAAGCCCATTATGAAAAGTTTAAAGAAAACAACGCTGAAGTATTGGGCGTTAGCACTGATTCCGTATATTCACACAAGGTTTGGGTAGAAACAAGCCCAAGAGTTAGCAAAGTTAAATTCCCACTAGTTGATGATATTAAGAAAGAAATTTCATCAGCATATGGTTTCTTAAATCCAACAAGCGGTATGACAAGAAGAGGCACAGTAATAATAAATCCAGATGGTGTAGTTGAATACGTTGCAGTATTTAATGATAGACTTGGTAAAGATGTACCACATATATATAATGCCTTCATTAATTTAAAGTATCTATACGAACATCCACCAAAGCCAGAAGAATTCGATATCATAGCAGCTAACAAGGGAGAAGGATTCCAATCTATCAGGATTAGAATACCCGATAGTATTGGAAAATTATAACCTTTTTTATATATAAGGATATAATTCCTTTCTTTTTTATAATTATTTTTGGTGTGAAGATTGAGCTTCAGAATTAAAAATGAGGAATTTAAGGAAAAATCTTCAAAAAATGCAGCCTATGACTACAAAGAACAAGCTCAGAGAATGAAAGCAATGCAAGATGAACAGAAAAAAGTAGTTGAAAAAATGAAAAAGATTCCATATAAGATTGCGATTCTTAGCAGCAAAGGAGGCGTTGGAAAATCCTTCGTTACATCTAACCTAGCAATAGCCCTTAGTTCATTAGGGAAAAATGTAGCTATATTAGATGCAGACTTTCATGGGCCTAGTATACCAAAAATGCTTGGAGTAAATTTGTCGAAAGGTTTGTTAGCTAAAGATGATGGTTCTATTATTCCAGCTGTAAGCAAGCACGGAGTTAAAGTAATTTCAGTAGGTTTAATGCTACCTCAGGAAGATACACCAGTTATTTGGAGAGGTTCTATAAAGACTACAGCCATTAGGCAACTATTAGCATATACTGATTGGGAAGGGATAGAATATCTTTTAATAGATTTACCACCAGGAACTGGAGATGAACAATTAACTATAGCTCAAACAATACCGCATTTAACAGGATTTCTACTAGTAACAATACCAAGTGAAATTTCTAAATATGTAGTAAAGAAAGCAGCAAATTTTGCTCAAAAACTTAATGTGCCTATAATAGGGATTGTTGAGAATATGAGCTATTTCAAATGCGATGATGGAAAAACATATTATATTTTTGGGAAAGGAGCAGCGGAGGAAATTTCTAATGAATATAACATCCCATTTTTAGGAAAAATACCAATTGATCCTAAGATAAGAGAAAGCAATGATAACGGCATTGCATTCTTTATAGATTATCCAGACTTAGAAGCATCTAAGATGTTTATGGATATTTCAAAGAAGTTTATAGATATCATAGAAAATAAAGAAAAGAAAATTACATCAACATAAATTTATAGAAGTCCAAACTTTGTTGCTATATCAGCTGCTTTATATTCTTTTGAAAGCTTTACCATAGCTTTCTTTTCTCCTCTAGGAGTTATTAACGTATTAACGGATTCTACCTTAACATTATATAAATTCTCTATTGCCTCTTTAATTTTTTGCTTGTTAGCATCTCTTGCAACAATGAAAGTTAGTGTGTTACTTTCTTCCATTAGTCTTGATGCTTTTTCACTCATAACTATTTTCAAAATAATTTCCTTCATTCTAATCACCTAAACTAAATCTCTTACTCAAATAATTTAATGCTTCAGTAGTAATTACAGTAAGTCTACCAGGCACACCTCCAGGAGATAAATGTGTAACGCTAACAATTTCTGGTCTAACTACATCTACACCTGGCATGTTAGCAACAGCTTTTGCAAATGGAGATTTATGATCTTCCACTATAAATAATAAACTTTTAACTTCCTTATAAGTCCTACCTCTCATCTTTCCTTTTCCAGCTCTTATTTTTACCCTTTCTGATGCCCTTTCTATATCTTTATAGATACCTATTTTGTCTAGAATTTCCCTAGCATCCTTTGCTTTTTTAATTCCATTTAAAACTTCTGAACTAATAATTATAGGTACAGTTTTTGCATCAAACTCATGTCCTCTTTCTTTAACTAAATCAGATATGGCAGTTGCAGAAAGTGAGCTCATAATTGCCAGCCTCTTTTCCTTTTTATTTATCTCTTCGTGTATTTTTTCATCCAATCTGGGTGCAAATGCGGCCCTGCCTTTTCTAACCATGGGTGCAAATGCGGCCCTCATGCCTCCTTTTATTCTTGGAACCCTAGCAACACCGTGACCTATTCCTATACTCCTTGCTGTAGTTCTCTTTCCAGCCATGGGATCTCTTGCTTTTGGCTGAACAGATGCTGTAAATTCACTTAAGAATGCCCTTAATATTAGATCCCTTCTTACTGGCATTCTAAATGCATCTGGCAACTCTATTTGACCATCTTCTTCTCCTTTCAAATTATATTTATTAACTATTACCTTAGGCGACAAATAAAATATCATTGAAGAGCTTATGGTTGCCATGGCTAAACACCTTGCTTACTTGACAAACTTATATAGGTAATTTGAGGTTTCTTAATTCCCATAGTTAAGTACCATACAGGTGGTCTTATTGGATATCTCAATACTATTGGCCTCTTAGGTGTGCCAGGAATTGAACCATCAAGCAATATGTATGAACTTTTAACAACTCCATAATTAACGAATCCTCCTGCTGGAGTTATTTTAAATCCATCATCACCCATATCTAATATCCTTTTATTATACTCAGTCCTCCTATGGAATCCCAATTGGCCTGGTGATGGATTTTCCCACCATGTACCTAATCCGTGGCTTCTAGCTCCTATTTTTCTGCTCCCTTTTCTATGCTTAGTCCATCTTGGTAATTGCTTCGCTCCTGCTCTCTTAATAACGCCTTGCCATCCTTTACCCTTAGTAACAGCTAAGACATCAACTACTTGTCCTGTTTGGAAAACTTCTTTTATTGATACTTGTTGACCAAGTTTGCCTAAAGCGTAATCTAAAGCTTTTTTCATATCATTTGATGGAGTATTAACCTTGACTTCAATTACATCAGGTTTCTTCTTACTTAGACCTCCTGTAAGCTTTGGCTGTGAAGCTATAAGAACCCTTATCTCTTTTAGTTCATTTAAGCTACTTTGTAATTCTTTAATAGATCCTTCATTATCAAAGCTGCCCAATGTCTTTAATCTTCTTTCAAGTTCTAAATTATCAGGTACCTTTCCCCAAGCTTCAGTCAATGGATATAGACCTTTGTTTACATCAAAAGCATATCCTCTAACAGCTAAAACGTATACTGGAGGAACCTCAACAACTGTTACAGGCTTCATTACTTCTTTCCCATAAGTCGGCAAACCTTGCCTATTTTCTACCATAAATACGTGGGTCATTCCTACTTTATATCCAATAAATCCTAGCAGTTTTGGTTCTTGAATTGATAATACTGGCCACGACTTAATTCTTGGTACAAATTCTTCTGCCCTCTGCCTAGGATAGAATCCTAAGCTACCACGGCGTGCTGCTGACTTCTTACGATGTCCCATCCTTAGCACCTTTTCAATGTTTGAGGGGTGGACCTGGTTTATAAAGCTTTACTTAAAAATAAAAATAATTTTCAATTAACTCTACACATAAATTAACATGAGGAGCTTTAACCTTTTGTTACTCCTATAGGTCTCATTCTAGCAACTAGTTTAGCTATTCTAACGGCTGCCGCTGTTTCTGCAACATTATCTACGTTTTTATAAGCCTCAGGCATTTCTTCAATTACTGTTGAAATGTTACTTGCCTTTAAGTATATACCTTTTTTACTTAAATCTTCAACAACCTCTTTATAATTTTTCTCCCTTTTTGCAGATGTTCTGCTAAGTTGCCTACCTGCTCCGTGGGGGGCCGTAAACCATGATTTAACTCCAGTATCTACTCCTGCTAATATATAGCTTGCAGTTCCCATACTTCCCGGTATTAAAACCGGTTGCCCATAGTCCCTATATTTAGCAGGAATTTCAGGACTTCCTGGGGGAAACGCTCTAGTTGCACCTTTTCTATGAACTACTACTTTTTTCCTTTTACCATCTATATCGTATTCCTCAATTTTTGCTATATTGTGAGCAACATCGTAAACCAAATTCATCTCTAAATTTTCCGGATCTGTATGAAATACATGGGCAAAGCTTTCTCTAGTCCAGTGCATAATAATTTGTCTGTTAGCCCATGCATAGTTTGCTGCTGATGCCATAGCTCTTGAATAATCTTGTGCCTCTGGTGAATTATACGGTATGCTTGCAAGTTCTCTATCAGGAGGTATTGTATTGTATCTTTTCATAGCTCTTTCCATTATTTGTAAATAATCGCTAGCAACTTGATGTCCTAATCCCCTGCTACCAGTATGTATCATTATAGTAACTTGGTTTTCAAATATACCAAAAGCTTTTGCGAGAGTTTCATCAAAAACTTTATCTACATACTGAACTTCTAAGAAGTGGTTGCCACTTCCTAAAGTTCCAAGTTCATTAGATCCCCTTTTTCTTGCAGCATTGCTTACTTTTGTTGCATCTGCGAGCTTCCAGGCCCCTCTTTCTTCTATAAAATCAATATCCTTTTCCCAACCATAACCTTTCTCAACGGCCCACTTTGCTCCATAATTTAATACATCGTTTAATTCATTGTTTGTTAACTTAAGCTTTCCAGTACTTCCCAGACCGCTTGGAACGTTTTCATAAATTAAATTTACAAGGTCTTTAATTTTTGGCATCACATCTTTCAAAGTCAGATTTGTTCTTATTAACCTAACACCACAATTTATATCATATCCAACTCCACCAGGACTTATTACTCCATTTTCATCAATTGCCATAGCAGCTACTCCTCCAATCGGAAATCCATAGCCTTGATGTCCATCTGGCATAACCAAACTGTATTTTTGTATACCTTGAAGGCATGCAACATTCATGGATTGTCTCAATGTTAGATCTTGTTTCATTTTTTCAATTAACGTATCATCGGAATAAATTATTGAAGGTACCTTCATACAGCCATTTTTCTCTATAATCCATGTATGATCTCCTATTTTTCTAGGCTCTATCTCCTGCAATTTTACCACCAATAAATATAATTTAATTAAGGGTTTAGAACATTATTTTTTATTTTTTAATATATTAATTAAATTAATGGTAAACAATTTAATAAACCTTGTTAACACATACAATTCCTGGGCCCAATCGGTCTCATGGCCCGGATAGCTCAGCTGGTTAGAGCGCTCGGCTGTGGACCGAGAAGTCCCGGGTTCGAATCCCGGTCCGGGCCCTTTTATAAGAACTTTGAAGAAGAAAGCAGAGAGCTTCATAATAAACCTATTCCCAATTCCTACTAAAAAATAAGTTTAATGGCTCTGTCTGACTAATTAAAAATGGGTATAAGAATGGGGGAGAATATAAATAAAGCTATAATTAAGGTTGTAATTGAAGTGGAGGATCTTTACCTTAAAATTCCCTATTCAATTGAAAACGAATCAATGGAAAACAGCTTAGAAGAATTATCATCACTATTACAATACAATCAGAAAAAAGAGTTTATAAGAAGGCCTTATAGCGGTCTTGATTATGAAGCTAAACTGCTTTCTGATTTAAGCAAAGCTCTAAGAATAAGGATGGAATTAAATAAAACATTAAATGTTTCTGGCATTGAATACTTCAGCAAAAGATTAGAAGAATTTTTAGAAAAAATTAGGTATTCATTAGGTTACAACCCTCATATACCATTAAATTTAAATGAAAGATCAAAAGCAAACATTAAAATATAACCTTATTTTATTATAAATAATAATTGCCGACCAATGAAGTTAATAAGAGGGTCGACTGACATTTGATGAATGTTGGAACTGCTGAGGGTCGGTAAATGGTTAACATAGGTATTTTTGGAATAGGAAATGTAGGAAAAAGAGCGGCTTTTTTATTAAAGAGAGAAGGTTATAACATAACTCTTTTTGATTACAACGAATATAACTTAAAAAATACTGCAAAAGAACTTGACTTAAATTACAAAAAAGTTAACGTATTGAACAAAAATGAAGTATTGTCATCTGTATCAAATATAGATCTTGCTATTACTTCCCTTCCGGGCGGCATTGCACATGATGCATTAAAAAACATTGTTGAAGCAGGAAAAAACATTGTTGATGTATCATTTTTCCCAGAAGATCCTTCTGATATTGGAAAAATTGCAGAAAAAGAAGAGCTCTCTGTTTTATTAGATGCTGGCGTTGCTCCAGGCCTATCTAATATGTTAATCTCTTATGCAAAAAATAGGTTAGGAGAAATTAATAGAGGGGTTATTTATGTTGGAGGGATTACAGAAATTCCTGATCCTCCTTTAGGAATAATAGCCACCTGGAATACTATGGATTTAATAGATGAATATAGAAGAAAGGCCAGATTTATATCAGATAAGAAAATTGTGGAAATTGATCCATTAAAGAGCGAAATAGGAAAAATATACATAAAAGGAGTAGGTGAACTAGAATATTTCCCAACAGATGGCTTAAGATCTTTGTTGAAGACATTTAATAATTTAGAATATTTAGTTGAATATACATTAAGATGGCCCGGCCATATTGAATTTATGGCAGGACTTAATAAGCTTGGATTTTTAGACCATAAAAAATTTAAAATAGATAATAGTGAAGTTTATGCAGATGAATTTTTAAGCAATATTATATCTAGCTATAAATCAAATTTAAGAGATATTGTAGTGTTAGTTGTAGAGGCGTTTTCTCAGAATAGTGGAATAAGGTTTACACAAATAACAAAACCAGAAAATAAGTTCACAGCCATGTCAAGAGTAACAGGCAGTTTCTTGTCTTATTCAGCTATAGAATTTATCAAAGGAAGAATAAAGAAAAGCGGGTTGATTTATCCGGAAGAGCTAGGAAGTATAGGCAAAGAGATAATTGAAATGATGGCTAATGACGGGATGGATATAAGTGAAGAGATAATAGCTAAATAAGGCTGTCTGTAACATTTTTACGTAACTACTCGTTATTTTTAATTACTTCTAATCCTCTTAATGCTATTAAGTAAGCTGATGCAATATGCCTATCAAAACCCTTTTCTCTCATCACCTTTTCATGCTCTTCCGAGTTGGTAGTACCCTTTGGATTAACTAGAATAACGTTAAAACCCAACCTTAAAGATTTAATAACACCGTGAATTAGCAAATGCTTCTTAACAAAACGCGTTATCTTCCTATTACTGCTCATACTTGTGGTAAACTTCCTCCTCTTAACTAGAAATAAATCCTCAAATACTACATAATCAACGCCAACCCTTAATAGGAAATTAGAGGTTGTGAAAGAGCGTTTAAACTCAAAGTTTTTGCTTTCCCTTTTAGAAAACCGTGGGAAACAACTTCAGAATACCACCAAGTTTTAAAAGTAATAATTTCACCCTCCTTGTTAATTACAACAACATTCAACCTATCACTGTTTAAATCGAAACCAGCAAACGAACCATAACCTTTGGGTTTTGGTGAAGAGAAGTACTTTAAGTATAACCAAAGCGGCATTTGAAGGTGGATCATTGGTTTTTCCTTAAAGGAAACTACTGCACCATAACCCTCTACCTTTCCCTTTTAAAGCTCTTCTAACTCATGAAGTAGCGGTAAGTACTCCTTACCAAAATAAGCTTTCCCATAAACCCATTTTCCCCAAGGGTCTTTAACCTTAATTAACACGTGGTCTTC
>Ga0079046_1000450_pt1 | contig 10318 bp, 21 predicted proteins | sample BED_host_MetaG_FD_76330 | JGI IMG/M metagenome (GOLD analysis project Ga0079046, IMG submission 76330) | Hot spring microbial mat communities from Yellowstone National Park, Wyoming, USA - BED_host_MetaG | ecosystem: Environmental > Aquatic > Thermal springs > Hot (42-90C) > Microbial mats ... | reverse complement strand
GTTGCGCACCTCGTTCCGGCAGGCCCGCATGAAGCACGCAAACGTGTCCGCTGCGGCCATGCTTGCGCCTTCACCCCGGTCGTCATCTACAGGCCACCACATCCCCCGCCACGTAGTGGACCGCTATGCTTCCCCGACCGAGGAAACCGTCGCCGAGGTCACGGACAGGCAGCGCCTCGCCGAGGCATACGATCACCTTGAGCGAGCCATCGAAGGGCGCGGCACCAAGGTCCGCTACCGTCCCCTGCCGACCCTCCCGGAGGGGACACTTCTCGGCGTCTACGACCCCTCCACGGACACAATCCTCCTGGACGATTTCGCCCGCATACGAGACTCGTTTGCGCTACAGGTTTTGGCGCATGAGACGGCACACGCCCTTGTGGACGGCCCGCGCTGCCGCAACTCTCGCTACGTACCCGACACGCCGTACGAGGAACAGCCCGCGGAGATCCGCGCTCAGGTGGCGACGCTCGCGGCGATGCTGGAACTCGGCCTTCCGGTCGAGCTGGCGGACGGAACCGAGCTGCCTCCTGGGAGACGTTTCGTGGATTGGGAGCGCGTGCGCCAGGACCTAGGCCCAGATTCAGCCGAGGACTGCCGGTGGGCGGCTGAGTGGATCGTGCGCGCCGCTCGAGGCGAGGACGGCACGCTGCTCACCGAGACGTGTCCTCTCCGGAGGGGGGCGTCGTGATGGCAGCTCCGTCAGTGGCCAATGTGTACCCAGGGGGACTGCAGGTCCAGGCATCTTGTATCGTCCACAAACTCGCCCAACATGTCCTAAGCCTGGAGTGCCCTGCGCGGATCGTCAACGTCGGTCAAGAGGTTCTGGGCGTCGTGGCCGTAGACAGCAGCGGCCTCAGCCAGATGGTTGTCCTGGTCCCCGGACAGGCAATCGATCTTCCCGACCCAGGTCCAGGCGGCGCGTGGGTGGTTGCTTGGGAGACCGCATCTCAGGTGCGGCTCCAGCAAGACCTCTCCCTCGCGGCTGGCATCGGTGTGGCCGTGCTCGCAGGTGTCGGCGCGGCGACGATCGCGCTGGCGATCTACCACGCGGCCACACGAACCCGGTGGTGATCCCCGTGGCCATGCGCTCTCCCGGCAGGATCGTCCCGCACGAATGGCCGTACTGCCCCCGCTGCGGCAGGGAGATGCGGCGCTGGCCGGGGCAGTCGCCTCGTGTGTGGTGGTGTCCCGAAGAGGCCATTGTGGTGCAGCGCCGCGACGGGCAGTGGCTCCTCCAGTCTATCTCCGCTGCAGGACGTCTCCACACACTGGGGGTGATCCCTCATGTCCGCACAAAGGTACTATCCTGACTGCACCGCGGCGCTGAGGGCTTTGGCCGAGGGCCTCCCACCCGAGGCATGCCACAACTTCCGCGCCGTGCGCGAACTCGCCGCATGCTGGGCGTGGCACGGGGAAGGCACGGCGACCATGACTCCCGAGACCTTCGGCCAGCGCCTCCGTGAGGGTTGGGATCGCGTGCGCTCGGCATGCGCTTCGTCCGGCGACATCACCCCTGAAGTCGGGTTCCTCGAGCCTTCCGAGGAGCCAATCACATACGGCATCTATGCTCCCGACGGGAGGCATGTGGGCGTGCTGACGCAGGTAGGCGATGAGGTCATCGCCTGCATTCACGATCGGTGCTCGACGGCGCACGGAGGCGCTGTAAGCCTCGATGCGGTTCGGACGATGCTCGAGCTTGACGGCTACGAGGTAAGGTGATCCCATGCGCGAGGGCGACCACTGCGGGCTTTGCGACCTGTTCCTCGAGGCGGCGTGCCGCGTGGACAGGGACTTTTGTGAACTGAAGGAAACGTACTATACCACCGACATGTCTGCGGACGAAATGTGGGACCGCGCGGTAGACCTGACCAAAAGCGTGGAGGAGAAGCAGCAGATCGAGCGCGAGATGGATCGCCTCGCCCGTTCGGGCTGGGTACGCGATCCTGGTCAGGAGGCTGCGCAGCGCTGGCTTGACCACTACCGGCACGGTCGGGACGGCTGAAAACTCGGGCGCGAAGGAGGGACACGATGGAAAAGATGTGCGGGAGGCCCTCACAATGGGCCGTGGGTCCATTGTTGCAAGGCGGCGAAATTCCGCCAAGGAACGAAGATTATGGGACCAGTACCCTACTCGTGCGATATTTCGAATATATAGGCCCCTTTATCGTGCGCGTTGGCGGCGAGCAAGGACTATTACTATTCCCTGAACACTCTGACGATTTCGGTCTCGGGTCGAGAGGGCCCCAACCATGCTCGGATGGTGCCATGCTATGGTATCGGTAGACGATCAGGGAGGTGGATACCGTGGCCCGTCCTATGAGCCCGCAGCAGATGGCCGCCGACTACGACGAGGGCGTGCGTGCCGTTACCCAGCAGGACTACTGCGCGCGGCAAATCGAGCTGGGCGTGTTGCCGGATGTGTGCGCCCGCCGGTACCAGCGTTACCAGCAGCGCGCTGTCGGCAAAGGTCAAAAAATGGTCCAGCGCTGGCAGACGGCCTGAGTTCCCGTCCGCTTCCTTGTTCTCGAAGGGGGCAGTGTCCCGCTGCCCCCTTCGGTGCTTTGGTCGGATGTATCCTCCAAACCCTTGCGGGACAAGGGGTTGAAGCGGGTGAGATGGGTGTACAGGCTGGCAGCTTAAAAGGTTTTATAGCACCCATCCTGTACACCCACCTCCACCGGCTCGAGCCCAATCGAGATGCGGCTTCCGAGATAACGGCAGAGGTGAGGACCGAGGACCATGCCGAGCTTATCGAGTACAGGTGCGATGTTGGCCACGGTGCGCGTGGTCGATCCCGCCACGTGGCGCGGCGCGTACGCGCTCGTCCGGGTGGACACCGGGGACGATATCACGATTCTGTCCCCTTCGGTCCTGGCGTCGGCGGGCGCGGTTCCCACGTCCCACTCGAGCGTCGAGGGAATCGACGGCACCGCGATCCGCGTGCCGACGTACCGCGTGATGCTCGATCTCGGGCAGGGTCAGCTCCTAGGGCCGCTCGAGGTTCTTGGCTTGGACATGAGTCCCCTTGGTGTAGATGGCCTCCTGGGCGACAACGCACTCGACGAAGGCGTTCTGGTCCGGGACGGCCCCACCCGCACCTGGAGCTTCGCGCCTGTCGTCTCCTCTCCCCCTCCTCCGAACTACACATGGGCGATTCTCCTGGCGCTTCTAGGAGCTGGCATCGTGGCAGGCTCGTTCTTGGCCGCGCACCGCGTCCAATCGCAGTCCCGCCCGCCTTCCTTGTCATCCAGCCCATAAAGTCAAATTATTCTCGATGGTTACGTTCAGGTCGATCTTCTCTTTGCTTGCATACTGAAATATATCCCAATGCTCAACCCACGTAAGCGGTGCCGTCATTAGGGATATATCTCCAATCCACCAAGGACGCCATAGTTTGACGAGACTAGGTGCGGGTAACCCAATAGGAAGATAGAGCCCAGGGCAATACCCATTCATCAACATTTCTGCCTCCCATCTTTCTTGGAATGTCTCCGTCACCGCCCATCCGTGCTCGATGTCTCCGAAGATGGTGACACCTTCTGGCACCCCTAGTGCCTTGGCTAGTCGAGTCGCCTCGTATGCGTGTCTCTCAGCTTGATCGCCCGTCTGGCATGAGTCCTTCGTTATTGCGTTGTATATCAGAACAATCTTGCATCTTCGTGCGTGTAGAAATTCTACCTCCTTTTGCGTCAAAGGTGTCGCCCCAACGTGGCCATCCGTGAGGTACCTACCCCAAAATGCTGGGGCTCTCCCAAGCTCCTTCACAGCGATATCCCATAGAACCTCACTGCTATCTGCCGAGTCGACTCCGTAAAGAAGTCGCATTGTGGAACCCCCCCAGTCACATTCATCTATTCACCCTGAAACCTGCTCGATAAGGATCTCGGCAGATGGCTCACCCGGCTCCCACCTGACATCCAGGTGAACCACCTGCCTGTCGTCGGCGAAGGCCACACCCCGCAGGCCATCCAAGATGGCCTTCGCGACGTTGTCGAGGTCAAAGCGCCGGCGCCTCTTCTTTCCCCGCACCACGATCCGCACCGCGACGTCGCCCTCAACCGGACGTGCCCCTGCGATGCGCGCCTCCCAGCCGACGCGCTGCTCGTAGTCCCGTGTCCTGGAGGGCGTGTACCATCGCCCGCCTCTTCCGAGCCGAGGCCTGGCTTTCGGCACGGGCTCACCCGGCACCACAAACCTCACGTCGCCTCGTCCTCCTCGCTCTCATTCATGAGTAGCTCCGCCTCAACCTTCGTGAGCTCCTGCCTCACGCCGATCACCAGCGCCAGCGCCCGCATCCTCGCCTCGTGCTCCGAGCACCTGTCGCCCTCGCAGAGGTGCACTAGGTCCCTCAGATCCGCCGCCAGCGTCGCCCCAGCCACCTGCGTCCTGCCAATGAGCTCACGCAGTCTCGGGCTCATAAATATCCCTCCGCCATCCACACGACGTCCAGCAAGACCATAGACGTCACGGCACCGCCTCCTCTCCCATCCGCAAAGCGCATCGCCTGTGTAAAACAAGTGTCGTGTGTCCAATTCACGCAATTCCCTCCTCAGAGCAGTTACATCTCTCGCATCGTGCCCAGATGCGAAACACACCCTCCTTGGAATCCCAGCGTACCTCGTGCTGGACAGAGGGCCAACCGCAGCTGGAGCATGAGAGTTTGTCCTCGGAGGATTACCTTCCTTCGTAGAGCAATTGGCGTATCTGGGCAACCCTCTCACTCATTTTCCGATCCCACCGCAATCCGCTTGAGCATGTCCTGCATAGACTCGGCACCACCTCCGCCGCAAAGCGCGCCACGGCGCAGCGCATGCGGGAGGCACGCGTCCTCGGCAACTGTCTCGGTCATCGCGGCGTAGATGCGCATGAAGTGCGCCCTCTCCACGCCGATATCGGCGCTCAGGCAGAGCGTATCCCAGCCGATCGTCCGCACGGCCCGACGCACCGGCTCATGCTCGAAGTCCCAGGCCCCTCCGGGCGGATCGTAGTGCCCATGCCGGCGCACGGCCCCGAGCACCGTCGCCCACGCCTCCTCGGGGCTCGGCAGGCGAGGGTGAGTGAGCTCCGCCGCAGCCCTGCGGATGGCACCGGGAGTCGGGAGCGCGGGGATCTCCTGCGTCGCCAGCACGCGCCGTAGCGCAGCTAGCGCCACATCGGCGTCCAGGTCGCCCAGCAGAACCCACCACGCCTCGACGGTCGCCCCAGACACCTTCACGGACGGGAGCGCCGCCGTCGCGAACGCCAGGAGCCTCGCCACGTCCCTGCGCGTCATCGCAGGTCACCCCCGGTTCTCGTGGCACCCAGGTGGCCATCCGACACCGGCTCTTCGGGCGCGGCCCGCGGCGGATGCCCGTCCTCGGCGGCCTCCAGGTAGGCACGGAGCGCGTGCCACGCCTGCGGCACGTCGGCTCGCCCGCGGAAGCCCTCCGGGACGCCCGAGACCCACTCCACGAACGGCCTCCCCGGCCCGAGGAAGGTGGCGGGGTGCTTGCGAAACTGCACGTCGACGCCCATCTCCTCCACGGCCTCGGCGTAGTGCCGCGCCGCCGAGATCAGCTCGCCCGGGGTATGGCCCTCCCGTAGCCGGGCGCGCCACGCCCTCCACGCCGCGCCCTTGTCCACACGGCGCGGGTAGACCGCCCAGAACGCCTCGAAGTCGGGCGAGTAGGGCTCCGACGCAAGCCGACGCTTCTTCGTCCGCACGGGCGTCCCACCGCCAAACGTTCCCTCAGCGGGCGCACCGAGCACGGAATCGGTGGGTCGGACGACTTCGGACGCTTCCAGGGGGGAGGGCTCGCCCTCGCTCTCCTCGGCAGCAGGAGGGGATTCTTCTCCCCCTTGAGGGGGGGATGATAGGGGGGGTGTCTGGTTTGGTTCGGTTCGGTTAGGTTTGGTTTGGTTAGGTAACGCCACACGTGCGCTGCACGTGCGCTGCACGTGCTCAGCACGTTCCATGCTCGTGTCTTCCACGAGACGCTCCGACTCGGATCCCCTACTCGTCCCCGCCGCACGCATACGGCGCATGCGCTCCGCGTTGGCGCGCCTGTGCTCGATCAGACGTCCCGCGTATTCCGACCAGTCGTGCAACCGCATGTGCCCGTCGCTGAGTCGGTCCACGAACCTCGCGTCGATGAGAGCCTCCAGGAACCGTTCAGGCTCGCCGTCCCACTCTGCACCTATGGCGATGTCCATTGCGTCGTAGCGAGACAGGTCGCCATCCTGCGCGTAGTCCATCGCCCACCACCACAAGCAGTGGAGATGACCAATAGCCTGGGCGAGCGGGATGCCAAGCTCCCTAGCCAGACGCCTCGTTTTAGGGTGCAATCGAAGCTCCTGATGACTCTCGATCCAGGCCATTGCTGCCTCCACCTGTCAGAGGTACTGGGCGACCTCCGGGTAGCACTCCCGGATAATGTCGTCTGTGGACAGGCGCTCGGTTCTGGGGGCGACCACGAGCTCGGACTGGTTTTCCCGGATCACCCGCACGCGCCAGCACCGGTACTTTTCAGGAGGGCGGTGCTTGGCGTCCGGGACGAGCCTCCACAGCTCGTCCTCGGGGCCGAGGATGCCTGTCGGTCTGGAGACCGAGGACAGAATCAGCTTGGGCCGGAGGTTCCGCGCCCTTGCGTCCGGGTGCTCTGCGCAGAAAATCCGCACTACCTCGTGCCTCGACCCCGCGACCACGAGGGTCGTCTCGCCCCTGTAGTCGATGCGCCAGAGGGATGGGCTCACTGGTACGCACCCCTCTCGCGGCGCACGCGCTCAAGCGTCTCGTGGAGGAGGAGATCGTAGCGCGCCTTTGCCTCGTTGAGGTGATGCAGAACCGCGAACCACGCGGGATCGGTGTCCGGCACCTGGTTGAACACGGAAAGGGCGTGCTCGTAGGCGGCTCGAGCCGCCTCGAGCTTCCTGTCCAGCATGGCGATCTTACCCTCAGGAGAGCGCATCGAAGATCCCTCCTCGGGACACATCCTCGTGGGGGTGGTCGGACTGCGGTGCCGGCGCGGGAGGCGCGTCCAGCGCGGGTGCGGGAGGTGCCTCCGCCGTAGCTTCGACGGCTTCGCCCGCGAGCGATACCTCGTCAAGCGTGAGCGGGCGCTCGTCGTGCGATAGCGCCCGCGCAAGCTCCACGGTGAGCGGAGCCCACCGGAGCACCTGCCTCACCACGGTTTTCCAGGCCATTTGGTCAAACGCGTCCACCCAAGGCCCCCGGTCCGGGGCCTTGCTGTAGCGCCTGCGCCAAGCATCGACCTCCTCGAGGGTCATATACACCACCCTGGGGGGCGCGTCTTTTAGGGAGAGCACCGCGTAGTAGCCGATCGCCTTTCCTGGCGTGCCACGGAGCGCCGGACGGTGTGTGATGCGATCACCGTCCGAACCAAGCTCAAGCGAGAACGCGTCCGTCTCCCGAACGGTACGGGCGATGACGGACGCGACTCGGCCCGACCGGTAGGCAAGATCGATCAGCCCCCGGTACCCGGACACAAATACGACGTCCTTTGTCCCCGATTGGCGGTTGTGGAAAGGGACGAGGTAGGCGTGCCCCAGTACGCCGGGCTCGAGGCCGAGGATGGCGCACTGGATTACAGCCGCCAACAGAGACTTCGGATCGCACTCCAGCAAATCCGGCATCTGCCGAATCGCCACTGTGGCGATGCGGAGGAGACGTTCGGCATTCAGGTGACGCGGCACGGCACGCGCGATTTCGGACGCGTGTGCCGCTAGGAGTTGTTCTACTGTGCGAGCTTGTGGTACCCTCACAGATGAGGGGACTGGGTTTGGGGCCTGGGAGCGGCGGAATCTCTCGCCGCTCCCGCCTGTTTGCTGGGCGGTCATTTGACGTTCAACCTCCTTGTACGGTGTTCGCGCAGGACAGACTGGTAGACCAGCGGCCACTCCCGGCGCAGGTCCTCGGTGTCCACTCGCCGCGTCACCACCTCGCGGTAGGTGGCGACGACCTCCCCGGCAATCATAGCGGCCTCGGCGTCCCCCAGAGCCTCGCGCACCTCGAGGGCGATTTCCTCAAGGCGCGCCTCCGCCTCGCGGACCGCCTCCCGTGCGGTGCGGTAACGGTCGAACAATTCTCGCATCTCTACTGGGAGGACCACCACCTTCCCGGGTTCCGCGTGGATGCCCCGAACCGCCTCCTGCCGATCCTCGAGTTCCTTCGGAGGCTCCTTACCGGACTCCACGAGAGACCAGAAGGCCCCCTCGAGTTCTGTGAGTTCCCGTTGTGCTTCGGTGGTCGGCTCAACGTCCACCCACGTCGCATGCTGCCCCCGGTAGAGCACCGCCACAGTGGCGAGGGTCGCCCCGGTGACCGCCGCATAGTGGGTCAATTGATCCTGCCACTCCTTGGGGAGCTGACCTGCAAGCACCCCCTCCCAGAGCTCCTCGTTTGCTGTCGTCTTGCAATCAAGGACGTGCCGGATGGCACTTCCTCGACCGACCGCCCGGTCGATCGTGGCGAGTTGCCACGACCGCTCCGGGTGGGCGAGGAGCCACGGAACGCGGCGCACATGGTAGCCCGTTCGCTCGGCGTACCACCGCGCGAGCTCGTCCTCGAGCCTCAGTCCCCACTCGGCAGCCTCTGAGGGTTGCTCAAGGGGGATTAGCCCAACCTTTTCGGCCCAGAGCCGCCACCTGGATTTCCAGCGGCTCCGGCCAGCCGCAGCAGCTGCGTCCGATCCTCCGATGCCGCGGCGACGGGCGTGGAGCCAATCGAGGCGCGATGCTTGCCGTAAGTCGAGGATACGACGGCTCCTCACAGGATCACCTTCCCCAGAGTGCAGCGGCGAGCCAGAGGAGACCTAGCCACACCAACGCGCCGAAAGCCGTCGCAGCCCACCATAGCACGGACCCCTCTCGAATCCTCATGGTTCACCCTCCAACCATCAACGGTTATCCCATGGAGCCGACGTGATGGTGAGCTCGTATCCGAGGGCGGCGAGTTGGCATTCGAGGCTTAGCTCCTCGGGAGGCACCCTGAGGAGATCCACGCGCCATCCTGAGGGGGCTTGGCTGATTACGACTGTGCCGAGATCAAGCTGACGTGCCCGTGCGACAACATCTGCCACAAACTCAGTATCACGGGGAAGGATAACCCATCCGAATTCGGCGAGATCATGAATGACGGCACGAATGATCGCTTCATCCATTTGCGTTTCCCCCTAAATCATCAGTGCCGAAACGTGGTGGACGCTTGCCGCCGAATCCACTCCTCGAGCTCCCTACGTGGGAAGAGGACGCGCCTCCCAACCCGCACGTAGGGGATGCGACGCCGCTTCCGGAGCACGTAGAGCGTGGTCCGGGAAATCCCGAGCTCACGGCATGCCTCCTCGACCGATAGGAGCACGTTGTCACCTCCCGTCGAAACAAAGGGGATAAGTTGTCCTTGAAAAGCCACGGTTTCTGACGTAGACTTCTAGGTGACCGGGTTCCGCCAATGAAGAAGCCGGTCGGCCTCGTCCAGCGTCACTCCGAGCGTCTTCGCAATCTTCCGCAGCGTCTTGAGCGACGCCTGTGTCTGGCCGCGCTCCACCATGCGAATGAAGGTCTCGGTCACGTCCGCCGCGGCGGCGAGCTTCGTATAGGTCAACCCCCGGGCTTTCAGAGCAACTGCGAGAGGCGACGGCGACTGCATGTCAGTCATCACCCCCTAGACCCGCTTTAAAAATATAACTAAGTAAGGCTAAGGACAAGAGGGGTCGGCGTGCTGGGTAAAGTTCTTTTCGGAACAAGGTTCCGGCCCGCCCGCATGGTACCGGAGGGGTTCCGCCAGACCCAACGCGCCCATTTCGCTCATGTCACATTCGGACGGCGACGAAGACCGCCGCCGCGGTGGCGAGCAGGGAGAGCCACCGACGGCGGAACACCGAGCCGGTGACGACCCATGCCAGGATTACAAGCAGCACCCCGGCCACCCAATGCGGCATCCCGTGCGCGCTAGCCCAGGCGTCGATGGCCCGGGCGATGGTGATCGCGGCCGCCATCATGCCTTCTCACCCTTCCTCCTCCCTTCCCCCGTTGTGCTCAGAAATTGCAATGCCAACTGTGTCTAATCACCTCCTCCGCGAATCGCGCTGCCGCCTCTAGGGGGATGGCAGCATCGTAATGCTGCCTCCAGTAGTTCCCCCTATCGGTAAATTCTAGGAAGTACTCGCGCACCTCCTCTGGTGAATCGAATCGGTCGCCGCGATCGAACCCAAAGGTATCGCTCAGGTACTCCCGGGTGATGGCCCCGGGAATCTCATCCCAACGCCCGTCTCGGTACTCCAGGATCATGCCGATCAACCTCCTAATCTCGTTCCTCCTC
>Ga0079046_1000447_pt1 | contig 10336 bp, 11 predicted proteins | sample BED_host_MetaG_FD_76330 | JGI IMG/M metagenome (GOLD analysis project Ga0079046, IMG submission 76330) | Hot spring microbial mat communities from Yellowstone National Park, Wyoming, USA - BED_host_MetaG | ecosystem: Environmental > Aquatic > Thermal springs > Hot (42-90C) > Microbial mats ... | reverse complement strand
GAACCAACACTGATTGATAATATAGCTAAGAATTCAGAAATACTTTGGAATGATATAGAAGCACCAGTGTTAACATCTACAAGCGTTTCAAGCTGTACGGAGGCAATATCTATAGCAAAAATGATGTCAGGCTCGAGCACAACAATAGTATTTGGCAACGATAATATAATTAATAAAATGGCTAAGTCTAAGAAAGGAATTGTAATTAAGGGATCTGATAATATTGAAGCTATTTTAAATTCCATTTGCTATTCCAATGGAGACCCTATCAAAGAAATAGTTAAAAGTCCCTTCCCTGGAGAGCTAACATATGATAACTCTTTAATAATTTATTGAGTTGTTGGGGCTAGCAAATACCTTATTTTACTCTTATCGGGTGCATTAAATATAAGTTCTATAGGCTTTTCACTTGAAAACCTTATCTCAACAGTTTCAGCAATTTTTGCTAAATTTAAAACATTCTTTAAATAATTAACATCGTATGAACTAACAGACTTTCCTTTAGTTTCTAATTCAATTAATGAGGTAGAGCCTTTGGTCAAATTTACTTCTGCTCTTGGACCTTCAGTCTTAGCTCTAACTTTAAAACTATTCTCATCAGCCACTAGCTCTACTATATCACCAAAAGAGCTGGCATCTGATAAAATTTTCTTAAATGTATCACCTATAACAACAACTCTCGTATCAAAATCTATCTTAATTTCCTTGGGAACATCTATAGAAACCTCTATATTTGGGATTAAATATTTCTTTATTACATCTCCTTCAATTTTAATTAATATATTTTGCTCAGATACTAAAAACAAAACATTATCTCCTTTTTTACCCCTAGACACTATATTATTAAGTGATTGTACATTAACTCCCATGTTTATATCCTTGGTAACATCATACTCCAAAAATGTTTCGTAAGGCATATTAATTTCTATATAGGCTATCTTTCCGGGATCCGTTGCTACTATTTTTATAAATTCTTTTTTAATTTCAAAGTTTGCCTCCTCTATTATTTCTGATAATGTAGAGGTAATTTGATATAAAACCCTTGAATCAGGATATTTAAATTTAGCAGCAATTTTTCCTATTTGTGATTCAATACTAGATTCCATTTTTAATCCCTCTTATTAATATAACGCTAGGGGATAATAAAAATAATGAGCTGATTAAAATGATTAAAGACTACATTAAATTAATAAGGCCGTTAAACGACATAATGATAGGCTTTTCTGTAATTGTAGGTTCATTTATTGCTTCTGGAAGACAAATACCTTATATTCATATATTAATATTTGGTTTCCTAACAGGTTTTTTTATATCATCAAGTTCGATGATATTAAACGACATAATAGATATTAATATAGATAGAGTTAACAACCCCAATAGACCATTACCTTCAGGCAGGGTTAGTTTAGATAAGGCCTACTTAATGTTTTATCTATTTACTATTTTGGGTTTAATTTTTTCTGTTTTAACTGGAATAATGACTTTCTTAATAGCATTAATTTCATATTTCATAGCAATCTTATACAATAGAAAAGGGAAAAAATCAGGATTTATTGGAAACATAATGGTAGCATACTCTATGGGGGTTCCTTTATTATATGGAGCTGCCATGATAAATAAACTGAATCTAAACATCATGATTTATTGGCTAATGATATTTTTATCCGGAATAGCTAGGGAAATAACAAAGGGCATTTCTGATGTAGAAGGAGATAAAATAGCAGGAGTTAAAACATTAGCAGTAATTTTCGGAAGAAGAACTGCAGCAGTAATAGCATTTATATTTTATGCTATTGCAGTCTCTTTAAGCCCATTACCAGTTATTATGAACAAGGTATATCCAATAATTTACATAATACCAATATCTATAGTTGACATAATTTTTATCGCATCATCAATATTTACTATAATAAAGCCAACAAAAGAAATATCTACAAAAAATAAAAATATTTCCTTAATAGCTATGCTCATAGGGTTATTAGGATTTTTGATAAGCACAAAGCCGTAGGTGATTGAGTTGAAAGAAATAATAGCTGAGCTAACACCGTATAGCAATAAAGAAAAACTATTGAGGCATGCGAAAGATCTAATAGAATATTCAGACCTTATAGATATACCCGATGCACCTTTAGGAATACCTTCTCCATCATCTTCTTTAATATCTTGTATGATAAAAGATAATTTTGATAATGCAAACATTATAACAAATATACGTTTATTTGATGTTAATAGACTTAATTTATTAAACACAATAACTGCTCTTAGAATGAATCAAATAAACAATTTCTTATTGGTTAGAGGAGATGTGCCTTTAGTAGGCAATAAAATTGAAGATGTAACACCCGATGAAGCTATAAATGTTATAAGATCAAAATATGCAGATACAAATTTGGGATTGTTGTTAAATCTAAATAAACCCATTAACGAGATAAATGAAAGAATAAAACGCAGAGCATCATTTTATTTAATAACTAGACCATGGTTTAGCGAAAAACTTAAGGAAGTATCAAAAAATGTCAAAGAACAAAATTCTAAACTATATTTATATTTTGTATTAATAACAGAAAATAACAAAGAATTTTTATTAAAGCATTTACCAAAGGAGGAATTGGTTCATATAGATAAATTGGATGAAGCGATTCAAAGTGTTGAAAATTATGTAGACGGAATTTTGTTTTCTTCACCAACAGATCATGAGGGATTAATTAAATCACTAAAGATATCCCATAAATTTATTTAAATATATTTATAAGATAACGTAAACTGAAAACAAAACTATAACGATTTAGCGTAACTTTTAAATACTTTTAGTTATTTTTAATTACTATGAAGAGTACTTAACGCCTAGCGAGGTTGCTGAAACGAGACAAGATGAGCTGAAAAAGGAGGTACCTTAAACACACGCTATCAATTATAACGCCAAGGGTCCCTTGCTGAGAAAGCTGAGAAAAAAAGAGAAGGATTAGGTAAAGAGAATAGCCTCAATAGTCTTGCCGAGCTTTAAAGCCATCCCCTGGCCTTCACGGCTCTGTAAGTCCTCTCAAGGGCCAGTATGAAGGACGCGTCCCTCATCGTGGCCGTCGGGTTTGTTGACTTGAGCGACTCGTACCGGTCTATGAGCCTTCTCACGTTTGAGGTCATTATGGCATTGAGCCTCTTCATGGTCTCTTCCTCGTCCCACCAGTACCACTGCAGGTTCTCGACCCACTCAAGGTATGACATAACCACGCCGCCAGCGTTGGCCGAGATGTCAGGCACCACTATAGCGCCCCTCTTGTAGAGCTCCGCCTCCGCCTCAGGCGTCGTCGGGCCGTTGGCGCCCTCGACTATGAGCTTAGCCCTGACCTTTGACACGTTGTCCTTAGTTATCACGTTCTCTATGGCCGACGGTATCAGGACCTCGGCGTCGACGAAGAGCGAGGCCATGGGGTCATATATCTTCTCTCCCTTTGGGTAGTTTATTACCTTCCCTGTCTGGGCCTTGACATTCATGGCCAGCTCCACGTCGATACCGTTGGGGTCGTACACGGTGCCAGAGGTGTCGCTCACGGCGACAACCTTGGCTTCTTGCTTCTGGACGAACAGGGCTGAGTACTGGCCTACGTTGCCGAAGCCGTGGACTGACACCCTGAGTCCCTGCAGGCCTCCCATGTACCTCTCGGCCGCCACCCTAGTGGCCACGACGACGCCGTAGCCTGTCGAGTACTCCCTCACGGGGTTGCCCCAGAGCTCCGGCGGCTTGGCAGTGAAGACGCCGGGCACGTTGTAGCCCCTCATCTTTGAGTACTCGTCAACCATCCACGCCATTATCTCGGGCGTGGTGCCGACGTCCGGGGCGGGTATGTCAACCTGGTCCCCTATGAGGGGGGCTATACCCCTCACGTAGCCCCTGCTAAGCCTCTCCAGCTCCCCCTTTGAGAGCCTCTTGGGATCTACCTTAACAGCCCCCTTGCCGCCGCCGTATGGCAGGTTGTTGAGGGCGTTCTTCAATGTCATGCCCAGGGCGAGGGCCATGTCAGTCTCCAGGTCGACCTCTGGGTGGAACCTTATGCCCCCCTTGTAGGGGCCGAGGGCGCTACTGTACTGGACCCTGTAGCCCTCGAAGACCTCGAGCCTCCCGTCGTCCATCCTGAGAGGTATGCTGACCGTCAGCACTCTCTCAGGCCTGCTCAGCATCTTATAGAGCTCGTAGGGCAGGTTGTCCATCTTTATGGCCCTCTCGAGCACCTTTAACATCCACTCGAAGTAGCTAACCCTCAGAACCAAAGGGATCCTCCTCAGTATATAGTTATGTATTTCCGCTAATTAAAGTGTGACGTTTTATTAGGATCTTTAATGAAGTTTGTTAAAAACTGAATTAAAAATCAAAGGTGTGCTAAGGGAGGGCTGTAGATTATTATATTTAGTTAACCTGTGAAGCCAAAAAGGCCCGCTCAACGGGCAGACCCCTCTCCTTCATCATCCTCAGGTCTTGGTCTCATAGGCGGTGTAGATCCCGAGGAAGTAGATGCCGATGGCAGCGACAGCTATGACTATGTAGTCCATGGGGTAATGTATGAGAGGCTGCGGCATGGGACTGAATCCTTTTTCGCAACAATAGAAACCTTTTTATATACCCTCTGTAAAAGGCCCCGCGAGTATCCCTTGCCTGATGGGGGCGCTGCCCCAAGGGCGAACATGGAGGCCGCTTAAAGACCTTTGACTACAGGGGGAAGGAGTGCACTGAGGGCTGCGTGCTGGCCATGATGGTTATAGACAACCTGTCGCCCACCGAGGAGGCGGAGGTTTTAATGAGCTCGTGGCGCTGTGACGCCATGATAGCCTACTCGCTAAAGGGCAACAGTAGGGTGAAGGTTGACGTCGAAAAGGAGGGGAGCGTGATAAAGTTCAGGTTCACGGGGCTGAACGTACCTACATAACCTTTAACACCTTTAAAATCATTACTACACGCGTTATATTTAAACAGCATTACCTGGCCTTTCCTTTAATGCACCCAGCTGATGACGGGCCCCGCTCACGAGGTGGGGGCGAAAGGGAGCCGCGGATGGGGAGGGCAGCGGCGTTTCCCTCGACCAACCCCGATGACCTGAGGGTGACTGTGTATGATCCTTTAAGAGCCATGGCGGATTAGAAGTGATTAAAAGTAAAGAGGAGTTACGCCATGGGTAAACACTTATTGATATTTAACTATTTTGATTTAACTTTTGTATTCTATTTACTCTTTTTATACATAACAAAACTATACATTTAAACTAGAAAGGTTGAATAGGATAGGGTATCCATATGGAAGATTACAAAAAGATGAGGGCTTATACATTCATAATCACATCAATGTCAATATTTCTATACGGTTTTTCAATTACATTAGGTTCTTTGTTAACTCAATTGAATTTTTATCCAAAAATCATAGACTTATATCTTCTTATAGTACCTCCAGCCTCCCTATTGATTGGAAATATTTTATTTGGTCATATTGCAGATAAATACGGTAGAAAACTGGTGCTAGTAATTACTCCTATCTTATTTTCATTTGGAATAATGCTGTTTCTTTTATTTAATTCTTATGTATCATTAATAGGAATAAGCCTTTTACTCTTTTCCATAGCAGGAGGTGACGAGCCAGCTATTATTTCTTATTTAACTGAAAGCCTAAATGCAAATGATAGAGGAAAATTTATGATGCTAATAACAAACTTTGTTAATTTTGGAGCTCTTTTGTCATCAATGATATTCATATTTTTCCAAAATTATTTTGTAGTTAAATTAACAATAAGCATAGTCTTACTCCTTTCTTTAATAACCTCTTACTTTTTTAGAAAAAAGCTACCCGAATCTGAAATTTGGATTTTATCTAGTTCAAAAAATATAAGTTTTATTAATGAAAATAGAAGAAAATTAATTCCTTTATTATTAATATCTATTTCAACTATCTTAACATATGGTTTAATATCTTGGGTAATTGGACCATACTATTATCCTAATTTAACCTATTATATAGTTTTTCTCTTTAATTTAGGAAACATTGTTGGGGGTATTTTAGGCTATTTTACTATTACCAAAATTAAAAGGACTTCATTTACATTATACAGCTTCATTGGCGGTATTTTATCTTCATTAATCTTACTTGTTGCAGTACATATATTCAATAATTACATTTTATTTTTATCTTTAATATTAATAAACGGCTTATTTACGCAATTAACGTGGGGAACAAGACTAATACTTGAAGGAGAGCTGCTCAAAACAAAATACAGAGCAACTGGAATATCTATTATAAGAGCATCGGGTTGGATTATTTATATATTTTCTGTATTATTTACACATGGTCTAAGCATAGCAATTTTCCAAATTTATGACATTTTATTTTGGCTTACAGGCTTATTAGGATCAAGCTTGTGGTATTTTTATGGTTTTGATACAAATAATTTGCAAATAAAAAAACTTGATGATATAACTATATGAAAACTTAATTATACACCTGAATTTATTAACTTTTATGATATTAGATATAATGGGTGATAATTTTGGAAATTAAAGGTATAGTAGTTCCAATGATTACTCCTTTTAAATATAATGGAGATATAGATTATGATGGATTGAAATGGCTTATAGATTTTACAATAAATAACGATGTAAATGGTTTATTTCCAAATTCAACTACAGGCGAATTTGTAAGCTTAAGAGAAGAAGAACTGATAAACTTTGTTAAAAAAACCATTGAATTTTCAAATAAAAAAGTCTTAATATTACCAGGCATTACAACAAATTCAACACAATTATCCATATATTTAGGCAAAGTTTATTTAGATTACGGAGCAGATGGACTAATTGTTATGCCACCTTACTTTTATAAACTTCGCGAAAATGAACTATACATGCATTTTTCAAAAATAGCTGAATCTTTAGATGCTCCAATAATATTATATAACAATCCGATTACAACGGGAACTGTAATACCAGTAAGCACATATGAAAAATTAGCAAAGGAATACAGCAATGTTATTGGGGTTAAAATTACATATGATAGCTTTGATTATTTAAGAAAAAGCATAGATGCTGTGAAAGGATTAAGAAAAGATTTTTATGTATTAACAGGTATGGCTCAAATGTTCTTACCTGTTTTAATTATGGGAGGAGATGGTACAGTATCTGGATTAGCAAATGTATTTCCTAAATTGCATGTAGAATTATATAGAGAATTTGTAAATGGCAATTATACAAAGGTTTTAGAATTAAACAAAAAAATTTTAAAGGTATCGAAGATATATGACATAGGTTTTTCTAATTCCAGCGCAACAAAGGCTGCTCTTGAGTTGATAGGCAGCCCTATCAAAAGTTATGTTAGAATGCCCCTAAGAGAAGAAAATAGCGAAAATAAAACAAAAATTAAAGAAATAATAGATGAAGTTAATAAATTATAACTCATTTAATAGGATCGAATTCTTTTAAATTTGTTATAGGGTTGTAAACTCTTGAAAAGGATCCATCAATTTTTAATATAGTCAATTCAACTTGAGGATCTACTATTGCTTTAATTAAATGTCCTCCAATTAATTCCTTCTTGGGAGATGCCAGACCAACGTGAATATGAAGCTTTGGTTCGTTTTTAGTTATACTCCCATGCATTGAAACCAATTCATATCTATCATTTACACTTATAGTATCATAATTTGATCCATTAAAATAGCCTACTTCAAAGTTTTTTAACATACCTATACCTGATAAAATAATACCCGCATTTATCTTATATATAATTGCTAGATTCTCTATTTGAAACATTAGATCTTCATCTTTTTCTAATTTTGCAATAATAAAATTTCCATTAATCCTATGTTTCATTTTTACCACCATTTTTGATTTAATTAGAAAACTTTTTTAATTTAATATTAATTTTGTTAATATAAAATAAATTATTGGATTGTAATTTTATTATGCTTAAAATGTTGAACTTTTACATTCTCATATACCTGGCAAAATTTGATTTACTAATTTTTTGAAGTAAATAGAAAATCGAAACTAAAATTGACTTAAAATGAAGCATTTTCAACATATTTTTCAAACATATCTTCAAAAAATTTTTGGAATTCTTTATAATCTCCCCCTAATAATTTGTATTGTGATAAAAGTCCAGAGAGTTCTAATGCCATATATTTTGCTTCCTCCCTTAACTTATAAATACGGAAAACTAATGATGATTCTTCAGAAGATATTTCTGCTAGCTTTCGTAGTAATTCTTTGCATGAGTCATTATATAGTCTATTATTATATTCCTTATAATCTCCATCTGATTTATATCCTTCGAAACTTCCTCCAACTCCATTTTCAATATCTCTATTCTCTTTCTCTTTTCCAACATATTCTTTATTATTTCCTCCTGATTCTCGCAATTTCTATCCATCTCTTCTCGCTTAATAAAATCCTTTTAACCTATATATATGTTTATGAATAATAAAGTTGCTTAAAATCCTATCATCTTAAAAGTATGTATTATCGCTTATAAATGATTATTTAAAAAATTATTTAAGGTGAATAAATTGTCAGAGAAAGAAGAAAAGAAGGCAACTAAGACAAAGAAAAAAGGTTGTTAAATTTTTTGATTACTTTTTTCTTTTACTTTAAATATTTTTCTGTTAAGTATTTTATTAGATATTCTGGATTATATGCTTCTCCAAGCTTCATAATTAATAGGTCTTTAGGTTTATAAGTAGATCCATATTTATGGATTAATTCCCTTAAATTTTCTTTAATATCATTAAATCTTTTTTCATTTATAAGGTCGTATAATTGTATATTCTTTAGCAAGTACTCTCTTACCTGAGCTGCAACAATGTTTCCTAATGTATATGTTGGGAAATAACCTAGATCTCCATGGCTCCAATGAACATCTTGAAGAATTCCCTCGCTAAAAGTTTTAGGTCTAATTCCCAAAAGTTCTTCCATATTTTGATTCCAAATTTCTGGCAAATCATTAACTTTTGTTTCACCTTTCAACATAAGCCTTTCCATTTCAAATCTTAACAAAATGTGAAAGTTATATGTCAACTCATCAGCTTCAGTTCTTATTAAACTTGGTTTAACGTTAGCAAAATATCTGAAAAGTTCTTCTTCTGTATATTTTTTTGTAAATTCTAAGTTCTTGTCTAATATAGGCTTTATTATGGTTGTAAATTGGTAGCTCCTGCCTATTATGTTTTCCCAAAATCTGCTTTGACTTTCATGTATACCTAAACTAACTCCTCCACCTATTGGCGTCATCTTTAAATTCTCATCAATTTGAAGCTCATAAGTAGCGTGACCAAATTCGTGGACAACGCTAAATAAAGATCTCTTAAAATCGTGACCTTCATATCTTGTTGTGATTCTTACATCATTAATACCTAAACCCTGAGTAAATGGATGCGGGCTTACATCTAATCTAGCCCTGTCCCATGGATATTGAAGTAAATTTAAGACTTCTAAATTAACTTTCTCCATTTTTTCTTTTTCATATTTAATTTTTTCTAATTCTGGTTCAAAATAAAAATAATTCTGCATTATTACTTTATCCAATAAAACTTTTAAATTAGTTCTTAAATAAGTAAAAATATTTACAACATCCCTTGCTCTTAGACCTTCCTCAAATAAGTCCAATAAAGCATCGTAAGGCTCTTCCTCATAACCAAGTTTTTCAGCTTTTTCTATGTTAAGTTTGATTATTTTATCTAAGTATGGTGCAAATATACTAAAATCATTCTTTTCTCTAGCTATCTTCCATGCATGGAAAGCTTCTTCAGATGTCTTTGATATCTCATATATTAATGATGGAGGAAGTTTCTTAAATATTGATATTTCTCTATCTAATACTCTAACTACTCCTTTTTCAAAATCATTTAAGTTTTCTTGATTTTTTGCTTTTTCAACTAGTTGGACAAAACTATCACTCAATAAAATTTCTTGCAATAACGTGCTTAACTCTGCAAATGCATAGCCTCTTTCTTCGCTACCTTTCGGGGGCATATACGTTTCATTGTCCCAGCCCATTAATCCCATAGCATGACCTATTGACCATATTCTCTTATATTTATTAAGAACCTCCTTAACGACTTCGTTTTCGAACATAGTTATCACACTACTTAGAGAAATTTTCTAAGTAATATATTTTTATTACAAGAATTTGGTTTTTTTATACAATATTGTTCATAGTGTAAAATATATATTTTTCACTATAGTTGTACTAATTGGTGTATTAAATTGAGTGCAAAATCTGATATTGACTTGTTGAGGAGTTCAGTTAGGGAATTCTCAGAAAAGGTATTGTCTCCTGTTGCTAAAAAAATTGATTTAGATAATTATATTA
>Ga0079046_1000441_pt1 | contig 10393 bp, 7 predicted proteins | sample BED_host_MetaG_FD_76330 | JGI IMG/M metagenome (GOLD analysis project Ga0079046, IMG submission 76330) | Hot spring microbial mat communities from Yellowstone National Park, Wyoming, USA - BED_host_MetaG | ecosystem: Environmental > Aquatic > Thermal springs > Hot (42-90C) > Microbial mats ... | reverse complement strand
TAACCATGAGCAAGAAGTATCTTTTCGAGATAGCATGCATTACCATATAGCTTATTGACAACAATTCTTTCCTCTTCGCTGATTTCTTTTCTCTTTCTACCAGATTTTTTGTGCTTCGGATATGCTGTCCAAATTTGGATTTACTTTTCTTATTGCTCGCTCTATCTAGCTCAAGAGTGCTACCAAACCTTATAGAAATGACCATATTCTTAGCTCTAACCTTAGAAAACCTGAAACTGCGACAAGGCATTCGGTGAAAAGTTTTTATACTAATTACGATTAGTACTAATCATGATTAGTCAATTTATAGACAGAAAAGAAGAAATTCGTATATTACAAGAAGAATACAGTCATTTGCCCTGTTTTGTAATTTTATACGGAAGAAGGCGTGTTGGGAAGTCAAGGCTAATAGAGGAATTCTCCAGTGGGAAGAAGGTATTTGCGTACGTATTTCCTGATGCAGTGAAAAAAGTTCAGATGCAGGAATTTAAGGAAAGGGCAGCTTCATATTTCAAAGATAAATACATCAAAATGCTAGAGACAGAATCGTGGTTTGACATCTTTTCCTACATTTCAAATCTGATACATGAGGAAATTGTAATAGTATTTGATGAATTCTCATACGCAATAAAGTCAGACCAAAGGATAACAAGCGACCTTCAGAGAGTTTGGGACCAGTCTCTTTCAAGGAAAAAAGTTATGCTGATAGTTTCTGGTTCAATGCTGAGTCTCATGTCTGAGCAGGTTCTCTCGTCAGCATCACCTCTATATGGAAGAAGAAGCAGAGATATTCTGCTGCAGCCTTTAAAGCCGTGGGATTCACTCTCCTTCTTCTCAAGAAAGGAATATGGATTTGATGCTTACATGTTGGTAGGAGGTATACCACCATACCTTACGATAGCATCAAGATACAGTAACATAGAAAGATTTGTTCAGGCAGAATTCCTGGACCAGAATGGATACTTTTACAGAGAACCTTATTTTCTGCTCTTTCAGGAGCTTAGAGAGACAAAGACCTATTTTTCCATTCTTTCGGCAATAGCTGAAGGCAACTCGACGGCAAATACCATAGCAAACTATGTTGGAATGGAGACCAGGAAGATCTTTCCTTACCTTCAGCAGATGCTAACCCTGCATATAATCAGAAGAAAAGTTCCCTTGATGGGGCCTGACAGAGCTGGCAGGTATATCATAGCTGATAACATGGTCAATTCCTGGTTCAACTTGACCTTCAAAATAATGAGCAATATGATTCCAAGAACTAGCGTTGATAAACCTGAATTGCAATCTATACTAGGGAAGCCGTTTGAAGAAGTCGTGAGCCAGTACTTATACAACTTTAGATTTCTCCCTTTTGAAGTCGATAGGATAGGACCATGGTGGAGAAAAGATAATGAAATAGACTTAATTGCAATGAACACAAAATCGAGAAAAAGCTGCTTTATAGAAGTGAAGTGGAGAGAATTAGGATATAAAGAGGCTATAAAGATATTAGATGGTTTAAAGAAGAAGTCGAAAGAATTTGATTGGCTGATTGCAAACAGGTCTGAATATTTTGGCATAATAGCCAAGAGAATCATTAAAGAGGATAAAGAACGTCTCCGTTCAAGCGGTTACATTGCTATTGATATTGATGACATGACAAGGAAAGCTGAGAGCTTGAATGCGTGATTTGATTTACTTTAGCAAGCTTCATCAAATGAAGGTTTTGCACAATAGCAAGATAAATATGGTACTTAAAGGAAACGATAATACCATGACCCGCAATAATTGTAGGGTGAAAAGATAGGATGAGAGCACATACGTATTCTATAATCGCTATAGATAAGCAAGCAGGCCTTATGGGCGTAGCTGTTCAATCGCACTGGTTCTCTGTGGGGTCTATCGTGACATGGGCAGAGGCGGGTGTAGGTGTAATAGCAACTCAGGCATTTGCAGACCCTGGATATGGTGCTCTTGGTCTTGAATTAATAAGGGAAGGAAAGAGTGCAAATGAGGCTCTCGGCGCACTACTTCATATTGATAATGACAGGGAATCAAGGCAAGTGGCAATGCTTGATGTCAATGGAAATATTGTCGCACATACTGGTAAGTCATGCATTCCTGAGGCAGGGCATGTCGTAAAGGAGGGGGTAAGCGCACAGGGAAATATGATGATTAGCAGAGAAGTATGGAATGCTATGGTTGAAGCTTACTTATCAAGTGATGGAGAATTTGCTGAGAGACTATTACTCGCTCTTCAGGCTGGCGAGAGGGCTGGGGGAGATATCAGGGGTAGGCAGTCAGCAGCTATGCTGGTTGTGAGAGTAGATAAAACTGGGCCGATATGGAAGAATAAGGTTGTAGACCTGAGGGTAGATGATAACCCTGAACCGATTCTGGAGCTGAAAAGATTGCTACGAATGAGCAAGGCATATTCACATGCGGATAGAGGAGACGAGCTGATGACAAAGGGGCTAATCGATAAGGCGATGGTGGAATACGAAGCTGCTTCAAGACTTGCGCCTGAAGTCGAAGAGCTTGCTTTCTGGCAGGCTGTGACTATGCTGAGGCAGGGGATGGTGGAAGAAGCAATTCCGATTTTTAAAAGGGTATTTGCAGTAAAAAAGGAATGGCGTAAAGTTCTTTCTTCGCTTCCTTCTGCAGGTCTGCTCAAGGTTGACGAAGATACTCTCTCCAAGATTTTGAAACAGTAAACTACCCCGCCCTTACGGACGGGGTCTCTGGTGAAAAAGATCAAGCGTTTTAGGTAAATTTAACCTTTCACATGATAATGGAAGTTATCTGCACATACAATTGAACATTCATATTGACAAACAGCGCAGAAAGCCCACATCTTCAGGATGTCATTTTTCAGGATTGATTATATCCTGCTTCATTGAGATATCAGGTGAATAAAGAAGGCAGGATACCTTCTTGCCATTGCCAAGATTATAAAGGCTAGGAGAGACAAACTTTGTCAGGCTGACCAATACACCTCCTTCAAAATCCTGAACGTTTGAAATGCTGCTGAGGCTCTTTAAGGAGCCTTTCTCCGCCTCTATTATCTGCAGGAGTCTCTTCGAGTCAATTCCTTTGACTAGAAGACTGAGTGAATCCCTGGGAACTATCTGTACATCACCGCCAAAAGCTGCATAATACTTCCCCAGCAAGAGATACTCGAGGTCGACAGACACTTCGTCCGAGGTCCAGCCACACAGGTTGAATGCATAAGGACACCTTGGATGGAACCTGCAACCAGCTGGAGGGAAGACAAGGTTTGGAGGGTCCCCCTTCAGTATGATTCTTTTTTCTTTTGACGACCTTCCTGGGACAGCTGATATAAGGGATATGGTGTAAGGGTGGGTCGGATTTAGTATTACATCCCTCTTTGAACCACTCTCCATCAGCTTCCCTGCATACATAACGTTGACATAATCAGCCATATACGCTACTACTGCGATGTTATGGGTTATCAAAAGCATGCTTATGTTAAAGGTGTTCTTTATCTCTTTTAGCAGGGAAAGTATCTGGGCCTGAACCGAGACGTCTAAAGCAGAAGTAGGCTCGTCCAGAACAAGGAACTTGGGGAGTGTAGAGATTCCTCTGGCCAGTGCTACCCTCTGCCTCTGCCCCCCTGATAGCTCGTGGGGATATCTAAACGCGAATTCTCGAGGCAGACCAACTTCCTCTAGAAGGCGAAGGCACATCTGCCTCGCTTCATCCCTTCGTTTGAATCCTGTTGCAATCATGGGCTCCATAACTATGTCCATAACTCTCATTCTTGGGTCGAGTGAAGAGTACGGGTCTTGAAAGATTATTCCCATCTCCCTTCTCATCTTTTTCAGCTCTTTTCCCTTCTTCGTATAGACAGAGTACTCCCTTTCTATCCTCCTTAGCTTCTCCAGCTCTCCAGATTCAAGTGCAGAGTCGTATTCAGCAAGTATATCATCAGGTATATCGAACAGAACCTGCCCCGATGTAGGTAAAAGAAGAGCCATCAGCAACCTTCCAAGTGTGCTCTTACCTGAGCCGCTCTCCCCCACAACTCCCACGACAGAACGCTCCGAGACGTTTATGTTTACATCATCTACTGCCTTTAAAGAGGCTCCTCCACCCATCAGACCTGTACCCTTTACCTGAAAGTATTTTGAAATCTTCCTTGCAGCTATTATCATGTCGAGCCCTCCCCTTGGCTGTAGAGAAAGCAGGCTGTGTGATGGTCAGATGAAACCTTAACCATCTCCGGAACCCTTTGCCTGCATACCTCCATTGCATAGGGGCACCTTGGATGAAACATACAACCGCTAGGAGGGAACCTCATATCAGGCACAGTACCACCTATCTCCTGAATCTGCTTCTCCTCGAGTGTTGGAATAGCAGCTATCAATAGCTTTGTATATGGATGCGCTGGACTTTCAAAGACCTCCCTTGTCTTGGCGACTTCAACCAGCCTTCCGCCGTACATTATACCTATCCTGTCGCATACTTCTGCCAGAACAGAAAGGTCATGGGAGATAAAGATGAACGATGTATTGAACTTTGTTTTAAGATGCTTAACAAGGTCAAGTATTTGGGCCTGCACGGTAACATCCAGAGCGGACGTAGGCTCATCCATTATCACGACTTCTGGATTGTTGGCAAGGGCTATCGCTATGACTACCCTCTGCCTCATCCCGCCTGAAAGTTCGTGCGGGTACATTCTGACAATCTTGTCAGCATTGGGTATCTCAAGAGTTGAAAGTAGTTCTACAGCCTTCCTGTAGCCCTCCTTAATTAACACCTTTTTTGCCAACCTGCCAAAAAGAGGTAATTTAGAGAACCAGCTAGGGACAGAGCCTCTTTCCTGCACCAACTTCAGAACCTTGGATTCAAATGCACCCAGCTTCTCAGAATGCAGAGAAAGAATCAACTTCTCCTTTCTAGCATCAGGGAGGTCAGGCCTGCGCCATATGCTGAGAACCTGCTCTTCTAGTCCCTTCAGCCCCCTCTCTTCAAAGAATCTTTCGACCACCGTTTCATCTCCGTTAGTGTTCTTGATCACCTTCATAGCCTCTTCCAAGTCTGCCCGTTTTGCCTTTGCCCTGGCAAGCCTTCTCATAGCCAGAACGCTGGATTGGTGGAAAAGCATGGTCTCAGCTATCTGATAGCCTACTTCAAGAACAGGGTTCAGACTGGTCATCGGGTCCTGAAAGACCATCGCTATCTTCTTTCCCCTGACACCTTCGAGCTCTTCATTCATCTTTTTGATTATTCTCTCGTTCTTGCGGAAGCTGAACCTGTGGTTGCTCTTGCTGGCATAATCCCTCATAGGTGCAACAACATCTATTCCATCAAAAAGAACGCTGCCTGAGAGTATGCTGGCGTTTCTAGGGAGAAGGCCCATAATCGTCAGCCCAAGTGTGCTCTTACCTGAGCCGCTCTCCCCTGCTAATCCGAACACCTCTCCTCTGTTCAGTTTGAGCTCAACACCATTCAGAGCCTTGTATATTCCTCGCCTTGTGTAGAACTGCTCCTTCAGTTCCCTAACCTGAAGTATCTCTGACATTTTAGCTCCTTCTCCTTGGGTCTATTACATCCCTCAGGCCATCTCCAAGAAGGTTAACCGCTAGTGCAAAGACTGTAATCACGAGTCCTGGGAAAATGACTGCCCAAGGAGCAGTCTGGACATAGTTTAGGCCTAGACTGGTCAGGTAGCCTAGCTCAGGAATATCTGCGTTCGGTATGAAGCCTATGAATGCTAGGGTCGAAAAGATGACTACTATCGAGCCGAGGTCGAGCGAAATCTGTATGAAGATCGGAGGTAGAACATTCGGCAGGATATGCTTGAACATTATCATGCCACGACCTACACCACCTGCCTTGGCAGCTTCAACAAAGGTAAGCTCCTTTGTTGATAAAGTCTGGCTTCTGGCATATCTGGCATAAAGCGGCCACCATGTCAAGGCGAGCGCTATGGACATATGCCAAAGGCTCCTTCCGAGGATGAAGCCGACGGCAAGAGCCAGTATAAGGTAGGGGATGCTGAAGACTATATCTGTTAACCTCATCACTATTTCGTCCATCATCCCTCCAGCCCAGGCTGAAATGATACCAACAATCGCCCCTATGCTTGCTCCAACAGCCACAACGAAAAATGAATATGCTAGGTCGATCCGTATCGCCTTGACTATACCGTCAAAAAGATCTATGCCAGGATATGTGGTGCCGAACGGATGCTCTGGCGAAGGTGGGAGCGGTATCGGGTTTTGGAAGTTCGGAACAAGAAGGTTGGGGCTTTGAATGCCGATCAGCTGGGGGTCGAACTGCACTATCAGAGCATCAGCTATGAAGATGATAAAGATCAGCAGACCGGCCAAAGCAGTCTTATTTGCAATAAAGACAGACACAGAAACCTTAAGGTTCTCCAATCTACCAGATCTATAAGACTCATTATTCTTCTTTGCTTCCCTATTCTCCTCTTCCCCTTTCATCCTCTCTAAATGCAGCAATATTCACCTCCCTTTTTCTCCTCACTTGACCCAAATCTCTTCACTCTTGAACACCTCTAGTATCTGATCCTCGGGTCGACAAAGGCATACAGTATATCCAATGCCAGGTTAGCTGTTACAAGGATCAGCCCGAAAAGAAGAGTCGAAGCCATTATCCCTCCCACATCGTTGTTCAGCAGGGCCTGAGTGGTCCAGTAACCTATTCCAGGATAACTGAATACTGTTTCCACTACCACGGCGCCTCCAAGTAGGAAAGCTACAGTCACTCCGTACAAAGTGAGGACAGGAAGAAGGGCGTTCTTCCTTGCATGGAGATTGTAGACAAGCTTTGCAGGTATCCCCTTCGACCAGGCCAGCCTGATAAAGTCCTGCTCAAGAACCTCAAGCATTGATGCCCTAAGTATCCTGATTATGCTGGCCACTGTGGCAAGGGCAAGTGTAAGAGAAGGAAGTATCAGATGCAGAAAAGAATCCCAGGTCACCTGCCAAGCTCCATGAAGCATCGAATCTATCAGTATTATGTGTGTAGGATAGGAGATCCCGTTCTTGTACCACGAGACGTCAGAAACAAGAATCGGATTGACAACGCCGGAGAAGGGAATCAGCTTCAGATATACACCAAGAGCGATTATCAGTGCAACCGCTATAAGGTATATCGGCATAGCATAAAGTGTAAAGGAACCGACCCTTAATACCTGATCGCCGACAGAGTCTCTGTTCACAGAAGAGTAGATGCCAAGCGGAACTCCTATCGCCCAGATCAGCACTGATGCAACAACCGTGATCATCGCAGTATTCGGGAAGAAGAGCTCTATCGCAGTTATTACGGTGCCGCTGAAGATTGGAGTGGTTGTAAATCCCCAGTTCCCCTGAAGAACTTGGTAGAGCCAGTAGAAATATTGTATGTAGAGGGGCTGATTCAGGTGGAATTCCTCTGTCAGCTTCTGGATCAGAAGCGTCCTGGCTTCTCCTGTCAGCCTGGGATTTATGTACTCTGCCAGTACAAGGTTGTTCCCCCCTGCATGGCTTAGTATGAAAACTATGAAGGTAAGCCCTATCAGTGTAGGAATGAAAAGAAGCAGCCTCCTGACCACGTAGGCCCAAAGCTTCATATTTTAGTCTCCACTCAACACCTTTCAAATATAAAAAGTTGGATGTGTTTCTTCCTTAACCTCATCTTATCCTTTGACCCACCAGTAGAACAGAGAGTCTCCTGCGCCGCCGATCATCGGATTCTCTTCATATGAAATCTGTCCTTGGTAGCCGTTCATATAGGGCTTGACCACCCAGAAGGCATTAGGCTGTACTGTGTATACGTACATGTAAAGGTTGATAGCTATCTGTTCGGCCTGTTTGTACAACTGAGCTGCAAGAGTTTCGTTAGCAGTGGTATCCGCTTGATCAATCAGGTTGTTCATCTGTGCAAACATCTGCGCCTGATTCGGATGACCTGTGGCGTTAAAGTATTCGGTTGAGAACCCGTCAGGAGCAGGGTACGTGCCTCCCTCTTTGTACATAGCATCCACGAAGTCAGATGGATACGGGTAATCTGCTATCCATCCTAGATAGTAGATAGGCATCGGATTCGAGCCTGGTACTTCATACGCTATTATTGTTGAGAATGGTACATAGACTGGTGTGAGCTGTATGTTCGGGTCTATCTGGTTCAGCGCAGCCGCCCACATCTGTGTTGCTGCATAGTCAACCGTGTCACCGCTTGAAACTGCTACTGGGATGTTGACAGAAACGTTGTATTCGCCTGATTGCTCAAGAAGCTGCTTTGCGTAAGTCAGATTATAAACAGGCACGTTCTGAAGCTGGGATTCTGGGACATGGTATGGAAGACCCTTGATTATAACTCCCGCATAGTTCTCCCCGAAGTCAATATGATACTTTAAGTTCCCCTGTATATTGTCTATATAGTTAGTGTAGTTAAATGCGTATGCAAACGCTTTCCTCACCAACAAATTGGCAAAATAGTCTGGTGGTGCATGGTACTGGCTGCCAAAGTCCTGCTTCATTAGACTCTCAGAGAAGTTTAGTGTGAAGACGTAGAAGAAGTCTGAAAGGGTTGGAAACTGGTAGAGGCTCGCTTGCCCCTGCCCTACCAGCCCTGTGAGGAGTGGGAAATAGCTTGTTGGGAGTGCAGTGACTATATCCACCTGACCACTGGCGAAGAGGTTGTAAGCTGTCTCTGGATCCTTTACCCATTGTATCACAACAGTGTCTTGTGGAGGAGGAATGCCCGGGGTACCAGTGAAGTAAGGATTGGGAGCAAGGGTTACAGATTGACCGGGGACGTAGCTCTGTATCATGTATGGACCAGAGGTTACAGGGTCGTTCTGTACCTTGGTGTTGTAATTGCCCTCGTTCCCCTGGTTCTGGTAGTTGTAGAATCCCTGAGGTGTAAACGTTATTCCGGCTCCCACCTGCTGGAGCCAAGCAGCGTCAAGTATGCCTCCACCCAGAGGGTCTGCTATAGCTGTGAAGAAGAGTTGTGGAGCTATAGGCCTTACGAGATGGAACGTAACAGTCTGGCTTGAATTGCTGTAGGTGACTGCATTCATTATTGCATTGAAGTCTGCAGTGTCATTCGCAGCTGACATTATAGGCACCCCTATGGTTGCACCCGGTATCAGATACTGTGCGAGTATCCAGTCCGGCGTACCGGGCGCGCCACCGACGAAGAGCATATCTCTTATCATGCTGTACCATACATCATACGCAGTTATCGGGTCTCCATTGGAAAACTTAAGCCCCTGCCTTATCTGGAAAGTATAGGAAGTATAGTTTGAGTTCACCTCCCCGTTCTGGACTGAAGGTATCTGGGATGCAACCATAGGCATGAATGTGGTGGTTGAAGAGCCATTGTACACAAGCAGTGTTGCAAAGATGTTCTGTACAACTTCGAATCCTACGCTCTCATAGTCAATCTGGGGATCGAACGAGAAGGGACCTCCGGCTACGTTCTCAGCTACGTTAATCACCCCAGGGTTCGGTATGTTGCCTGTGTACTCAAAGAGCTTGAAGCTCTGCGTTGAGCTGCTGACTGCTATGGTCTGGTATGATGTGTAGCTATACATGGCACCACTGGAGGAGTTCTGTGTGTATATGGTTAGGCTTACTGGGTATAGTCCTGGGGCTGAATAAGTCGTGTTTACTGGGTTGGTCAAAGGTTCATATGTGGTTGAATTCGCCTGTACAGTCAGTGTCCTGCCGTTACCGAAGTTCCAGACGTATCTTACTATCGAAATGTTGTTCCCTGTGGGTAACTCCAGGAATCCTCCGTACAGGTAGACAGTCTGGTTCACGCTGAAGAAAGGTGCACCTGGGTTCCTCGTTACATTGAATGTAATTACAGGGACTGATATCAACTGTGCAAAGGAAGAGTTTATGTTCGGTGTCACCTGTATAAGTCTTGTAGCGTTGTCAGTGGTTATCACAACCTTACCATCGACCACCTCAGCAGCTGCAACAAGGTATCTACCTGGATATTTGTATGCATAGCTTGCAGTTGAATTGGTTCGAGCATAGTTTCCATCTCCGAATGTTATGTTTGCTATGCCATTGGAGAGCAGACCAGAGACTGTGAATGTGATCGGTGTCCCCTGAATAGCTAGCAGGCTGGTGGGAGCAAGCGTTATAGGCTGAGCCTTCACTTGAGACGGTTTAAGAACGGAGATGTACACTGCAGCTGCGATCGCTATAACGATCACTACTATTATGACTGCAATGACAGTTGCAGAGACCGCCTTTTTACTGGTGAACCTTCTAAGCAAACGGTTCATCAATTTATCGTTTGTTAGGCAGAAAGGAATACTTATTTATGTATTACTGATGCTAATCAGATATTGTGGAAAATAATGATGCAAAGATTGCAATTCTTTGACGAATTTATATGCTCATTCTTATTTATTCTATGA
>Ga0079046_1000408_pt1 | contig 10841 bp, 10 predicted proteins | sample BED_host_MetaG_FD_76330 | JGI IMG/M metagenome (GOLD analysis project Ga0079046, IMG submission 76330) | Hot spring microbial mat communities from Yellowstone National Park, Wyoming, USA - BED_host_MetaG | ecosystem: Environmental > Aquatic > Thermal springs > Hot (42-90C) > Microbial mats ... | reverse complement strand
ATCCTCAATATCATCCTTCAAGAGGATGTTCGGAGAGTATGCTAAATCAACGAAATGGAAGTACATGGTGAATGAAATGTTCGCAAAGGCAAGATTGTATAACATGTTCTTGGCTATAAAAGCATATTAAAGGAAAAAGTTCAGGAAAGAACATGTCGCACAGCGGCAAGAATCAAATGCTGACTAGTTATTCGACAGAGCATGTAACCTCCAAAAGTTCTTAAAATCTTGCTCTTTATCAGACCAGAGGCTTCTAACTTATCAAGATGATTGCTCAGACTACCCTTCCCGAGTCCTGTCAGTTCTAAAAGGTCTGCAAAGCTGAGATGCTTATTTAAAGCCAAGGAAATCAGAATGAGAATTCTTACAGAGGATTTCAAAGCAGGCTCATTTACCCTTTCACCTAGAAGTCTTAGCTCAACTTCCTTCTCACTCATTCTACCATCGACTCCGGTGCATGGTAAAGTGAGTAAATCGAGGAGAAAAGCCAGCCCGCAATTGAAGGGGTCCAACCGAGGATGAAAATGAAATATGATTTTGTGAAGGTAAGTGCTATAGCTGTTATAGCCACGCTTAATGTGAATGTAGCTATTGCTATGTATCCTTCAACAGGAATTCGCTCAAACGAATATCTTAAAGTTTTGTAAATGAAATAGTCAAGGATTACAAGAAAGCCTGAGTAGACATAGTAGAATGTAACATTGGGAAAGATAAATGCAGATAGGATTATTGCAAAAAATATAAGCCAAGGAATCAGGTTTGTTGATGCAGCACTCTTCTTGCTTCTGCCAAAGGTTAAACGTCTCAGCTCTATCGTTCTTCTTGCCCTTCTGAATATCCAGTTCGTCACAGCCATCCCAACAAGAGCCGGAAGGCTGTATGCAAAGAGGTACGCATAGAATCCAGTCTTAGGATAAAATATGGAGACTGAATAGGGAAGAATAAGCCAGAGAACAAAAGATAGCGACCATACAGCGTAATAGAGTCCCCAAGCCCTTCTGAGAATATACTGCTGGAACTTGAGAGCCTTTATGGCTAGAAGTTTCAGAGTTTCGACTTCGCTCATCTATACCTGCCTTGCTTCTTCTATCGCTCTTGGCCTTATTCTTCTTAAAAGTTGCGTATCCAGAGCTGACAAAATCAATATCCATGCAATTAGGGAAAGAAGAAGTATTGATGGGTTAAGTGTACCAGCAGATGGATTGATGAAGACTTTTGGAATGGAAAAGCCTCCATACGTGGCATAAAGTAAAGAGCTTATTGCAGTGAAGGGAGAAGCATATTCAAGATATTCTGGCAATGTTATGTAAAGCTGTCCGAATCCAAAGATATAGGATAACATTAAAGGTATAAACCCTACAAAGGTAATATTCTTTACACCTGCATAATTTATTACCGCTAAGACTAATGCCATAGCAAGAACCATCATAAAGGCTCCTGATATGGCTGATATTGCGAGTGAAGCCAGGGGCTGGTGAGGGAAGAGGTTAAAGTTGAATTTCCAGCTGAACAATGCGTATGTTGCTGAGAGCATTATTGCACTCATTATGGTGGCCATTATTGATGCTGCACCTAGAAGAGAAAGGAAATATGCAAGAGGAGTCAGCTTTGTATATCTGAAGGAATAGGCAAGAGCTGAGCTACCATAATAAAGGGTATAAGAGATTGAGATTGCTATGGTGGAAAAGGAGAAGAGAGTAATAGTTCCGTAATAGCTAGATGCGTATGAAAGGGTAGCAATCATCTGTTTGGGGACAGATGTGGAGAAGACAAATACGCCTAGCAAAAGCCAGAAGAGCATGAAAATCACTCCCCATCCCCATAGACTTCTGTTTGTAATGATAGACTTGAGCAGATACTTGATGATCATTCAGCAACAGCCTCCAGCAGCGAAGAGAGATTGGTAGCAGTCTTGACCTGCAAATCGCCTTTGTCCAGAGTGACTGAAAATATGCCTAGGCTGGTCTCCATAACTGCCAGAGCATTTTCCAGCCTTCCCTTTGAAATGTAAAGCCTTTCGAGCTGAGAAACTTCGAACATGCCAAAGAGCTTTCCTTCAAGCATGAAACATAGCTTCCAGCCTGGCAACAGCCTCAGCAGCTCGAATTCATGCGTACTCATCAGCAATTCAGCATCGCTCCGCTTGAGCAGTTCAATGAAACGCCTCCTTCTGCTCTGGTCGACGTTATCAAACGGTTCATCTAGCAGAAGCAGTTTTGCACTTTGATTTAGAGCAAGTATATTGCAGACCATCTTCTGCTGCCCAGTGCTCAATTCATGCAGCTTCCTTCCTAATGTATCATCTAGCTCGAACTCCTTTATCATCTGAAATGTTTGAGCATTTCCTATACCCCTAAGTTCGCAATAAACGTTGATTATGTCTGCAACTTTCAGGTTTGCTATCCTGTACACTTCAGCTATGTTTGTTGATATCTCTATAAGATTCTTGATATTGCTCAAGCTGTTATCAAACACTTTAATCAAACCAGAGGCGACAGGTGCAAGACCAAGGATTGCCTTGAACAGTGTAGACTTGCCTGAACCATTAGGGCCCACAAGAACTACTTTTTCACCGTTTACAACAAGGTTTACATCCTTTAGCACCACATTGCTGCCGTAAACTACCCTTAGCTGGTTTACTTCAAGCATGCATTTCAGCATTTATACTTGCGAATTTAAAAGGAATGGTCGGTTCAAATTCTGAACCACAATTCTCTTTCATCATAACAATTCAGCTCCATCTATTATCAGTTCTCTGAAATGTTACAAATAACTGATTTTGGAAAAGTTAGAAATACCTCACCTTTTGATGTGTTGGTTTATGCCCCTAAAGCTCATTAAAGCAGTTAAAGGATGACCATGCTTGGTAGAAAGGGATGTGAACCTGCTCCTCTCCCTGAGAGGAATCAGAAGTTTTGCATATGGATTTGTAAATACCTCCCTTGGCTTCTACCTCAGCAGCCTGGGCTACAGAGAAGTGACTATTGGATTACTGATAACAGCAGCAGGCTTCTTTAGTGCTTTTCTCATAATTTTGTCAGGCATACTATCAGACAAGTTAGGAAGCAGGAAGCTATTTCTCATCATATCATCTGCTCTGATGGCATTTCTGGGTTTTGATTATGCACTTTTCCATTCCTTTCCCCTTCTCCTGGCTGGAGCATTGCTTGGTGGTGCTGGCTCAGCAGGGGGAGGAGGACCTGGAGGTGGACCTTTCGGGCCAGCTCAGCAGGCTCTTCTAGCAGATAAAGTTGAAGATAAGCTCAGGCACAGAATCTTCAGCACAAATGCACTGATAGGAACCATGCTATTTAGTTTTGGTGCCTTGGCTGCAGGCCTGCCTGAATTCATGTCTGGCTTTGGATTTAGGCCTCTCGAGACTTACAAAACAATTTTTACATTGCTTGGTCTGCTTGGGATTGCATCTGTTATAATATCTCTTATGCTCAAAGAGCAGAAACTACAGATTCAGAGGAATGGGAACAATACAAAGCTGATAGGTAAATTCACGATTACAGCCTTGCTGAATGGATTTGGGATGGGTCTTATACCCTTATCGTTGATAACCCTGTGGTTCAGCCAGTATTTTGGGGCTAAAGAGCTGGCTATAAGCGTAATGGTCTGGGGCTCAAACATAGCTAGTGCATTATCGTACGTTTTTGCTCCTGCTATGGCATCAAGATTGGGCACTGTCAGAATGATAGTTACAACAAGGCTTATAGGGATAGCTATGCTTGCAAGCCTGCCTTTTATGCCTTCTTTCATTATAGCAGCACCTCTTTACATAGTGAGGGGAGCATTTGTCAGCATAGGGATGCCTATCAGGCAATCGTACATGATGGGGGTTGTAGGGAGGGAATCAAGGTCTACTGCTGTTGGTATAAGCAGCGGAGTAGGCTGGGGAATTCCATATGCAGTAAGCCCAGCAATATCAGGCTATGTTATGGAAGAGGTCAGCAGCAGCCTTCCAATCTTTGCATCTGCTTCTTTTCAAGCAGCTAACAGCTTTCTGTACTGGTATTTCTTTCATAACCTGCCTCCGCCTGAAGAAGAAAGGATCAGCAATGATTGAAGTATTTTAATACCATGCATTATTCTACGTGTGCAGCTTGAAGGTTTTCGATTTTGTGCTGGGAGGAATATCTGTAGTCGCAGGCCTTTACCTTACAAACGCGATAATCGTTCTAGGAGCTACAGAGCAGATACCTTATGTCATTTCTGGGGTGTTAATTGGCTCCTTACTCTTTTCTCTTGCATCATTCTATGTCTTTGCAAGATTACCGTTGCTCTATTCTTTATTGCTCGCAATATTAGTTATTGCAAGCGAAAGGATATATGTTGCATCCTACCCCTTAGCCAGCAATCTGCTCATTCTTCTTCTCTTTGCATGCAGCTGCTCACTCATATTACCAATAGGAAAGATCGCTATTGCAAAGCAGGCTAGATATGTATTCTTTGGTTCTGTAGTCGCCTTTCTCGTCTCAGCAGGAATATACCTGCTGAATGGTTATAGAGGCTTGGCAGAAATTGCATTAGGTGTTGAAACTATAGGACTCTTCATTCTTCTGTTAATTTTAGCCACAGCACAAAGTGCGGGCAAAAAATCTCTAAGAAAGATAGGAATGGAAAATGGTAAAAAGATGATAGCTATATTTTGCATCTTATTTATCATCTCTCAGCCTGCAATCGCCGAAACCCAGCAGACTGCAACGCCGATAAAGCATGTCATAATAATAATGATGGAGAATCATAGCTTTGATAATCTCTTTGGAGTGTATCCCATAAGCAACATAAAATACACCCCTGTAATAATAAACTCTAGCAATAGCATCCTTCTTCAGCAGATACAGCAGCCTATCAATCTCATCGATGCCAAAGAATTGCCCGAGCTTACACAGGTGCCGAAAGGCGTATTTGTGACAAAGGACCCCGTGGAAGGCTACATAGCATATCATCTCGACTGGGCAAATGGAACTATGCTCGGTTTTCTCAAGAATTCAGGTCCTCAAGCGATGACATACTTCAATTCCTCACAGCTTGGAATAGAATGGAGTATTGCTGAGCAATATGCAATTGCTGATATGTATTTTGCAAGCCAGCTGACTGAGACTGCACCTAACAGATTGTTCAGCTTAGCAGGCTATTCGCCTGTGATTAACGATTATGGTCCTCCCCCTTACATACCATATTCACAATCAATCTTTTCTGAGCTTGACAGGTATGGAATAAGCTGGGGGTATTATGTGCAGAACCCGAGCAAGGGTGTAGGCACTCTTTCTTACTTTTATGGCATGAATATGTCAAAAGTTGGAAGTTGGGAAAGTTTTTTCGAACAGCTTTCTAAGGGTAATTTACCTTCAGTAAGCTGGCTTATGCCAGTAGATGGAGGGGCTGTAGACTATAGCCAAGGGCCTCCGGCAGATGTTCTGAAAGGTCAGCTATGGATGCTTTACACAATACAGAAGGTAGAAGAAAGCCCTTTATGGAATTCTACAGCCATTTTCATAACGTATGATGAGGGAGGAGGCTACTACGACCATGTTGCACCGCCAAAGTTAATGGGCATTCAGCTGGGAGAAAGGGTGCCTATGATACTCGTTTCCCCCTATGCTAAGGAGGATTATGTTTCAAATACAATAATGACCCATACTTCCCTTCTAGCCTTCATAGATTACAACTGGCATATACCTGCATTGAATTCTCTGGTTGAGAATTCAAACTTGCCGCTTGATATGTTCAACTTTAACCTGACATATAGCAATGGAATGTTAGCAAGACCTGCCATAGATTTTAAGTCACTAGGTTTCCCTTTGCCAGATTCCGCATCTTTTGAACTGAGCTCTATAGGTAAAATTTACAGCCTTTCATCTTACTTCCCCATTACACCTCAGCTCCCTTTTGACGATTTGCCATACAGCAGGATTGGTGGCTCAGACGTGACTTTGGCTAAGCTAGCTTCAGGAGTTTACGTAGCATCAAACACTTCCATCGTCCCTTTCTATCAAAGTGATTATTTTGTAGCTTTGATTTATGTTGCTAATATGATTGTAGCTGCAATAGTTGCGAGGAAATTATGCAGATAAAGTGAATTTTGCGTGCAATCTGTTTAAGAATCAGACTTTCTCATGTGGGCAAATAGATGGCAGCTAGGGATAGCAAAATTGCATTTGATGCAACCTTAGGTACGGATAATGCTATAGACTTCGCTTCAAGAATCGAAATCGGGGTTCATGCTCTTCTGGTCTATGAGGATTCAAGAGCGGCAAGAAAGGCTGAGTTTGCATTCATGCAAAATGGGCTGGAAAATGGGCAACCTGCTGTATATCTTAGCGAAAGAGATGAAGCTGAAGATTTGCTTCATGACATGCAGGAGTTTGGTATAAATGTTGAAAAATACAAAGCAAAAAAGATGCTGCTCGTTGCCAAAGTCAGGAGTCCTGTGGAGCATCCTTTAGGACCTAGCATGGGACTTGATTTTCTATGCCAGTTCATTCTTGAAAATGTCAAGCCTCCTCTAAGAATGGTAGGCAGACTTTACAGGCCTATCAGCAAAGAGCTAGTACAAAAGAATCTGCAGGTTGAAATAGAAGGTCAGCTGAACTTCAAGAAGTTGCCATGGTCTGCTATCTGCTCTTATGATTCAGCATTATCCCATCCAGAACTTCATGACAGCTGGTTTCTTGCATTGCTGAAGAACCATGATGCGCTCATAACTGTTCCTAGCAATCATAAGGGAATAGGCTTTATGATGAGATAGCTTAGCTACCTGATTTTCTTCTCTTGCTTATTGCAGGTATGATTTCTGACCACATTACTCCTGAGAACGCAGTCAGGAGAGAGAAGAGAATGGGGTAAAGAAGAATTACCAAGATTGATGGTATTCCTGAAATTGAGCCAAGTATCAATGCTAACTGAGAAACCTTTGATAAAGGGTAAATTATATATATCGATAATGAAGAAACAAAGCTTATTGCAAACCCAGCCACAAATGACCTTAATGGCCTAAAGATGAATAAAGGCAGAGCTACAATTATACCCATTGCAGCGAAAGATGTGTAAAGCAAGGATATGTATGCTATGACAATGCTTAGAACCAATGCTAGTATCTTGTGGTAAACATTCAACCCAGTTCCCACCTTGCTATTATGGTCTGATTGTTCATATCATAGTATTGATGATTCAACCAGAATTGAAGCTGGTTGCTGTAAAAGCTGCTGAGTACATTACCACTAGCCCCTCCTGGTATTACGCCATAGAACTGACCTGTCTGCGGAGAGGCTATTAACCTCAGAGATGAGCCAACCCTGACGTAGGGCTCTGGAATTACAAGCTCTTCGGGCACTCCTCCAACGCTTACTGTATGGCTATCGCCCCATATAGGATATGGGCCAAGGGAAAGCTCTGCTAAGGCACTGTAACTCTGTATCTCAAGGAAGTGGACTTTTCCCCACTTCCAATCGCTGACATTGCTTCCAAGGCTCCTTTCCAACAAGGAAACAGCAGATATGAAAGCAGTTCTGACAGAATTTTCAAAGCTACCTGCAAATATTGATGAGTTTGGCTGGTTAATTGCTAAATATATGGTTGTAGATGTGAACGGCATTGGAAGTTTCGTCAGATTGTATTGAGAATATATCTTACCATATGTTATATTGTCAAGCTCAGATAATGTATACCAGTAAACAGTCATTCCTATCGAATCAATTGAAGCTGCTCCGTTCCATGAAGATAGATAGCTGTATGCCTGCTGCTGCAATTCTGTCTTGCTCATATTGCTCAATGAGTTCAGGAACAGCCTGTTTAACTGCACAGCCCAGTAGTCTGTAATGTTGGATTGTAGCCGCATCATCTGCTGAATTGAAAAGCTGCTCTTTGAGCTGATGTAGTTGTTTATTGCCTGAGCTCTCCCTCCAGAAGCCCAGAAACCTCCTATGAAGGGATAGGGATAATTCTTCCAGACTGTTGGTTGATTAGGAGCGAACATGTAGCCTCTTTCTGGGTCAGTAGCTTGAGGAAGATAATTAAAAGGAACAAGCCCTGAAGGTTCATATTTAGCTGTTGAACCGTTAAGAATCGACCTTGAGCCTATTACCTGTACACTTTTTCCGTTTGGAAGTGTCTCGTTTATCAGAGGATAATAGCCTGCGGTTAAGTAGCCTGCATGGTCTGTTGATACAAGGGCAAAGTTCTGAGGAGGAGAGCCCCAGTATCTTAAAGCGTTGACCATATCCTGATAGCTAGATGAATTATCAAGCTTTATCTCAGCAATCAAGTCGTAAGAGTCTCCTCTTGAAGCTATCCAGTTAAGAGATACACCATACTCTTTGTTATCAAGATTATACCTTGCTATAACAGGTCCATTATTTGTATAGTAAACTGTATAGGTACCATCTGCCAGGCTGTAATTTACCTCTTGCATTCTATACCATTTACCATCAAAAAGATAATTCGAACCGTTTAATATTTCAAGGTATACGTTTGCGGAATTGCCTTCAGGAGTTGTCAATCCCCATGCTGTATGAGAAGTATGACCTATCAGCACTCCAGGCTCTCCTACCAGTTCCCATCCAGCCACGCTGAAATTGGGGTCAAAAAGTTGAACTGGCAGCCATAATGAAGGGGCATAAAGAGGCAAATGAGGGTCGTTGGCAAGCATTGGTGAACCTGTAGAGCTGAATCCAGATGTTATCACCCAGCTGTTGCTTCCGACGAAGTTGCTTGCAAAAGAAGACATGTACGGGTCAGAGATGTTTGATAGAGCATAGCGAATGAGAGGCGTCAATTTACTAAGAAGCGAAGTGTTTACACCTGTCGCCCATGATTGAGCCCAGTCAAGAGACCAGAGATAAGAAGGAGAGATGCCTTGCTTGACCAGGCTAAAGTTATTCACTTCTCCATCTCCTGGAATTACTGTGGCATTTTCAGTATAGTATGGATAATATGGCCAGAGCTGCCCAGTTAGAGATGGGCCAATGCTGGAGTATAAAAGAGAATAAGCTAATGGTTCACTTGCGCCTGTAGTAAGAGACCAGCTCATGTATTCCTGCCATACCAAAGAATAAAATGGAGACCAGTCAAAAGGTCTTATCCCTGCAAGCTTAAAGACTAAAGGAGTTACATAATAATTGCTGTGTATGTATGAATTTACTCCTTCACTGAAATCCTGAATCAGAGCATAGTATGAAGGATAGTTCATTTTCAGATTGTTCTGTAGCAGATAGGCGTTTCTTGATAGCCCAAGAAGAAGCATCGTCTTATCTGATTCAAGCCCTGACTTTCCTATATATCTGCTAAGATTGCCACTAGCCAATATTGCCTCAAATTCCATCTGGTCTAGTCTCTGATAGGCTGAATAGAAACCCTGGGCAAAGAAGAGGTCGTGGTCGTTGTAAGCATATATATGAGCCATGCCGGTTGCATCTATACTTATTGTTACGTTTCTCTCCAGTCCCTGTATTGAGAAATTCTGGGATGACATACCTGAGCTCTTTATCGCAATCCATGCTCCGTTAGCAGGACTGAGAAGCTGAATCCCCTGAGAAAAGTATGATATTGCGATTATTATTATGATTAATGCTGCAAAGGAGACTGCTCTCATTATCGCAGATTGAGAGAAAGAGGGTTAAAAACGTTCATCTTCAACCATCTTTTTCAGCTTACATTTTTGCCCGTAGATGGGTCGAATACATGCACATTTTCATCCCTGAAAGATATTGTTATCTTTTCTCCTGGACTTGCATGCATAGCCTTATCCTGCTTTAATTTTATCAGTAAATCGTCTATGCTGATATCTATTATTGTTTCAGAGCCGAGAGGTTCCACCATGAATATCTGTAATTCAAATGAATTAGGCGAGCCAGATTGAACAACGATTATATCTTCAGGCCTCACTCCAAGTATAGCACTGCCTTTATTCAGCAGTCCAGATTGCTTAAGCTTCTCAGCCAATGCATTTGGAAGTCTGTAGGTGAAGGCTGATGTTTCTGCAAATACAGAATCGCCTTTCTGGTCTATTGAGACAGGGATAAGATTCATTGCTGGAGCTCCAATGAATCCTGCCACAAAAAGATTTTCAGGCTTAGTGTAGAGGTCAAGAGGAGTGTCAAGCTGCTGAATTCTGCCTGAGTTGAATACCGCAATTCTGTCAGCCATAGTCATAGCTTCAGCCTGGTCATGTGTCACGTAAACCATCTTTGTCTTCAGCTCCCTCTGAAGCTTCTTCAGTTCAGCCCTCATGTATATTCTGAGCTTTGCATCAAGGTTACTCAAAGGCTCATCCATCAGGAAGACCTTTGGCTTCCTGATTATTGCCCTGCCAAGAGCTACCCTCTGCTGCTCTCCTCCGCTCAGCTGTTTTGGCTTCCTCTCGAGCAGATGAGCAATTTTAAGGAATTCTGCAACTTCTTGCACTCTTGAATTAATTTCTTGTTTTGAAAATTTTCTGACCCTGAGGGGAAATGCAAGGTTTTCGAAGACGGTCATGTAAGGGTATAGGGCATAATTCTGAAAGACCATTGCAACGTCTCTTTTCCCAGGAGGAAGGTCTGTAACGTCGCTTCCGTCTATTATTATCTTTCCTGAGTCAACCATCTCCAGACCGGCAATGCACCTCAGTGTTGTGGTCTTGCCTGAGCCTGAAGGACCGAGCAGAACCAGAAATTCTCCATCTTTTACCTCGAAGCTTACATCATCGACAGCAGAAACGTTACCATACTTCTTTGTAATCCCTTGCACTGAGACTGTCAATTCGTCTGCGTATCAGGTTTTCTATCTACTTGTCTTAAACGTTGCTTGAGCAGGCAACAGTTTATAATGCTTCAATCTGGGCATCAGCTGCAAGA
>Ga0079046_1000406_pt1 | contig 10870 bp, 8 predicted proteins | sample BED_host_MetaG_FD_76330 | JGI IMG/M metagenome (GOLD analysis project Ga0079046, IMG submission 76330) | Hot spring microbial mat communities from Yellowstone National Park, Wyoming, USA - BED_host_MetaG | ecosystem: Environmental > Aquatic > Thermal springs > Hot (42-90C) > Microbial mats ... | reverse complement strand
GAGTTGAGGTCAAGCTTCAACCCAGACGATATGGTGGGAAATCTTTCCGCCGTATTGCGACGTCTACCTCCCAAGGAGGGGGCGTTGAAGGCCAACGAAATACAGAGGAGGGCAGTTGAGAAAAGCAGGTTGGGAATACCGAGATTAATTCATGATGAGTGTCTCCATGGTTCAATGGCGATGTTCTCCACCGTTTTTCCAGCCGCGATAGCCATGGCAGCCACGTGGGACGTAGACCTTGCGTACAGAGTAGCCAAGCAAATAGGTCAAGAGGCCAGAGCCAGGGGGATAAGACAATGTCTATCTCCTGTGGTCAACCTGGCCTGGGACCAGAGGGCAGGGAGGGTGGAGGAGAGTTACGGCGAGGACCCCTTGTTAGTATCATTGATGGGTCAAGCCCACGTGAGAGGGCTGAGGGAGAATGGTATTGTAGCCACCCCCAAACACTTCATATTGAACTTCGTTGGAGATGGGGGGAGAGACAGCGGTCCCATTCATCTATCTGAGAGAAGGCTGAGGGAGACAGAGTTAATCCCGTTCAGGGCCTGTCTGAAATCGGGGGCGCTCTCCGTGATGGCCGCCTACAACTCCATTGACGGTATACCTTGCTCAAGTAATGAATGGCTACTGAACCAACTGCTCAGACGAGAGATGGACTTCAAGGGATTCGTGGTGTCCGATTACTTCTCGGTGTTCGGAGTATACAATCTACATAGGATAACATACTCCCTTGAGCAGACGGCCAAGGCATGCCTACGGGCCGGGTTGGACGTAGAGCTGCCATACACCAACGTATATGGAGAGCCCTTGGAAAAGGTAGTTAATGAGGGACTGATTTCCTCTCTCAATGAGGCGGTGAGGAGAGTTCTGAGGGCGAAGTTTGAGGTGGGACTGTTCGACCATCCTTACGTCGATCCTGAGGAGGCTGAGGCTGTGATGAACCAGGGAAGTTCCCTATCCTTAGAGGTGGCAAGGAAGTCTCTGGTTCTCCTAAAGAACGCTGGACTACTACCCTTAAGGAACGTAAAGACAGTGGCTGTGTTAGGCCCTTTCTCCAGTATAGTGAGGCTGGGGGGATATAGTGCGACACCTAGGTCCACTGTGTCACCACTTCAGGGAATAAGGATGGTGGCTGAACCAATGGGCATCACGGTGTTGCATGAGGAAGGTTGTCCACCTGATCTGGACCTGGACCTCGCCATCTCCAACAAATACCTTACCACAGCTCAGGGAGGAACTGGACTCTTGGCTGAGTACTTCTCCAACGATCAACTCTCAGGGGCCCCAGTTGGGAGTAAGGTTGAAGCACCTTGGGAGGGATATATGCGATTCGATTGGGGTTATTCCCCACCATATCAAAATCTACCCAAGGACTCCTACTCCGTGAGGTTGAGCGGTAAGATATCACCCCCGGAGAGAGGAAAATATAGGTTCAAGCTCGTCACCAGTGGAGGTGGGGGTAGACTATTGGTTGACGGAAAGGTGTTAGTTGACCTTTGGAAAGGTGAGGGAAACTCTGAAGGGACTATTGAACTCGAGCAAAGACAATATGATTTCGTCATGGAGTACAGGAAGACTGGTTTCGGATATGCATACCTGAAGGCAGGATGGGACCTTGAGGACAGCGAATCGTTGAAAAGAGCGGTGGAGATGGCGTCCAAGGCCGATGCAGCGGTGATCTTCGTTGGAATGGTGGAGGGAGAGCAGAAGGATAGAGCTTCTTTAAGGTTACCACCGCTTCAGGAGAGGCTCATAAGGGAGGTATTGAAAGCGAATGGAAGGACAGTGGTGGTACTCCAGACAGGCGGCGCGGTGGTGGGTGACTGGATATACGAGGTTCCAGCCTTGGTGCAGGCCTGGTATCCTGGGCAGGAGGGAGGAAGGGCCATAGGGGAGCTTCTCTTCGGACTCGTTAATCCCTCAGGAAGACTTCCCTACACCTGGCCCAGGCATGAGGGACAATCCCCCCTCTACTACAACTTTAAGCCCTCGGGTAGAACCAACGATTACGTCAATATCCCGTCCACCCCACTCTTTCCATTTGGACACGGCCTCAGTTATACGGAGTTCAAGTATGGAGAGCTAAGGGTCGCCCATAAGGAGGATCGATGGGAAGTCTCTGTTGAGGTGGAGAATGTTGGGGAAATGGAGGGTGAGGAGATCGTACAGCTCTACTTGAGGAAGAACGTGAATCAATCCGCTCCCTATATTGAGCTCAAGGGTTTCAAGAGATTGAAATTAGGGCCAAAGGAGAGGGCCAGGGTCGACTTTGTCCTGACCTATGATGACCTCGCCGTGCTTGACAGTCAAATGAGATATGTAGTGGAACCAGGCACCTATCAAGTCTTCATCGGTAGATCAGCGGGAGATCTTAGGCTCTCCGGCGAACTCTACATGAAGAAGGAGGTTAGGAGCGAGGTCTCAGCCCGAGTGGAGTGGAGAAAATCTGAGATCAAAGTTAATCTGAGAAACAGGGGACCTCTCACCGACCTAGTACCGCTGATCGTTAATATGGATGGAGAGATCGAGGAAATGAGAATATTTCTTGACGCGGGAGAGGAGAGGGAAGTTGACCTCCGTGTAAAGGGAGTTAAGGAGGTCTCCATAGGTACGCCAGATCCAATAATCACAATGAGTATCTCATAGTCTGAAGATCTTGCTGCCCTCTTTCGCTGTCCTTGCATAATCCTTGATGGAACCCCTTAGGTCAAACTTAGGTCTCCAATCCAGCTCCTTCTCTGCCCTAGAGTTGTCCACCTCGGAGACATAAGACACGGTGGGAGAGGGGGAGACCCTGTAAACGAAGCTGGGGAATAGCTCCCTAACGACCTCAGCGAACTCCTTCACAGTGGTGGAGAACCCACCTGCGTTATACACCCTTGACGGAGTTTCTTTCACCTCCCCAAGCCTAGAGGTGACCTCCACTGCGTCCCTTACATAGATATAGTTAACTCTGCTCTCAGGATTTGTTATAACGTACTCCTCGCCCCTAATGGCCGCGTCAATAATGGCACTGGAGTATCTGGAGGAGGGACCCCTAGTTCTTCCGGCACCGAATATTACCCCAGGCCTCACTGCCCTGAAGTCAAGCCCCATCCTCCTCCAATACCAGAGTCCCACCAACTCTCCGTAGTACTTAGTTATTCCGTAAAGGAGACAGGGTTTCCCTCCTTGCTCTTCCCTAACTGGCTGAGGTTCGTCGTTGCTGTAGACAGATATGGAACTAATGAACACAAACCTAGAGCCTTGACGTTGACTTGCCTGCAACAGGTTCTCAGTTCCTCTGACGTTCACCCTGAACGCTTGGTCTGGGTCGGACTCACACACGTCAGCTATCACGGCCGCAAGGTGGAAAACCACCTCTGGCTTATACTTCCTGAAGACCTCGTTGACTTCATCCACTTTGGACACGTCCATGTGGACGTAAGTTAGATTCGGGACGTTGAAGAAAGGCGACTCTGACCTACCGGTTGCCAGGACGGATTTTCCATCCTGGAGCAACCTCTCCACCAGGTACTTCCCCATGAACCCATTTGCCCCTGTGACCAAGTACATGATTCAATCTTCACCTCCACCCTTATACAGTCTCGCTCCATTATCCCAGAGTAAGGCCAGCGCAACGTCCTCCGCCAGCTCGGGAGTGATCCTGCCCTCCGCCACCATTGCAGCGAGAACGTCTGAGGTCACCTTTCTTGCCAGAAGTGATTTCCCGTAGACCCAATCCGATACATATGCGTCGCTGAAGAAACCTAAGACCTTTGTGTGAGGCAGGACGTCTAGCCTAGTGGCCAACATTTGCTTAGCGATGGAGGGGTAGTTTGAATACCACCAGTAACCGTCAACGTGTAGGTTCGGATAGTTCTTGGCAGCCACTACAAATCTATGATCCAGAGACGGATCAGCAAGGAGGACGTCGAATTTAACCTGGGGATAGAGGCCTATGAGTTCCAGTGTTTTAAGGACGGAGAATTCTTCGCTTAGTACAGCGTAGTCTGGAGGGGAAGCACCGGGAATTGGCCTTGTCACCCCTATCATCAGTTGAACTGTTATTTCTCTTCTCTTACAGGCGTCCAAGAGAAGCCTGATCACCAGACTCCTGAACTCCTCCCTCTCCCTCTCTCTCAATCTCGCACCTCTCTGAATTAATGGGATCAGGCTGGATGACCCAAAGGCTGGAGAAGGAGGGCTCTGAAGCCCCAACGTTAGTGCCTTTGGCCTTACCCTCTCCATCTCCCCTTCCAATAGGTCAACTAGCCCATTGACGCTACTGATCTCACCCATCTTCGCTATACCCTCAGGCTCCAACAGGGAGTCCGCCCTGAGGGCAAATTGGAAGGATCGATCTACGTGTGGGACAACCTCACCTGGGGACAAGGTAATGAGGGATCCTCTCACCCCTGACTTCCTCATGACTTCCATGGCCCTCTCCTCATTCATGCTGAACTTGTTCACTGCGTCCACTGCCTCCCTCAGTGAAGAAGTAGAGGGGTCAGAAATATCAACGCCATAGAGATCTTTGATCATCCTACTTAACGACCAGAACGTGGTGGTGTTCCTGATGAACTTGAAGTATTTCGATGCCTCCTCAAGTCCTCTGTCAGAGAGAAGGAGGTCCTCCCTTGCTCCCACAGAACGAAGTTCCGTTACAACGTAGTGATATAGAAGGACTTCCCCATAATTACGGTGAGAGAACTTACCTGGATTTAGGTGATTATGGACATCATAAAGGGGGGTTGATTCAACGAAGTCCTTTACCCTGGAGGACATAATGGATAATAGATGAGCAGCATTAAAAATCAGGTGAGGGGGAAGGCATCAATTGAATGGGGTAGAATGGTGATTTCAACATCGTTGGGATCATTGGATTCCCTTTCTAGTATCCTGGCAGCACCCATGATGGGTTCGCCCAAGGTTCTTTTCTTACTCCTAAGACGAAATCGTTGAGAGAAGGGCTTGAGGTTAAGCAAGGTAACCCTGTTTTCCTCCAGTATCATACATACACCACTTAGCGTAGTTCCTATTGCCTCCATCCACACACCTACATGTTCACCTACGATCCTTCTCAAAACGTCCCTCACTATCTCAGGGTAAATCTCAACAAGGTAGGGCAGATACTTGGTCACCCCCAGAGCGTAGGTTAGAGACCTTCCTCTATGTCTTGAGATCACCGGCCAAACCTTTACGCCGTCGAAGACCTGAAGGAGAGTTTCCGCCTTTTCCACATCAAAAATAGGTCCCACAGGGAAACCAAAGGGAATTCTGTGACCCCTGGAGTGTCCCTTTCCCCTCTCCACAAAAGCCACCCCGTCCAAAGACTTCTCCACCACATCCCTTAAGCCCAGGAGGGATAGAATAGTCTCTGGGCTCGTGGAGACAGCTCTCTCAACCGCCGAGGATGTAAAGAGCATGTTCACCCCCCTCTCGTGAAGTTCCATCAGGTCCACTGAGGTTAAACAGTCCTCTGTAACTAGGAGCAGGTCATTGGACCTCAACCTTCCCGGGCTCACCACAGATATGGGAATTCCTATCAATGCAAGTCTCTCCTCCATATAGCTGTCAAAGACCTTCCTCATTGATGATTGAAGTCCAAGGACCTTAATGCCCTCCCTGTTAGAGGATAATTTCACCCACTCCCGTAACTTTTCCACTTCAGGGAGAGTCCGAGTTAATAACTCCTCCCTCTCCATCAATGCCGAGTAATCGAATATTACCAGTTCCTCTGGATTTCCCAAGGAACTAAACCTTAACTCCTCAATGAACTTCGAAGGGCTTATGGACTCACTCCAGGTGAGTCCGTCCAGGGTGTCCACCCAGGCTCCCTTCAATGATTCCCCCACAATACTCCTCACGACGTCCAGGGTATGTAGGGAACCATAGGAAGACGTATATTCCCTGGATTCCGTACCAACAAATATTCCATCGAAGAGTTTGGACAGCCTGCTTAAGGATATCCCACGATGGAGGAACTGTTCTCTCCACTCGGCAACCTTCAAGATGATCTTGATCTTTTTGTTGATCTCCCTGGCCTCAGACAACATCTCCCTTGAAATTTGCTCCAACAGCTCCACCGAGTAGGCGGCCCAGAGAGCCGAGATCTCTGGATCTCCCCTTGCCAACTCCCTTAATAGGGAATCCCTAGACAGGGACTTATCATATCTGGCGTTGAAGTTAACAACGTCGTTGTTAGTATAACACCACTGTGCCCAAAAATCGTCTATGATTATTTGGTCGAAGTTTTCCGCCTGCATTACCAATACTTGCTTACTCAACTTCACGTTCCTCTCATCCCCCAAGCATGCCACCTTGAAGCCGAAGTCTTCGCTTTCCCCCCATCCAGGTCCCCATGTACCCAAGGCCATCCCTCCCGCAACACTAAATTCCTTACCCAATGAATCCCTCACCCTTCTCACCTCCTCCTGTTCAAGGAGGAGTCCGTCCCTATAATTCTCCACGTAAACCTTGGAGAACCCCATTCGTTTTGCTTTATTAACGAACCTCCTCAGCTCAGAGCCTGACCTGGAGAGTCGTTTTACGTCCGGAGCAGTCACGTAAGCCGAGAGAGATATATCCCCCTTCATGTATGAATTTTGGTTCCAATTAAATAAAAAGTGTCGGGCTTCAATTCTTCTATATGGGTCAGGTACCGCTTCAACTAACAGTTTAGTATACTCGTTCTCCGGATTAGTAATCACCTTCCTCTTCAATTCTTCTATATGGGTCAGGTACCGCTTCAACTAACAGTTTAGTATACTCGTTCTCCGGATTAGTAATCACCTTCCTCACGTCTCCACTCTCAACTATCCTGCCTAGCCTCATGACATAAACCCTGTCCGCAACGTATCCTATGGTGGCTATGTCATGTGTTATGTACATTATGGAGATCCCCCTTTCGTCTCTTAAGTACTTGAAGAGGTCAAGGAGCGTCACCCTTATGGAGGCATCAACGTTAGATACCGGCTCATCTGCTATGAGGACCTTGGGATTCAGGGCCAACACCCTTGCCAAGTAGACCCTCTGCCTCTGTCCCCCTGAAAGCTGGAAGGGATACTTATTTAAGTACTCTTCGGGTGGAGAGAGGGCCACTTCCCTAAGAAGTTCGTTCACTCTAGTCCCTAGATCGCCCTTATACTTACTTACCCTCAGAGGTCTTTCCACATGCCATTTGACAGTGTGAGTTGGGTCCAACGACGAGTACGGATCCTGGAACACCAGCTGCACGTTTGACCTATACTCTCTCAGTTGTTTCCCCTTCATTTTAACCACGTCAGCATTCATGGGATGGTAGATTATCTCTCCGCTGGTCGGCTTGAGGAGGCCCATGATCATCCAGGCTATGACCGTCTTCCCTCCCCCGCTCCCTCCCACCATGCCAACTATCTCCCCTTCATTTATTTCCATATTTACGTCCCATATCCCTGGTCTTCTCTCATTGGAAAATATCCCCTTCCTAACCACGAAGTCCTTGTAGACGTGTCTAAGCTCGAGTATCACTTCTGATCCCTCCATTCAGGGTATCTTGAACATTTATAGAAGAACACTCCAGCATAGGAATAGGCCTGTGGTGGTGAGTCCCTGCATTGAGGTGTGGCAAAGGGACATCTCTGAGAGAACACACACCCTTTAGGATAGTTGGAGAAGCCCTCAAACTCTCCTGGGATCTTGGTCAACTTTCTGCCCAATGTGGAGACTGTGGGTACGCTATTGAGCATAAGATAGGTATATGGGTGCCTTGCGTTCCCTAACAGCTCTGAATACTCCCCGTACTCAACTATCTGGCCCCCATACATGACGGCAACGTAGTCCGATATTTGGAAGAGCATGGCTATGTCGTGGCTTATGAATACTATGGTCAGACTCATTTGTTTTTGAAGCTTCTTTATGAGCTTCAATATGTCGTACTGCACTATTACATCAAGTCCGGTGGTGGGCTCGTCCATCACCACTATCCTTGGGCTAAGGAGTAGGGATATGGCTATTATCACCCTCTGTCTCATTCCCCCTGACAATTGAAATGGATACATGTCCAACACTTGCCTATCGCTTAGACCAACCATCTCCATGGTCTTGAGTACTGACTCCCTATTGGTGGATAGGTCCATACCATGCCCCCTTAACATGTCATTTATTGTGTCTTTAACCTTCCTTATGGGATTAAGGGAGTTTTGAGCTGCCTGTGGAACATATGATATTATCTTCCCTCTGACCTGATTGAGCTGATCCGGATCCATGGCCAGAACATCATACTTCCCATCTACTATCACGCTGCCAGACTCAACGAAGAGTGGAGGGTTGATAAATCCTATAAGGGAGTTGGCCAACGTTGATTTTCCGGAGCCCGACTCACCCACAATTCCTGTTATTTTACCCTCAGGGATGCTTATGTTGGCGTTCCTAACAACCCTGGTGTAGCCCTTGTCGGTGATGTAACCTACGTTGAGGCCCTTCACCTCAACAGAGACCGTCCCCTTACTCATCTCATCTCCCCCTGAAGAGCCCTCCTCACCTTCTTAACGTTCCATACCCTCAACCTAGGGTTGGCCACTCTATCTATGCCCATATTTATGAGGGCAAAGGAGAAGGCTACAAGTCCTATGAGTAATCCAGGGGGTATATACCACCACCAAAGTCCTCTAAGGTAGGCCTCTCCTCCCAGGGACCAGTAAAGCATTGTCCCCCAATTAACCTGATTTACGCTACCTAATCCAAAGTAGTATATGAATGTGAAACCCGCTATTCCGTATATGGAAGTGAAGAAGAAGTTGGATGCCACTAAGGGGAGGTTATTTGGAATTATCTGTCTGAACACTGTGCTCAACTTGGACTCTCCTATCAGCTCAGAGGACATGACGAACTCCCTCCTTCTCATGGTGAGCACCTGGGACCTCAAGACCCTAGCACCCCACGCCCATCCCGTTGAAGAGAGAGCCAACAATACAGCTAAGTAACCTAACTTTATTTGCTCCGCCCCTAGGTAAGTTCCGATAATTTCGACCACCAATATCCCTGGGATGACAAGGAAGAGCTGTGAGATCCCGTTGAGTAGTTTGTCCACAACTGTGCCCTCATATAGACCCGCCAATACACCTATAATAATCGATAGGATAGTTCCGATGAGACCGGTGCCAAGTCCAACCCCCAGGACTGGGAAGCCGCCGCTTATTAGCTGAGAGAATACGTCTTGCCCATAGTCAGTAGTTCCTAGCCAATGAGAGGAAGAGGGCGGCAGGTCCCTTGGAAAATTGGTGGCATACGGATTATAGGGAGTATAGACGAGCCCTATGACGGAGAACCCCACTACAGCCATGAGGATGAAAAACCCTACCCGGGACACCCTCTGTTCCCACATTCCCACCAAGAGGTTATAGATTGGATTGTACTTGTAGTTCCGTGTCCTCTTGGCCTCTGAGCGTAGCATCAAATCCCCTCTGTTTCTTCGTGACTCGTCCTTGGATCTATTATTCCATAAACAATCTCGGCCACAAAGTTACTTAACACGATAGCTGTCACCAAAAGGAAGAATATACCATTGAGTAAGGGATAATCCAACGCCTGGACTGCTTGATTGAAGAAGAACCCCAATCCAGCATAATTGAAAAGATATTCGATGGCCACTGCCCCCAATACGGAGTAGCCCATGGCTATGGCGAAACTGGTGAAGTTGGGAAGTAGCGCAACCCTATATGCTCTACTGGCCACCTGCCTTTCTGGGACACCCATGGCCCTGTAGTAATTCATGAAGTCCTCCTGTAAGATCGGGATCATGTTATTCCTCATCCCCATGACCCATCCAGCTAAAGAGAAGAGAATGATTGTGGTTACAGGTAGGATAGCGTGATATATCAAGGACCATATAAATGGTAGTGAAAGAGTAGGCCTGAAGAATGCTTGTGTGTTGTACTGTCCTCCGACGGGGAATATATGTGTATTAACTGCCAGGAACTCTATGAGTACTTCCCCAGTCACAAACACTGGAAAAGTGTAAAGGAACATGCTTGCCCCTATCACAACGTAATCCCTTGGTTTACCTCTTCCCAGGGCCGCATACCTACCCAACAGATTACCTATGAAGAAGGTGGCTACCACTGCTGGGATGACTATACCGAAGGTCCACGGGGCGGCCTCCGAAATTATCTTACCTACGGGAACTGGAAACTCAAGGAGAGATGCACCGAAGTTCAGATGAACTAGTTGTTTAAGGTAATCAAAGTACTGAACGTAGATGGGAAGGTTATATTGTTTCAGGCCTAATTGCTCTATGGTTGTCCTTATTTCTGCCTGAACTTGAGGATTATAATACCCAGAGGCCCCGATTCTTCCATATATTACAGTATCTATGGCGTTACCTGGGATGAGTCTAGGGAGAACAAAATCCAAAGTTATCCCAAAAAACCAGATTATAATGTAATAAATAGCTCGTTTTATAACGTATTGAGGCCTCAACTTACTTCTACCTCCGTCTCAGAGTAAAAAATATATACCTTAATATAGCCACAAAGCTCATCTCCTTCTCACTAGCACGACGGCGAGGACAATTATGACTATTACAACCACAACTGCAACAATTAGGCCTACGTTGAGTCCCGAGGAAGTTGAGGGTTGAGGTTGGGTGGAGCTGTTGGAGGTCGTGTGGGTTGTAGTGTTGTTTGTGGTAGTAGAACTGGAAGTACTGGTTGAACTGGAAGTACTGGTTGAATTTGTGGAGGGAGGTGGAGAACTCGTCGAAGTGGAGGAGGTGGATGTGAATGGATTATTTGACGTGTACCAACTACTGGGAACTGTGCTGGTGTAGTACCACCAAGGCTCAGGGACTGTTTGGTTGGTCAAGTGAAGTGCCAACACGACGAGCTCGGGTCCGCTGTTCCCATTATTG
>Ga0079046_1000401_pt1 | contig 10910 bp, 9 predicted proteins | sample BED_host_MetaG_FD_76330 | JGI IMG/M metagenome (GOLD analysis project Ga0079046, IMG submission 76330) | Hot spring microbial mat communities from Yellowstone National Park, Wyoming, USA - BED_host_MetaG | ecosystem: Environmental > Aquatic > Thermal springs > Hot (42-90C) > Microbial mats ... | reverse complement strand
CGGCGGTGAGGTGAAGGGCAAAGGCGCGGCGGTCTTCGGGAAGGCGCTGACGCGCGACCAGGCCGCGCTCTTCGAGCCGGTCGAGCAGCGGGACGAAATTGGTCCGCTTGATGCGGAGCCTCTCTGCCACCTGGCTGGCCCGCGCGCCGGGATGGGCGTGCAGCCACATCAGGATGGAATACTGGGTGGGGGTGAGGCCGAGCCCCTCCATCACCCGGTGAAAATCCTGAAAGACGGCGATCTGGGCGAGGCGAAGGGCATAGCCGACGTGCTCTTCGAGCCGTTCGAGACGGAAGCCGGCTTCGGCTGCGGCGTTCGCCGCGAGATCGCCCCGTCTGCTCATACGAGAGGCCGGCCGGCCAGCGCTTCGAGCACGCGCAAGGGTGCCCGCTCGGGATGGTGGAGGGACGTGACGGGGAGGTGGAATGTCTGCTCGAGGGCGAAACGGCCGCCCTTCACGGCGTGCGAGGCCTGATCGGTGAAGACCATCCAGCTCGTCCCCGGCGGGAAAGCGAGCGGATGACGCGGAACGTTTTGCTGATAGGCCTCATCGAGCTTCATTCCGTCATGAAGCCGCAACATGTAGAAATCATAGAGGGAACGCCGGCCCTTGGTCAGGCCGAGGGCAGCGAGCAGCGCGGCCGTGCCCGGCCATGGCCGGCCGAGGCGGGGGAAGAAACGGCGGGCGAGATCGGGGAAAGGCTCTCCCACTTCCCATTGGCGGACCGCCCCGTCGGGGGCGATGTTGGAAAAAACCCGCAGGATGCGCCAGCCGTGCAAGGGGCGGGTGGGGAAGGCATCGACATGGAGCCGCCGGTCGTCATGGCGCGGGGAGGTGGGCCGGCCGGAGATCTCGACGGGCCGGTAGCTGGTGCGAGCCCGCACCAGATCGCGCGCATAGGCCGGGAAGAGGCCCCGGACCAACGCTTCGGCGGCGCGTCCGAAGCGGTCGAGCATGGCGCCCAAGGCCCGCGCCTTCTCCCCTTGCAGCGAGGTGGCGGCCACCCGGCTGCTCGCCGGATCGAAACTGATGTTCTTGCGGCTGCCATCGGCGATGGCGGGATCGAGGAAAATCTCTTCCTCCGCTCTCAGCCGGAAGGGAAGGTCGGGAAAGAACAGCACCTTGCCGCTTTCGAGGGCTTGCACCGCCCTTTCCTGCAGATCTGCCGGATACGGCCCCTCCCAGGCGGCGATACCGGCTAAAGTCTCGATCACGCTCTCGGCAATGGTTCTTCCCTCTCGTGTCCCGAATAAAGGAAGGTTTCACTCCCGCCGCAAGACGCGGTCGGTGAGAAAGCGGAAGACCGCCGCGCCCGCTTCCCTTTCCTTGGCGGCGAGCAGCGTCTTGCGGTCGTAACGGGTGGCGATCCAGGTCGTGAAATCCATTCGCCCCTCGCCTTCGGCTGCGTAACGTTCGAGGATGAGGTCGAGAATGCCGCTCGGGCTGCGCCGCCAGTGGCCGAACCGCCAGGAGAGCTCGCGGCGGGCGCGGCTGACCGGCGCGCCTTCCCGCAAGATGAGGTAGAGGGCGGCGGCAAACCCCGAACGGTCCGCTCCCGACTTGCAGTGAAGAAGCACGGGCTCTTCGAGGGTGGGCAGGAGGCGGGCGAGACGGAGAAGATCGTCGCGTTCGGGGCGGCGGCTCGAGAGCGGCGCATCGTGCACCTTCAGGCCGAGCCGGGCTGCGGTCTCGCGCAGGAGGGCATCCGAACCGCTCTGGGTGGGACCCCGCAGATTGACCACGCTCCGCAGGCCGGCCTCGCGGGCGAGACGGGCGAGGCGGCCGGGAGTGGGGTGGTTGGAGCGGTAGAGCCGCCCCGGAATCACCGCATGGCCATTGGTCCAGACCAGACGGAAGAGCGCGTGGTCGATGAAAAGACTGTCGATCCAGGCGAGCAGGCGCCCGGCGGGGTGATCGAGGCGGCCGCGGAAAATGCTGTCCACGGCTCACCCCACCACGGCCGGCTCGCGGCTCACCCGCACCCGTGCCACCCGCCGTCCATCCATGGCCATCACCTCGAAGCGCCAGCCGCCGAAGACGATGCGATCGCCCACCTCGGGCACCCGGCGGAGCAGGGCGAGCAACAGGCCGCCGAGGGTGTGGTATTTGCCCTCGGCGGGCAGGGGAGGGAGGTCGAGCTGGCTCTTCAGCTCATCGATCGGAGTGAGACCGTCGAGCTCACGGACTTCGGGATCGGCCGAAGGGGGCGGCGGCGGCAGGTCGGGATGGCTTTCGGCGAGGTCACCGACGATCGCTTCGAGGAGGTCGGTGGCGGTGACGAGCCCCTCGAAGCTTCCATACTCGTCGATGACGACGGCGATGCCGAGCGGATCGGATTTGAGGCGGAGCAGGGCGTCGAGGGCGGAGACGCGGTCGGGGATCACCATCGGCTGGCGCAGCACGGCATCGAGGCTGAGATCGCCGCCGTCGAGCAGGCGGTCGAGGAGCTCCTTGGTCTGGACGATGCCCACCACGTTGTCGATCGAACCGTCGCACACCACGAAACGGGAGTGAGGCGAAGATTTGAGGGCGAGGATGACGTCGCGCCGCGAATCGGTGCGGTCGATCCAGGCGATTTCGGTGCGCGGCGTCATGATCGCGCGGACCGGCTTGTCGGCCAGGCGGAGCAGGCGTCCGATCATCTCGTGCTCTTCGGTTTCGAGCACGCCGGCCTTGATTCCCTCCATGAGGAACTGCTTGAGCTCCTCTTCGGTGACGGCGGGGGTGGAGGCCCCCTTCTGGCCAAGCAGGCGGAGCGCGAGCGATGAAGAGCGGTTGAGCACCCAGACCACCGGGGTGCCGAGCCTCGCCCAGGCGGCGACTGGACGCGCGGCGAGGAGGGCCGCCGTCTCCGGATGCCGCAGGGCGAGCTGTTTGGGGACGAGCTCACCGAAGACGAGCGAGAGATAGGTCACACCGATCACCACCCCCACATCGGCGAGGCTCGCCGCACTCGCGGCGAGCGGCGGGTAGGAGGCAAGCCAGAGGGCGAGGTGGCGGGCGAGCCGCGCGCCCCCGAGAAAGCCGGTGAGCGTGGCGACCAGCGTCATGCCCACCTGGAGGGCAGGAAGGAAGCGCTGCGGGTCGTCGGCGAGCGCGCGGGCGAGACGGGCGCGCGGGTCTCCCTTGCGCTCGAGCACGGCAAGCCGCGCCCGGCGGGCCGAGATCAGGGCGAGCTCGCTCAGGGCGAACAGGCCGTTGACCCCGATCAGCACGAGCAACAAGGCGAATTCGATGACGGCGCGCATGGCGGCCTCATGGGGGATTGGACGCGCGGCGTCAAAGGAGAAAACCCCGGTTTCGTCCCCCTGCGCCGCCTGTGCACGGCGAAGAGCGGGGTTGACCGCAAGCGTGTTCTCCCTCAGCCGTAAAGGGGATACTTAAACACCATCCGGCCCTTGCCAAGCGTGTGCGGCAACAGCCAGCAGGGAAGGAGCCGGAGCGAAGGAGGGGGGAAATGACGGGCGCGGCACCGACTGCGCAGGAAGAGAGGCAGGAAGAACGGAAGAAAGATGAGGAACATCGGAGCGGGGAGGGCGGCCCGCTTTCTCCGCCGGAAGAGGATCTACCCTTTGCCTCTCTCGAGCCGCTGATCGCTCCCCGTTCGGTTGCGGTCATCGGCGCCTCGGACGATCCGACCCGCATCGGCGGCCGTCCGCTCGCCTATATGCGGGCGCGCGGATTCAGAGGCGCCCTCTACCCCGTCAACCCCAAACGGAACACGGTGCAGGGACTGCCCGCCTATGCCCGGCTCGCCGATCTGCCCGAGATCCCGGATGCGGCGATCATCGCCGTCCCCGCCCCGCTCGTCGCCGCGAGCCTCGAAGAGCTCGGGGCGCTCGGGGTGAAGGGGGCGATCGTGCTGAGCGCGGGCTTCGCCGAAGTGGACGAGGCGGGAGCCGCGGCCCAGGCGGATCTCGCCGAGCGCGCCCGCCGCTTCGGGATGCGGCTCCTCGGCCCCAACTGTCTCGGTCTCTTCAACGACCGCATCGGTTTTTATCCGACCTTCTCCTCCTCTTTCGAAACCGGCTATCCGCTCCCTGGCCGGATCGGGATCGTGAGCCAGTCGGGGGCATTCGGGACCCATATTTTCGCCATCGCCCGCAACCGCGGGCTCGGAACCCCGCTCTGCATCACCACCGGTAACGAAGCCGACGTCACGGTGGGGGACGTCATCGGATGGCTCGCCCATGATCCCGGGATCGACGTGATCGTGGCCTATGCCGAAGGGATCAACCGGCCTGCCCGGCTTCTCGCCGCTCTCGCCGCGGCGCGGGCCGCGCGCAAGCCGGTGATCATGATGAAAGTGGGGCGGAGCGCGCTCGGCGCCGAGGCGGCGCGGAGCCATACCGCCTCTCTTGCCGGAGATGACCGGGTGATGGGGGCGGTGCTCGAGGAATTCGGCGTGCTCCGGGCGCGGACCACCGAAGAAATGCTCGATTTCGCCTATGCCGCGACCAAGCGCCTCTATCCCGTCTCCGCCACACTCGGGGTGATCACGGTGAGCGGCGGCGCAGGCGTCATGATCAGTGACTATGCGAGCGAGTGGGGCCTCGCCATGCCTCCCTTGCCCGCCCCTGCCCAGGCCGCGCTCAAGGCCTTGGTGCCGTTCTCGGCCCCGCGCAATCCGGTCGACTGCACCGCCCAGGTGTTCAACGACCCCGCCCTCGTCGGCCGTTTCGCAGAAGCGGTGGCGGAGGCCGGCTATGGCGCGATGCTCGCCTTCTTTTCGCAGACGGGAGGGGCGGCCTCGATCGCCCCTCATCTGCGGGCGGAACTCGGCCGGGTGCGGCAGGCGCATCCCGAGATGCTCTCCGTCCTTTCCGTCATCGCCGACCGCGATCTCACCCGCGCCTATGAAGAGGACGGCTTCCTCGTCTTCGAGGACCCTGCCCGGGCGGTCGCCGCGATCGCCGCGATGAGCCGCCTAAGGGCGGCTTTCGCCGCCTCTCCCCCCGCACCCCCTCCTCCTCTCCCGCTCCCTGCGCTCCCTCCCTCTCTCGCGGATGAAAAAGAGGCCAAGGATTTTCTCGCAGAGCTCGGCTTCCCGGTTCCCCCCGGGATACGGGCGAAGAGCGCCGCAGAGGCCGCGGCGGCGGCCGAGCGGCTCGGCTTTCCGGTCGTTCTCAAGCTCCTCTCGCCGGACATTCCGCACAAGAGCGACATCGGCGGCGTCCTCCTCGGCATCGAGACGAAAGAGGCGGCGCGCGCCGGATTCGCCGAGCTCGAGGCCCGCCGCGCGGCGCGGGCTCCCGCCGCCCGCCCGGCCGGGGTGCTCGTCGAGCGGATGGTCAAGGGCGGGGTGGAGTGCCTGATGGGGCTGCACTACGACCCCGTCTTCGGCCCCGTCGCCGCCTTCGGGCTCGGGGGGATCTTCGTCGAGGTCTTCGCCGACGTCGTCTTTCGCCGCTGCCCCTTTGGACTCGACGCGGCGAAAGCTATGATCCATAAGATTCGCGGAGCGCAGCTGCTCGAGGGCGCGCGGGGGCGGCCGAAAGCCGATATCGAGGCCCTCGCCGCTTTGCTCTCCCGCCTTTCGGCGCTGGGCGCCGCTCTCGGGCCGCGGCTTGCCGCCATCGACCTCAATCCGGTGTTCGCCTTGCCGGAAGGAGCGGTGATCGGCGACGCTTTGATCGCGCTCCGCTGAGAAGAGGAAAGGCCAGAGAGAAGGAGAGGGAATGCCGCTCGATCCCGAAAGACTGCTCAATTACCCGATCCCGGAAGTGCAACAGACCTACACCAAGCGGGACGTCGTCTTCTATGCCCTCTCGATCGGATTGGGGCAGGACCCGCTCGATGAGCGGCAGCTCGATTTCGTCGACGCCCACCGCCCGCTCAAGGTCTTTCCCACGCTCCCCGTGGTGCTCGCCCATCCCGGTTTCTGGCTTGCCCGTCCCGAGACGGGGGTCGATGCCGTGAAAGTGGTGCATGGCGAACAGGGGATCCGCTGGCTCAAACCCTTGCCAGCGGAGGGGACGGTGCGCGGGCAGACCCGGATCACCGGCCTCATCGACAAGGGCAAGGACAAAGGGGCGCTCCTCTACACTGAGAAGCACCTGTTCGACGAGAAAGGCGAGACCCTGGCCATTCTCTCGAGCACCACTTTTCTGCGCGGGGATGGCGGTTTCGGCGGCCCTTCCGGCCCCGTCAAGCCAGTCCATCCCATCCCCGAGCGTCCCCCCGAATACGTCCTCGACCTTCCCACGCGGCCCGAGCAAGCGCTCTATTACCGTCTCAACGGAGACGACAATCCGCTGCACGCCGACCCCGCCGTAGCGCGCCGGGCCGGCTTTCCACGCCCCATCCTGCACGGGCTTTGTACGCTCGGGGTGGTCACCCACGCCCTCTTGCGCCTGCTTTGTGACTATGATCCGGCAGCGCTCGAGAGTTTGGAGCTTCGTTTTTCGGCCCCGGTCTTCCCGGGAGAGACCATCCGCACCGAAATCTGGCCGCGGGAGGGAGCCTTTCGCGCTCGCGCCGTCGAACGCGACGTCGTCGTCATCAATCACGGAAAGGTCGTTTTGAGAGCATGATCAATCGCATCGTCACCACCATGGCCGAGGCGCTGGAAGGGATCGGCGATGGCGCCACCATTCTGGTCGGCGGCTTTGGCAATGTCGGTCAGCCCCGCGCCCTGCTCGAAGGATTGATCGAGCGGGGGGTGAAGGACCTCACCATCGTTTCCAACAATGCCGGCTCGGGCGGTGAGGGGCTTGCCGAACTCATGGCGCATGGGCGGGTGCGCAAGATCATCTGCTCCTACCCACGCAGCGCCACCTCCACCGTTTTCGAGGAGCTCTACAAGGCCGGGAAGATCGAACTCGAGCTCGTTCCGCAGGGCACGCTCGCCGAACGGATCCGGGCCGCCGGTGCGGGGATCGGCGCGTTCTATACCCCGACCGCCTACGGCACCAAGCTCGCCGAGGGCAAAGAGGTGCGCATGATCGCCGGCCGGCCGCACGTCCTCGAATACGCCCTGCACGCCGACGTCGCCCTGATCGAAGCCTGGCAGGCCGATCGCTGGGGCAATCTCACCTACCGCCGCTCCGGCCGCAACTTCAATCCGATCATGGCCATGGCGGCGCGGCTGACCATCGCCCAGGCCCAGCACATCGTCGAGCTCGGGGCCCTCGATCCCGAAACCATCATCACCCCCGGCATCTTCGTCGACCGGGTGATCCACGTCCCTTACGGCGACCCGCCGGTCTGAAAGGAGGCCCTCATGCCTGATACCGCGACCGTCCGCTTCACTCCGCTCGACCGGGCCGGCATGGCGGCCCGGGTGGCGCAGGACATACCGGAGGGCTGGTATGTCAATCTCGGCATCGGCATCCCCACCCTCGTCTCCGACTTCGTTCCCGCCGACCGGGAGGTCGTTTTCCATTCGGAAAACGGCGTGCTCGGCATGGGGCCGGCGCCGGCCCCGGAAGCGGTCGATCCCTGGCTGATCAACGCCGGCAAGCAGCACGTCACGCTGCGGACCGGCGGCGCCTATGTGCATCACGCCGACAGTTTTGCCATCATCCGCGGCGGCCATCTCGATCTCTGCGTGCTCGGCGCCTATCAGGTGGCGGAGAACGGCGACATCGCCAACTGGTCGACCGGCGAACGCGACGTCGCCCCCGCGGTGGGCGGGGCGATGGACCTCGCTGCGGGAGCGAAGCGGCTCTGGGTGGTGATGGAGCAGACCACCCGCAAAGGCGAACCCCGGCTCGTCAAACGCCTCACCTATCCGCCGACCGCACTCGGCGCGGTCAAGCGGGTCTATACCAATCTCGCCGTCTTCGACGTCACCGAGCGCGGCTTCGTCGTCCGCGACATGATCCCCGGCATCACCCTCGAAGAGCTGCAGGCCCGGAGCGAGGCCAAGCTCCATCCGCCGGTTTGAGGGAGAGATGGACGAACGGCTCCGCTCGGAAGACGAAACCATCCGCCTCCTCCGCGAAAGCGCGGGCGCGGTCGCGCCACGGGGCGGCTCGCTCGCACGGATCCGGGCGCTCCGCTTCACTCTGCCCGGCTTCTCCCGCGAGGTGTGGCAAGAGATGGGGCGGCTCGGCTGGTTCGGTCTCCGCCTTCCCGAAGAGGAGGGTGGGGCAGGGCTCGGCATGGAGGCCTTTTGCGCCCTGGCCGAAGAGCTCGGCCAGGGCTTGGTGCCCGAGCCGGTCATCCCGGCGGTGATGTGCCTTCCCTTCCTTCCGCCCCCGTTGCGCGACAAGGCGCTCGCCGGAGAGATCGTCGTTCTTCCCGCTTTCCAGGAGGAAGCGGGACGCCTCATCCCGGTGCGGCAGGAGACCCATTTCCAGTCGGGCCTGCTGAGCGGCCAGAAACGCTTCATCCCCATGGCGGCCGGGGCGGATCACTTCGTGGTGGCAGCAGCAGAGGGGCTCGCCCTCGTCGCCAAGGACGCGGAAGGGGTCTCGCTCGTCACTGCCATGACCCAGGATGGCGGGCATTTCGGGACCCTCTCTTTCGAAGACGCCGCGGCCGAGCCTCTCCCCGGGTCTCTCGCCGAGGCGCTCGAAGAAGCGGCGCTCGCCACCGCCGCCTATCTTCTCGGCCTTGCCGACCGGGTTTTCCTGCTTACCCTCGACTACCTCCGGACCCGCGAACAGTTCGGGCGGAAGATCGGGTCGTTCCAGGCGCTTCAGCATCGCGCCGCCGATCTCAAGCTCGCGCTCGAGCTCACCCGGGCGAGCCTGTGGCAGGCGGCCCGCCGCTATGACGCAGCGGACACGCCGCCCGACGAGCGGCGCCGCCTCGTCTCTCAGGCCAAGGCGCGGGCGAGCCGTACTGCCCTCGAGGTCACGGCGGCCTCGATCCAGCTCCATGGAGGGATCGCCTATACCGACGAGTACGATGCCGGGCTGTTTTTGCGCAAGGCGATGGTGATCGCCCCCCAATTCGGCACCGCCGCCTGGCACGCCGACCGCTTCGCTGCCCTCTCGCCCGAGGAAGAGGAAACGTGATGCCGGAAGAGACCCTCCTTTCCCCCCGTGCGCCCGATTACAATTCGCTCGACGATGCGGCCTTCCGGGACGTGGTGCGGCGTTTCCTCGCCGAAAACTATCCCCCCGAGCTCCGCCATCCGCCGCACCGGCTGCACTGGGCGGAATGCAAGAAGTGGTACTTCATCCTTTCCGAAAAAGGGTGGATCGCGCCCGGCTGGCCGCGGGAATGGGGCGGGATGGGGCTCTCGCCGGCCAAGCAGATCATCCTGATCGAGGAGTTCGAGCGCTTCGGCGCCGCCCGTCTCCCCGATCACGGCATCGTCATGGTGGGGCCCCTCCTCCTGCGCTACGGCACCGAGGCGCAGCGCCGCTTCTTCCTGCCCAAGATCCTGAGCGGCGAGCACATCTGGTGTCAGGGCTATTCGGAGCCCAACGCCGGATCCGATCTCGCTGCGCTGCGCACCGAAGCGGTGAGGGAAGGTGAGAGCTGGGTGATTACCGGCCAGAAGATCTGGACCACCCTCGCGCAGGACGCCAACTGGATCTTCCTCCTCGCCCGGACCGACAAGGCGGCCAAGAAACAGGAGGGGATCAGTTTTTTCCTGGTGCCGATGACGAGCCCCGGCATCCGGGTGCGGCCGATCGTCAATCTCGAGCTCCACGACGAATTTTGCGAAGTTTTCTTCGACCGGGTGCGGGTGCCGCTCGACAGTCTCGTGGGAGAGGTGAACCAGGGCTGGAGCATGGCCAAGGCCCTTCTCGGTTTCGAGCGGATCTTTCTCGGCTCGCCGCGCCAGGCCGCCAATGCGCTCGCCCGCCTCGCCGCCCTCGCCAAACATCTCGGACTGGAGGAGGATCCGCTCTTCCGGCGCCGCTATACCGAGTTCCGTCTCGATCTCGCCGACCACCGTGCGCTTTATGCAGTTCACGTCGCGCGGCTCCGGGAAGGGGAGACGCTCGGCGCCGAGGTCTCCATGCTCAAGATCCACCAAAGCGAGCTCTATCAGCGCATCACCGCCTACATGCTGGAGATCGCCGCCGAATATGGCGGTCTTCTCGAGCCTCTCGGCGGCAACCGCCACCTTCATCCGGGCGGCGCCTTCATCCAAGCCCGCCCGGTGAGTATCTATGGCGGCACCAACGAGATCCAGCGCAACATCATCGCCAAGAATGTCCTCGATCTCCCCAGCTGAGGCGCTGCCCCCCTCCACCGCCGGCCAGGCCCGGCTCGATGCGCGGGCGGTGTCGGTGATGACCTTGCTCTGCCTCATCTGGGGGATCCAGCAGGTGATGGTGAAGTGGGCCCTGGCCGGCGGCTTGCCGCCCGCTCTGCAAAGCGGACTGCGCTCGGCCATCGCGGCGTTGCTGGTAATGGGATGGGTCGGGCTGCGCGAGGGGGGCGGCGGCGTGGCCGAGCTCTTCACCTGGCGGAGCGAACGCTGGGCGGGGCTCCTCATCGCTCTCCTCTTCGGGGGGGAGTTTCTCGTCCTCTACAATGGACTGGCCTACACTTCGGCTTCGCGCGCGGTGATCTTCCTCTATACCGCCCCGTTTTTCGTGGCCCTCGGGGTATGGCTGTTCATTCCGAGCGAGCCGCTCCGCGGGGTCCAGCTCGCGGGCCTTCTCTTCGCCTTTCTCGGGGTCGCCACGGCATTCGCCGATGAGAGGACGGCCAATACCGTTTCGCTCCATGGCGATGGGCTCGTCCTTCTCGCTGCGGTGATGTGGGCAGCGGTGACGGTGCTCATCAAATCCCACCGCGGTCTGCGGCACCTTTCGGCAGCCAAGGTCCTCTTCTATCAGCTCGCCGGTTCCGCAGTGCTCCTCTGCGCCGTCGCCCTGGAGCGGGGGGAGTGGCGGAGACTGACCGCCGTGACGCCGCGCGCCTGGCTCGCTTTGGCCTATCAGAGCGTCGTCGTCGCCTTCGCGAGCTACCTCGCCTGGTTCTGGCTGATCCGCCA
>Ga0079046_1000399_pt1 | contig 10919 bp, 9 predicted proteins | sample BED_host_MetaG_FD_76330 | JGI IMG/M metagenome (GOLD analysis project Ga0079046, IMG submission 76330) | Hot spring microbial mat communities from Yellowstone National Park, Wyoming, USA - BED_host_MetaG | ecosystem: Environmental > Aquatic > Thermal springs > Hot (42-90C) > Microbial mats ... | reverse complement strand
GATCGGGATAGCGGTTGTAGGCATATTGGTCGGCCCCGGAGCGGTTGGCCGGAGAGGCGCCGGCGATCTGGGGAGCGATCAGGGCGACGTAGCGGCGCGTCTCATCGGGCAGAGTGCTGCGGCGGGCGAGATAGTCATCGAGGCGGCGCGGGCCGGCATTGTAGGCGGCGAGGAAGGCGGGAGAGCCATAGAGGTCGTACATCATCCGCATATAGGCGGCGCCGGCCAGGATATTGTCGTGCGGATCATAGGGATCATCGCCGAGACCGTAACGGGCCCGCATCAGCTCGTACGTATCCGGCATCAGCTGCATCAGACCCATCGCCCCCTTCGGCGAAGTGATCGGGCGGCCGTCGAGATATTCCTGCCCTCCCGACTCCACCCGCATCACGGCGCGGATCCACACTTCCGGAACATCAAATCGCCGTGAGGCCTCGACGATATAGGGGCCCCACGGGTCCTCCGGCGGACCAGGTACGGGATAAGAGCGCTTGGCCTCGGCAGCGAAGCGCGCCGCTTCCTCCCGCGCATCGCTCGGCGGATAGTGATGCCCCGCACAGGCCGCGAGCAGGCTCTCGCCGAAGAGGGCAAACCAGCTGCGGAGAAAAACCCTTTCCCCGCGGAGGCGGAGAAAAAGGAAGGAGAAAGCCTGCGAAAGACCGGTGCTGGAGAGGCGCCGCCGACCGCCGCCGGCCGGGAAGCGCTCAGATCCCGGTCCTGCTGGCTGGGACGGCAGAGCCCCTCCCGCGTCCGAACCGTCTCGAGCCGTGGCCATCCCCTTCCTCCTTCTCCCCGCGGCCTCATCTCTGCTTTGATAGGACGAAATGTTAAATTTTCTCTCAAAAAATCCTTCTAACTCTCTATACGATCTCGAAACCCGCTGCAAGCGAGAAGAAAACGGCCCACTCCCTGCGCCCCGCCGGGGGTGTTGGGAAAAGAGCGAAGTCTCCTTATATTCCGGCCGGGACGAGACCGCGTGCCGGAAAGCGCGGAGTTGAGAAGGCGACCATGGAGCGCATGACGAGGGGCTCGATGAGAAAGACAGGCCGAAACGCCCCGCGGGGGATGGAGAGGGTGGGCCGGGTGCGGCGGCTGAGCCGGATGATGGCGGTCCTCCTTCCAGTGCTCGGTGCGGCTGCCTGCGCCGGCACGCCAGCCAACAGCACGTATAGCGGGTATGGTCTGGGCCGGACGGCGAGCGTGACCTACGGCACCATCGTTTCCATGCGCAACGTCGTGGTCCAGGGAGCGCCGAGCGGGGTGGGGGCGCTGGGCGGGGCGGCGCTCGGCGGCGTGGCGGGAAGCTTCATCGGCGGCGACAGTTTCCGCGGCAATCTGCTCGGCGCGGTGGGAGGCGCATTGCTCGGCGGGTTGGCGGGAAGCGCCGTCGAAAACAGCATCGACCGCGGCAACGCGGTGGAGTTCATCATCCGCCAGGATGACGGCCAGACCATATCGGTGGTACAAACCAACGAAGACAACTTCCATCCCGGGCAGCGGGTGGCCATCATCCGTGGTGACCGCACCCGCCTCGCGCCGATCTCAGGAGGTTGAACCGCTCGGCCTTGCCGGGCGAGACGCCCTTCTTTAGAGCCAAGGAAGGCCCTGCCTTCCGGAAGGAAAGAAATGTCTGATTTCACTCTGGAACGTTCCGCGGCGCCCGCCGGGCACGAGGCCGATCTCCGCCGGCAGGAAAGCGCCCGCCGCGTGCTCGAACTGCGCGCCGGTCTCGGCTTCCGCGGACGCCACCGGCTGGCGGTGACCGATCTCGTGGAAACGGCCGGCCTCTGGCGGCTTGCCCTCGCGCTCGCCTGGCTCGACGTCAAGGGGCGCTACCGGGGCTCGATGCTCGGGCCGTTCTGGCTCACCCTGTCGACGGCGGTGATGGTGGGATCGCTCGGGGTGCTCTATTCGACCCTCTTCAAAACGGTGCTCCGCGAGTATCTCCCCTTCCTCGCCCTGTCCCTCGTCCTTTGGAACTTCTTGCAGACCCTGGTCTCCGAGGCCTGTCTCGCCTTCACCCAGAACGACTCGATCATCCGCGCGGTGCGGATGCCCTTCCTGCTCTATGGGGCGCGCCTGGTGATCCGCAACCTCATCGTGCTCGCCCACAACATCGTGGTCATCTTCGTCGTCTTCGCGATATTCGATACCTGGCCCGGCCGCTATGGCCTCATCGCCATTCCCGGTTTCATGCTCTGGGTGGTCGACTCGCTGGCGCTTGCCATGTCGCTCGGCGCGATCTGCGCCCGATTCCGCGACATTCCGCCCATCGTCAACAGCGTGATGCAGATCGCCTTTTTCTTGAGCCCGATCATCTGGCGGCCCGATCTCATCACCCATGGGGCCCGGTTTCTGCCCCTCAATCCGCTTTTCTCGCTTTTCGAGGTGGTGCGCGGCCCTCTCCTCAACCAGGTGCCGGGCGAGACGATCTGGGCTGCCGCCTTGGGCTATTCTTTCCTCATCCTTCTCCTCTCCTGGCTGCTCTTCGTGCGGGTGCGGGGGCGGATCGCATTTTGGGTGTGAGCCATGGCCCAGGTCATCGCAGAAGGGGTTTGCGTCGATTTCCCCCTCTATCACGGAAGCGCCCGCAGTCTGAAGCGGACGGTGGTGGCTGCCGCCTCTGGCGGGCGGATCAGCAAGGATGCGCAGAAACGGATCGTCGTGCAGGGATTGCGCGACGTTTCCTTCACCCTCTCTCCCGGTGAGCGGCTCGGCCTGATCGGCAGCAACGGTGCGGGCAAGACCACCTTGCTCCGCACCCTCGCCGGCATTTATGAGCCGGTGCGCGGATGCGTGCGGATCGAGGGGACTTTGAATGCGCTGCTCGACCCCAACCTCGGCATGAATCCGGATCTCACCGGGCGGGAGAACATCGCTCTCCGTGGTCTTTTCGCCGGTCTCGATCGCGCCTCCATCCGCCGCGTGGAGGAGGACGTCATCACTTTTGCCGGGCTCTCCGAATTCATCCACCTCCCCCTTCGCACCTACAGCTCCGGCATGATCGTCCGGCTGGGCTTTGCGCTCGCCACCGCCATCCATCCGGAAATCCTCCTCATGGATGAATGGTTTCTCGCCGGTGATGCGCAATTCATCGGCAAGGCCCAGGCCCGTCTTGAACTTCTGGTGCGCAACGCCGAAATCCTGGTTCTGTCGAGCCATGAACACAAAGTGATCAAGGAGTGGTGCACCCGCGCCCTGTGGCTCGATCGTGGCCGGGTGATGAAAGAGGGCGCTCCCGAGGAAGTCATCGCAGCCTATCTCGATTCGATCGAAGAGCAGCGGGCAGAGTGGAAAAAAGAAGAAGACAGAGAAAAAGGGGATGAAAAACGCCCTGCTCCCGTCGCCGAACGGGTTTCGTGAAAAGAGAGCGCGCGGGATCTCTCCTCCCGCTTGGCGGCGCGGGGCGAAAAGAGGTGGAGAGCAAGGACCATGGATGACGCGCGAAGCAGGCCAAGGGTGAGCCAGAAGGAAAAGAAGTGCCTGAGAGTTGCCGCGGGGGGATGGCTTGCGGTTCTCCTGCTCGCTCTCGCGCCCTGTGCCGCTCACGCCGATGAGCCGGGCCCGATGCAGAAGACCGGGGAAAAGCTCGACGCCTGGGGCCATAAAGTGGGCCAAGCGGTAGGCAAGGCGGCGGCCAAGACGGGGGAGGCTCTCGATAAGGCCGCGCACAAGACGGGCGAGAAGCTCGATGCGTGGGGGCACAAGATCAAACAGAAATTGTCCGACTGAGGGGCGGGGGTGAGGATATCTGCCTCTCCTTTGCTCGCCTCGCTGGCGCGGAGGCTTGCTGCGCATGGGATTGCCGAGCCCGCCCGCGAGGCAAGGCTTCTGCTGCGGGCGGCCACGGGATTCGGCGAAGAGGAGATCGTCTGCGGCATTCCCCCGCTCACCCCGGAGAAGGAGGCCCTTCTCCTAACCATGCTCGAGCGGCGCTGCCGCCGCGAGCCCTTCGCCTATATCGTGGGACGGCGCGAATTCTGGGGGCTCTCCTTTGCGGTGAGTCGGGACGTGCTCATCCCCCGCCCGGAGACGGAAACTCTGCTCGAGTACGCGCTCTCCGCGTTCCGCACCCGCCCCCCACGGCGGATCCTCGATCTCGGGACGGGAAGCGGCGCTTTGCTGCTCGCCGCACTCTCGATCTTTCCCGAGAGCGTGGGGGTGGGGGTGGACCGTTCGCCGCAAGCGCTCCGGGTCGCTGCCTTCAATGCTGCGGCCTTGGGGGTGGGAGGCCGTGCCGCCTGGGTGGAGGGGGGATGGGATGCCGCGGTTGGAGGAAATTTCGATCTCGTTCTTTCCAACCCGCCTTACGTGCGGCGCGCCGAGATCGCCGCACTCCCCCCCGAAATCCGTGACTTCGAGCCCCCCATGGCGCTCGATGGAGGAGAGGACGGGATTGATGCTTTCCGGGCCCTGCTTCCGGCGCTGCCCCGTCATCTCGCGGCGGATGGGATCGCCGTGCTCGAAGTGGGGAAAGGGCAGTTTGCTGCCGTTACGGCTTTGGCTGAAGCCGCGGGGCTCGTTTTGCGCGGCGTGCGCACCGATCTCGGCGGGGTGCCGCGGGCGGTCGCCTTCCGTCTAGGCTGAAGAGAGGCGCCGCTGGCCGAGGAGAGTCCGTCAAAATACCTATTGGCAGGCGAGGAGGAGGGGGGTAATGTGCGCCCGCGCCGCAGGTTCGAGGACCGCGGCGCTCGGAGAAGCCGGGCTTCTCCCCCTCGCCAAAAAAAGGCTTACGCTTCGCCCCCAGACGGCAAAGCGAGAGAAAGCTGGAGACGGGCGCAGACCCTTTCCAGGGATGAATGTTCAACGCCTTAGAGGAAGAGCGTGACGATCGGCATGAACCTGAAAAGAATGCGTGGCCGCAACCATCGCGGCAACGGCAATGGCGGTATGCGCCACTCTGCGAATGGCATTCCGCTCAACCGCAACCACGTCTTCGACAGCAACGGTCCCGATGTCCGGGTCCGCGGCACCGCCCAGCAACTCTATGAAAAATATCAGCAGCTTGGCCGGGATGCGGCGAGTGCAGGCGACCGGGTGATGGCGGAGGCCTATTTTCAATACGCCGAGCACTATTTCCGCATTCTTTCGATGATGATCCAGGCGGCTCAGCAGCAGAACAATGCGCATCGCCGCCCGCCGCCCGCCGAGCTCGCCCCCCCCATCGATGGAACCGAACCGCAGCCGGTGATCGAAGAACCGGAAAACGGTCCTACCGAGGCCGACATTTTCTCGCCCTCGGAACCTTGACGAAGCTTACCCTCACCGCCTCCCACTTGGCCTGGTGAAGGCTCGAGCCAGAGGGAGGGGGATGGGGAGCGGCTTACGCGCGTCAGCCGCCGCGCGACGCGGCGCAGAGGCTTTGCCGTGCTGCCTCGTATTCATGCCGGAGACGGGCGATCAGGGCTTCCGTCGTGACGATCTCTTCTATGAGACCGATTCCCTGACCAGACCCCCAAATGTCCCGCCAGGCCTTGGCCGAACCGGAACTGAAATCCATCCGCGAAGGATCGGAGGAAGGGAGATGATCGGGGTCGAGCCCGGCGTTGATGATGCTTTGGCGCAAATAATTGCCATGCACGCCGGTGAAGTAATCCGTATAGACGATGTCTTCGGCGGTCGACTCGACGATCATCCGTTTATAAGCGAGATCGGCATTGGCCTCCTCCGTGGCGATGAAGGCCGATCCGACATAGGCGAAATCCGCGCCGAGCGCTTGGGCGGCGAGGATGGCCCGTCCGCTCGCGATGGCACCGGATAGCGCGAGGGGGCCCGTGAACCAGCGGCGGATTTCCTGAACGAGAGCAAAGGGGGAGAGGCGTCCGGCATGTCCGCCGGCGCCGGCGGCGACCGCGATCAGGCCGTCCGCTCCCTTCTCGATCGCTTTGTGTGCGAAACGGTCATTGATCACGTCGTGAAGCACGATCCCGCCATAGCCGTGAATGGCCGCGTTGACCTCCTCCCGGGCGCCGAGCGAAGTGATGATGATCGGCACCCGGTGCGCCACGCAGAGGGCGAGGTCCTGCTCGAGGCGGACATTCGAGCGGTGCACGATGAGGTTGACGGCGAAAGGGGCCGGCGGTGCGGCGGGATTGTCGCGGCGATGGGCCGCGAGCGTCTCCTCGATTTCACTCAGCCACTCGTCGAGCAGGCTTTGCGGCCGGGCGTTCAGGGAAGGGAACGACCCTATGACCCCATTCAGACACTGGGCGATTACGAGCGGGGGGGTAGAGACGATGAACATCGGTGCGGCGATGACCGGCAGACGCAGATCGCGGGTGAGAATGTCGGGGACCGGCATGAGGGGCGTCTCCTTCCTCTCGGGTGAACCTCCCTTGTATTGGTCAACATCTTGACGTTATAGTCAAGCATGGAGGATAAAGCCGGCCGGCGTCCGCTGCCGACGAGCCGAGGCCCGGTAGGGTGGTGGCCAGAGTGAACGGCGGCGACGGGGCACGAAAGGAGCTGGGGGAGGGCGTTCGATGAAGAAGGTCAGCCATTCCTGTCCTGAGGGGACGTTCCATACCTTCCGTCCTGCCCTTCCTGGCGGGGTGAGGCTCTTGCCGCCCGGGCGGGAGGGGCCTGAAATGGGACCGCATGGCGCGGCCAGAGGATGAGTGCGCCAAAGGGGGGGGCTCCTTGCCGGAACGTTTGCCGGAACGAAGGGGCGGACCCTGCCGGTTGGAGATCGATGAGGGGGAAATGGCGATGAGTGCAGAGAACGTGGTGAAGGTGACGGCGCGGGGCGGATTTGCCCTGATCGAGATGGACAATCCGCCGGTGAATGCGCTCGGCATCGCGCTGCGGCGGGGGCTGAAAGGAGCCTTCGAACAGCTGGCTGGCGATCCCGCGCTCAAGGGCGCCGTGCTCACCGGAAGCGGGCGTTTCTTCTCGGCCGGGGCCGATATTTCCGAATTCGGCAAGAGCCGTGAGAGCCCGCTTCTGCCCGAGCTCATCGCCCTGATCGAGGATCTCGGCAAACCGGTCGTGGCCGCCATCAACGGTCAGGCCCTCGGCGGCGGGCTCGAACTCGCCCTCGGCTGCCACTACCGTCTTGCCGCTCCCGGCGCGCGGCTCGGGCTTCCCGAGGTGAAGCTCGGGCTTTTGCCGGGAGCGGGCGGAACCCAGCGCCTGCCCCGCCTGATCGGCGTGGCCCGCGCCCTCACCATGATCGTGAGCGGTGATCCGATTGATGCGGCCGAAGCAGAGACGCTCGGCCTGGTCGAGGCAGTGGCCCCCGACCTGCTTGATGCCGCCTTCCGTCTCCTCGAATCGGTGGTCGCCAAAGGGGAGCGTCCTCCGAAGAGCCGCGAGCGGGAAGAGAAGCTGGCCGAGGCCCGGGCCGATTCGGGGCTCATCGACCGCCTCGCCGAACCCCTCCTCAAGCGCCAGCGCGGCCTTCCCGCGCCGCGGGCCTGTGTGGAGGCGGTCCGGGCGGCGGTCACTCTTCCCTTCGCCGAGGGGATCAAGCGCGAGGCAGAGTTGTTCCTGAGCCTGCTCAACAGCCCCGAATCGAAGGCGCAGCGGCATCTCTTCTTTGCCGAACGGGAAGCGGCGAAACTCCCCGACATGCCCCCCGAAGTCCGCCCGCGTGAGGTGAGCCGCGCCGTCGTGATCGGGGCGGGGACGATGGGCGGCGGGATTGCGATGTCTTTTGCCAATTTCGGCATTCCCGTCTCGATCCTCGATCAGGACAAGGAAAGTCTCGAGCGGGGACTCGAGCGGATCCGCGAGAATTACCGGATCACCGTCTCCCGCGGCAGCCTGAGTGCGGAAGAGATGGAAAAACGCCTCGCCCGCATCCATGGCACCACCGATTGGTCAGTGGTGGGAGAGGGGGATGTGGTGATCGAGGCCGTGTTCGAGGAGCTCGATCTCAAGCAGCGCATCTTCCGTCTGATCGACGAGAAAGCGCGCCCCGGCGCCCTGCTCGCCACCAACACCTCGACTTTGGATGTCAACAAGATCGCCGCCGCAACGGCGCGCCCGGAAGACGTGCTCGGGATGCATTTCTTCAGCCCGGCCAATGTGATGCGGCTTCTCGAAATCGTGCGTGCGCGCAAGACCTCTTTCGAGGCTCTGGCCACGGCGATCGCCATCGGGCGGCGCATCGGCAAAGTTCCAGCGGTGGTGGGCGTATGCGACGGATTCGTCGGCAACCGCATGCTGCACCGGCGCACCGCCCAGGCCGAGCGGCTCTTGCTGGAAGGCGCATTGCCGCAGGACGTCGATCAGGCCGTGCTCGCTTTCGGTTTCCCGATGGGTCCCTTCGCCATGGGGGATCTCGCTGGTCTCGACGTCGGCTGGCGCATCCGGAAGGCGCGCGGCACCAAGGCGCCGATTTCCGATGCGCTCTGCGAGGCAGGCCGTTTCGGCCAGAAAACGGGGGCCGGATACTACCGTTATGAAAAAGGTTCACGCACGCCGATCCCCGATCCCGAAGTGGAAAAGATCATCATCGAGACCTCTGCCCGGCTCGGGATCACGCGTCGGGCCATCTCCGCCGAGGAGATCACCGAACGGATGATCTACCCGATGATCAACGAAGGGGCGCGGATCCTCGAAGAGCGAATCGCCATGCGCGCTTCGGACATCGATGTCATCTGGGTCTATGGCTATGGCTGGCCGGTCTGGCGGGGCGGGCCGATGTATTATGCCGACCAGGTCGGGCTCAAGGCCATCGAAGAGAGGCTCGCGCATTACAGCGCAGCCCTCGGCGATGAAACCCTCGCCCCAGCCCCCCTCCTCCGCCGCCTTGCCGCTGAGGGACGGGGGTTTGGAAGCCTCCCCGTGCAACCCATCGCGGTCTAGGAGGAGGAGGAGATGCCGGAGGGACGGCCCAAACCTTGGGAAGCGCTCTATCCGCCAGGGCTCGATTGGGGCACCCCGATCCAGACGATGCCGCTTCCTGAACTCCTCGCGGAGGCGGTTTCATCCTATCGGGACCGTTTTGCCTTCGAATTCAACGACCGGCGGATCCGCTTCGGGACGTTCGGGGAAGAAGTGGCAGAGGCGGCACGCGGGCTTGCCGCTCTTGGCGTGAGGCCGGGACGCGCGGTCGCGCTCTATCTTCCCAACCTCCTCTATCATCCGATCGCGTTTTTCGCCGTTCTCGCCGCGGGCGGGCGGGTCGTGCACCTCAGCCCGCTCGATGCGATCCGCACGCTCGCCTACAAGATCACCGACAGCGGGGCAGACATCCTCATCACGGCCAATCTGCCCTCACTTCTCGCCAATGCGGAACGCCTCCGCCAAGAGAAGCGGCTCGCCCATCTCATCATCGGCCGCGCCGATGCCTGGGGCCCGCTCGGCATCGAACTCGGCCCTCTGCCGGATGGGGCAATCGATTTTTCCGAGCTTTCCCGTCTGGGGCAGGGCGAGAGGCTTCCCCCGCCCCCCGATGACGAGGACGTCGCGGTTTTGCAATATACGGGCGGCACTACCGGCCTTCCCAAGGCCGCGATGCTCACCCATGCCAATCTCTCCGCCGCCTGCGAGATCTACCGGCTCTGGCAGACCCATAACGGCAGCCCGCTGCGGGAGGGCGACAAAATCATCGGCGTCCTTCCCTACTTTCACATTTACGCCCTCACCAACGTCTTGCTGCGCGGCTTGCAGAGCGGCGTAGAGCAGCTCCTGCGGCTCCGTTTCGATGTCGCGACCACGTTGCGAGACATCGCGGAAAAACGCGCCACACATTTCCCTGGCGTCCCCACCATGTGGATCGCTTTGGCCAATCATCCCGAAATCGGCCGCATCGATATGTCTTCGCTGCGGAGCGTGGGATCGGGAGGCGCGCCGCTGCCCCAGGAAGTCGCGGTCAAGCTCGAATCACTCACCGGGCTCAAACTGGGAGGGGGGTGGGGAATGACCGAAACTTCACCTGCCGGCACGGCCATTCTGCCGTCTCAGACTTACGAGGCCGGCCTCATCGGCGTTCCCCTCCCCGGTATCGACATGGACGTGGTGGCTCTCGACGAGCCTAGGCGTGTCCTTCCTCCCCGTGAGATCGGAGAGATCCGTGTGCGTGGGCCCAATGTAACCAAAGGTTATTGGAACAAACCGGAAGAGACGGCCAAGGCTTTCGTCGATGGCTGGCTGCTTACCGGCGATATGGGCTTCATGGACGAAAAAGGCCAATTTTTCCTGGTCGATCGCAAAAAAGACATGATCATCTCGAGTGGTTTCAACGTCTATCCGACCATGATCGAGAACGCGATCTATGAGCATCCCGACGTCGCCGAGGTGATCGTGATCGGCATTCCCGATGACTATCGCGGCCAGGCGGCCAAGGCCTTCATCCGGTTGCGGGAAGGCGCGCGTCCTTTTTCGCTAGAGGAGCTGCAGGACTTCCTTTCCGACAAGCTCGGTCGGCATGAACTGCCGCGTGCGCTCGAGTTCCGCGACACCCTGCCGCGCACGCCAGTGGGCAAGCTTTCGCGCCGCGACCTGATCGAGGAAGAGATGAAACGGGCTACATTGACGAAGGGAGGGTAAAGATGGTCGAGGCCGTCATCGTTTCCACCGCCCGTACCCCGATCGGCAAAGCGGGGCGGGGGGCTTTCAATCTCACCCATGGCGCCGATCTCGCCGGTCATGCCATCCGCCACGCCGTGGCGCGGGCCCGCGTGGCGCCAGAGGAAATCGAGGATGTCATCATGGGCTGCGCTCTTCCCGAAGGGGCCACGGGAGGCAACATTGCCCGGCAGGCGGCGCTGCGGGCGGGTCTTCCGGTGAGCGTCAGCGCCATGACGGTCAACCGTTTCTGCTCGTCGGGATTGCAGGCGATCGCGCTTGCCGCTCAGCGCATCATCGTCGACGGCGTGCCGGTGGCGGTGGCAGGGGGCGTGGAGTCGATCAGTCTCGTCCAGGAAAACGCCAATCGCCACCATTATCGCAATGAATGGCTCGAAGTCCAT
>Ga0079046_1000385_pt1 | contig 11098 bp, 8 predicted proteins | sample BED_host_MetaG_FD_76330 | JGI IMG/M metagenome (GOLD analysis project Ga0079046, IMG submission 76330) | Hot spring microbial mat communities from Yellowstone National Park, Wyoming, USA - BED_host_MetaG | ecosystem: Environmental > Aquatic > Thermal springs > Hot (42-90C) > Microbial mats ... | reverse complement strand
GCAAAGGCAAGGCTGTATAACATGTTCTTGGCTATAAAGGCGTAGCACCGGAAAAAGGACCAGGAAAAACGTGGTACCTAGTGATAAGAATCAAACGACAATCAGTTATTCGACAGAGCATTTTTAAGATATAAATTTAAGCGTTTCTAAATAGGAGCCGATACAGAAGATGAAGCTGCCAGGTTTCTTGGTTTGATAAGTACAGGGGTACCTGTATACATTCAGTGATTATTCGGGGATATATGACGTTCTCAACGAGAAAGACGCAAAAACAGACAGAAAGGGATACAACAGTACTCGTCCGAACCTTGCATTTTTATCGCTGGTCATATTCACTTCCGTTATATTTGATGTCCTGCTAATTGCTTGTTGGAACCAATTCTTATCGTAATGTATTCTCCCATTATTCAGTTCTTTATAATATATTTGGCCGCCTACAGACACGAGGTTAACAGATTTCTCAGGCCATTTCATGAGCATGCGTCAATCAAAGACTGGAGGAAGGTACTGAAGGCACTTGGAGTGGAAGCGATACTTCCTGAGAAAGGGCCAGAGTACGGTAGCGATAAGAGGCTTATCCTGACCTTCGGCATTACTGTCATTCTTTCTGTGACCATTACCTTAACGATGGTCTTTGCATTGCAAAAGACCCCTTCGCTTCCAGCTTTGTTCAGGGTAGCTCTTCCCATCCTATCCCAGTTCATTCCTGCCTCCTACTTTTTCGCTTTTATATCCAAGTGGTACCTTGGACCTCTTCCTAATCAGCCAAGAAGGATGCTCTTACTCTACCCCCGCCTTGGCTCACGAATCAGGCATCTGATGGAAGATGTTTGACCTTTACCATACATTATTCTTCAACGTCGCCCTAAAGAATGGTCACCTAATGTCAAGACCCAGATATGAGCCAGAGCAGGAGTTCATCGGCAATCTCATTCACGAATTGGAGCAGAGGGATCCTGATTTCGCCTGGATTCAGTTCATTTTTCAGCAGGTTGACTATTCACGCCAGCTCATGACGCTCAAAAATGAGCTGCTGTCCTACAAGAAATTTGCAGAGACGCCTGAAGTGAATGGAAAAGGCGAACCAAGGAGAAGGAAGGAATTGGACTCAGAATGGTACAGAACTGTTGAATTGAGGTGCAAGAAGATAGACGAGCTGATGTCTTCGCATCAGGTCCTGCTGGGGATACAGGGGATGTGGGTCGAAAAAGGCGAAGAGGCAATTCAAGGTATTTCAGAGTCTCCCAGAAGCGTTCGCATAGAACTCAGCACCTTCCAAAGCTGCAGAGACGAAATCGATTCTCTTGCTATTTTCACCTACAGGGACCCTAGGGTTCTGCTGGAGCTAGTGCGCAGGAGATTTGTGACCGACATAAGCTGTTATTTCAGAAAGTATTCAGGATCAAGGATGGAGCCTCCATCCTTGATACTTGCGGCAGAAGATCTAGGAAATTATGTCCATTTACCAGTCGGCAACATCACCGAGCATCTATCAAGCCTTCTTCCATCTGAATTTGATGAGGAGGAACATAATGGAGGATTCACCACATTTGGAGTAGGTTCTGGCTTGAACTCTGGAGACAGCCCCTACGCAAAGCGAAGAAAAGAGAATCAATCAAGCATACCAGACCTTCTCTTGCTCCCTGTGGTGGAACCACAGGCTGAAATCAAGACACCCAAAGGGAATTTCCACATATCCAGGATGAAAACCATCCCCCAGATTAATCAAAAGCTAGATGCTGAAGCCTTTTCAAGGCTCAAACATCTGCCTTCCCTATACGCTAGAAGCTTTGAATTACTATACAATAAGGCGAGGACCAGCTTACTCATAGGTTCGACAGATGATAGAGACCTCGAAGCCTATAAAAGATTCCTTGTCTCGATCTACGGTGGATTCGAATTCGTGGAGGAGTCAGCTATTCCGTCTTCTATGAGAATCGTATTAGGGCTTGAGTAGGTAAGAATTCTTACATGTTTTGCTCTTGCCCTTTACTCTTCCACAAACGACAGAGTAACTTAGGTTGTAAAACGCTTTAAACTGGTATGCATCAACAGCATCCTGAAACCGAAAAGGGCATACAAAGCCCTGACATAAGCTAGTCGTTTGACATGCAAGAATAGCTTGAGATTGTCGCGAACATTTATACTAAGTATTGCTAGAGTCTTCTTTTACTAAGATCTGGAAGAGGAATATAAATCGGTCTCTGGAAGCATGCTTTACACCATGACAAGCAAGAGAGTAAAAAAATTGCTTATGGTAGCGCTATGGATGCAGGTTATAGAACAAAAACCTTTGGAACAACCATGGAATCCGCCTAATCCGAATATCAAAATAAGATTATAAATTATGTAGTCAATCAGATAAAAAGTTTTCAATCGCTTAGAGAATTGAGAATCATAGACGCGAACTCTCGTTTGGCAAGCCAGTTTTCTCTTGTGGGTGGCTGAAGTGTGATTTTGGGTGCTGGCTTGGCATAGAAGTTCCCTTGACCCTTTGCTGCCACACCTCCACCCAACTCGATATAGCAGAACCCCTCTTCATCAAATTCAACTTTAGAACCCTCACCAAGCTCGCTGGCTATGTTGCGGGCTACGGTTATGCCTTCGGCTACTGCAAAAACACCTGCCATCGGGAGGAATAACCCGTTGTGTAGCTTTATAGAGGCCAAGTCTCCTAGTGCGTATACGCTCTTGTATCTTGTTTCGAGTGTATTCGGTTGAACGGGCACCCACCCAGTTGAGTCGGTGAGTCCGCATGCGCGCACTGGATCCGGTGCAACGTGCGGGGGCACAACTGCAAGCAAATCGTATTTTGCTTCATCCACCTCAAAGAGCACTTGTTTCCTTTGCGTGTTGACTTTCAGCACCATTCTTTCTGTGTTGTAAGCTGTTTCTCTTTTGTACTTTTTCCCTCACCCCTTCCTTACGTAGCACTTCGTCTATCAAAAACGCAGCCTCATAGGGGGCGGCTGGGCAATTGAACGGCGTTCTTGCTACGAGTACACCAACACTACCCCGACCACGGATTGATGTTGAAGCCGAACAGTGGAGAGAAGGAGCTTTGAAAAGAAACTAAGATCGGGTAGAGGCGTTCTATGAAGTCCAGGAAGGCGAGCTGCGCCTAGATGACGGTCATCTCGCGGCTCTCGTGATGAAGGGGATAGAGGAGGGCCCGCTTGATCAGGCATCCCTTAGAGTCCCTATAGCTTTGCCCAGGAACTCGGCGATATCTTTTCGCTCCCACTTTATCTTGGCCTTCTCGACCAGATGCTTTAGCTCCAATTTCAAAATCTTTCTCATAGCTTCAGGATCATCAGCCTATCCGTAGCAAGCCTCAACCTTCCTCCTGTCGTTGTAGTTGAAATAATATAGATATTTGATTCCCTTAATCATTTTTATGGTCGTGGACATGATAAAGCGTAACTGTCCAGCCTTTTAAGCCAAGCCCCCAATCCGATCTGGTCGGATCTACGTTGTTCGACAGACAAGGGATACAGTTCAAACTTCTGTGTGCTTCTAAGGGGAAGAAATTCGATACTGTTTGGTTTTCTTACGAATAAATGTTTTTATTTTTCGAAAACCTATCTGTGCCCAAATGAAATCCATCGATGCCGAAGGAAAAGGAAAATTGTGCAGGAGCCCTTCTATGTGCACGACCTGTCGAAGGATAGTTGAAATATTAGAAAGAAAGCCCTTAAGCCTTTCCAAGCTCGCCAAGGAGCTTCATCTATTGCCATCCACGCTGTCTTACCATGCCTCAGGTCTGAAACGGGCAAAGATTCTGGAGCAGGTTAACGGTGTCCTTGAGGTGATAAAGCAAGAGCATGTGGATAGATTGGTGCTTCAAGTGGTAAGCGAAAAACCAAAGTTGGTAACACAGATAGAATCACATGAAACGCTAAAGCACTTCTCGCAACAGAAGATCGAGGAGACCCTTCAGCGACTGTTACTAAGGCGCCTTCTCACAAAGACCGTCGTATCAGTTAACTCTGCAGGGAAGACGCTATTCGAAGAGGCATATCAACTGAGTTACATCGGCGCTGCGGAGTTGATGGTATGTTTGAGATGCGGCAAACCGTTTAAAGATGATCCTCTTGTCGCCCAGCTTCATATCCCAGAGACGATCGAGTCCTTGGACGGGTCGGCCCCCTTGCTTGGTGAAGCGCGATTTCATCGGGGCGCGCTTCTGCACACGAGCTGCCTGAAGGAAGAACTTGACGAAGAGTTCAGGGAATGGGGTACTATAAGAGTAGACAAGGCTTGTGACCTTTGCGGACTACCAATTGATGCTGCCTCCCTTATCCAGATGATTAGACCAGCGTCGATCCCCCTGTCCGAGGTGTTACCGCATTTGTCAGGGAACGAACTAAAAGGCCTTCTTGCGTTTGTCATGAAGGGCAAGGAATCTGAGGGTATCCCTTCATTGATAACGGAAGAAGGCATGATAATCCACCTCCTAAAAGGAAAAATGGAATTCGTCGGAAGCCTTCGGGACTGCGAATCGCTCCTGAGAATGTCATATGACGGCTTAAAGTTACTCTCACATGAAGATTATGATGAGAGATACCTTGAAAGTCGTGCTCATTCAATCTGGGGGTCCGTGAGCGAAATCCTGCGGGCGCGTCAGAGTGATGCCAGACGTCTTGTATTGACTTTGTGTGGTCCGGCGGCTACCATGTTGGGAGAATTCGGCTTGAGGTTACGAATGTATGATTACGAAAAATTTGAAGAGGAATATGAGTACAAAAGCGGTGACAAGGAACAGCTTGGGGTCATGGAGGGGACGGTCACTGAGAGCTCCCTTGGCCTGTTGGTACAACATGACGGGAGTTCATACCATGTAGGCTGCTTCGAACGGCTTCGCGCTATCATGGAACTGAAGAGACAGATGGGTTCTGCCAGTTCGGGAGGAGTTTGAGTTGGACATTTGCAATAGCTTGAAGCAATATGGATACATTAGCCTTTTGACGAATCTAGGCCTCCCGAAATATTCGTTTGAAGCAAGAGAGATAGTCGACCAGCTCAGGAGCGATCATGTGCCAATGGGAAAATGCCCTTATTGGGAAAAGGAGCATCTGCTTAGCGTGTGGAACCTGCTCATATGTGACGAAAACGTTTACTGCGCGGTAAGATGTTTCAAAACCGTTCTGGAAGAGGCTCAATCGGTAGAAGATGGCTACAGGAAGGAGAAATCGAAACTTACGGGCAGAGCTGTAAAGTCAATCGAGGTCAAGATGGGCAAGGCACTAGAGAAGATAGCTTTGGTCCCACATAGCTTCCCATACGTCGTGAACGATCGCAGTGCGTTCTTCGAACCCCTAGACTATACCGTCTTTGAGGGGACGACTTTCAAGCACAGGATGGAAAGAGTTAGATTCAGCTATACTCTGCCTGATCTTAGTTCCGCAAGAGGCCACAACGGAGGGTGCGCCTTTGAGAATACTGGCCTTCTCTGACTGGAGGGTTCAAGACCCTCAGGACGCGGTGCAGTACGTCAAGGCACTACGGGAACCCGTAGATATAATCGCTTACGCCGGCGATGACCTGATGAGATTCGAACAGCGTGATGTGAATTACTTCAGCGAGCTAGCAAGGCTCTGCAGGGCTGGTGTCCTTCTAGCTGTAGCGGGGAACGATGACACATCCGAGCAGAAGGTGGTGCTTTCGAAACAGAACGTATGGGACCTCTGCAGACAGCCCTTCATCTATGGCGACACCGCATTTCTGGGCGTCGAAGGCTCCACAAGAGGGCCGGGCTGTTTGCAGCATACGGAGTATGAAGTCAAGAAACATCTGAACGCCCAGGGTAGACAAGTAAAGGGCAAAGAAATCGTAATCATCTACCATCCTCCTCCTTACGGGGTATTGGATGAGGGGATCAGGTTCGCCGAATTTGATAAGGGCAGCTACCACATTGGCTCTCTATCGCTGAGAAACTACGTAGAGAGCAATCCGTTCGTGAAGCTCGTGATCTGTGGGCACTGCCATTCTCAAGGGGGGCGGGAGATGCGCTTCAAAGACGCCTCAGTTGTTAACGTAGCTTCTCACGACTCCCCTGGCGCCGAAGGTCGATTCGCCCTTATTAATTACGACCCATCGACAGAACCACTGACTGTAAACTGGGATTCTACGTTGAGCCTCATCCCTCCCGATTCGGTACGCAACCTGCACCGGGTTGGCTCTATCAGGTGGCACAGGCTTGGAGAGGCTGGCATACAGACGATCACCGACCTAGTCCAATGTCCAGACCTGAGAACGCTATCGTTCCGGACAGGAATAACCGAGAGGATGCTGAGCAAGCTCAGGCTGGAGGCTCAAGTGCAACTTGACGGTAAGATGAAACAGATCGCTCCATGGGACCTGAGACTGGACGACCCCATGTTTCTCGATATTGAGACAGACTTGAGCTGGAAACGGGTGTGGCTGGTGGGAGTGCTCTGGCGTGGTAAATTCCACCAATTCTATTCTGACACCTGGGGAGGCGAAAAGAGTATGTTGAAGGAGTTTCTCCGATTTCTGGCACAGAATAGGCCTTCTGTACTCGTAAGTTACTCTTGCAGTAACTTCGACTACAGGGTCTTGAAAGACGCTCTCGTCCGTTGTGGCCTAGACTGCCGTCTGCTTAGTAGCATCCCTCATGTAGATTTGGGCATCGAAATAAAAAGACGACTCATATTCCCCATGAAGCGGTATACTTTAAAGGACATAAGCAGGTATTTCGGCTATCGTTTTGCGCACGAAGACTTGAATGGCTCCATGGTGGCCTTTGAATATATCAAACATCTTGAAGAGAAGAGACCGCTAGACAGACGGGTCTTAGAATACAATAAAGACGACGTTCAGTCCCTAGAACACGTAGTTCACATGCTGGAGAGGACTAGATTGGCTCCCACCCTACCTTGACTAAAAGCGCTGATCGACAACTATAACGTTCGTTTACCTTCTCTTGGTGTGCATGAATTATGTAACAGGATATATGAGCAATAACCGGCGTCCCCGTAATACCTGTTTCGGAGAGGAAGGAAACTCTACCATCGACTTCTTCTGTATCCTTTCGACGCCGATAAAGGTTGGACTTGACTTCGGTGAACGTACATACATATATGTGGAAGCCGGCTACACGGCTATGTGCAGACAAGCTGTGAAGAAGGACTTGGTACTGAACACTGCCAGGTTCCTTCCGGTCTGCAACTTGGGTCGTTTATGCTTTGCGTACTAGTAGAATGGCGCCAAAGTCCTGTAGGTGATCTGTGAATTCTCTTTTAAGATGAGCACACTGCAGGAAAGACCTCGCTGTTTCTTGAGTTGAGCCGGCGTTCATAAGAAAAGAGCAATGTCAACAGCAATGTGTACGAGAATTGGAGCCTTATAATCAAAACATGCGACTGCAAGAGTTGCAGAGCATTCTTGCTTAAAACCTGTAAAATTATCTTTAACCGTGACTGCCATATCTCTTTCCATAGCTGACATAGCCACACACCTCTACGTGCTTGGTGCGACAAGGTCTGGCAAGACTAACCTGCTTTTGAGGCTGATCTCGCTTCTATCAGATAAGGAAAGGCAGTCTGCATTCCCCTGCTCTATAATCCTAATAGACCCGCATGGTGATGCAGCTCTCAGCCTGGCTGAAATAATTCAGGACTGGCAGAACCTGCTTCTCTTCGACCCGGAGTACACATCCTTCTCCTTCAATCCTCTTGAGCTATACCCTAAACCTATGAACAACTCTGAAAGGGCCCTTCTTATACAGAATCAGGTATCTGAGCTTGTAACTATACTTGTGGACGTCCTGAACACAGACCCATCACAGACTCCAAGGATGCAGTGGATATACCGTGGAGCCTTGTACTACCTGTACAGCTTCTGCGACGAGCCAACATTCCTTGACCTCTATTATCTTATGAGCGACATGGTAAGGCTTCCTAAAGAGGATATGGCTGCTATGTTCAGGAGGGCTGATGTTGCAGAAGAGGTTACTAACAGAACTATAGAGGCAATATCAACTCTGGAGAGAAATGCTTTCACAGGCGTCCTGAACAGGATATTCAACTTCGTTATGCCCTCAGAGTCGATAACCACAAGGACCTTCTGCTCAAGGAGAAGCACCCTTCCATTCAGCAAAATGCTTGAGCCTGGGTTTATAACGATCTTCAGGCTCTCAAGGGCCAACCTACCTAACGACTTCAGGGAGGTGATAACGAATACTCTCGTTCTGAAGGTCTACTTCCTTGTACAGCAGAGGGCAAGGGAGATTGAGGAAAAGGGCTTATCTCCTTCTTCCAGAAAGCAAGTCTTCCTCTTCATAGACGAATTTCAGGTTGTGCAGAGGCTGACAGCGATAGAGAGGATGCTTTCTGAAGGAGCGAAGTTCGGCCTTTCTCTTGTAATTGCTCATCAGAATATGTCTCAGATAAGGCAGGAGCTGCAGGAATCGATACTCAGCAACGCAAGAACTGTGTGCTGCTTCAGGACTGGCCCCTCCGATGCCTCGAAGCTTGCAAAGCTCTTTGGTGAAAGGATAAGAGGCTACGCAGATACAAGGGATATTCTGGTGAAGCTGCCAAAGTACACTATGATTGTAAGAAAATCATCTTCAAATATGCTCGCTAGGCCTGAAATATGGAAGGTTTCAAAAGTCAGAGAAGCTGTGCACAGCCAATCTGAAGTTATATCATTCATGAAGGGGGAGATGGAGAAGCTGTACGGAGGAGCAAGGGCGGAAACAGAGCCTGTATACCAGAAGGAGATGGAGAATATACTGAAGGAGAGAGGCCAGCCAATGATGAGCCCTCTGAACTGGAGGCTTTTGACCCACCTTTACTACAGCGAAGGCAGAGGATTTGAGCGCTCAACCTTCAGCTACATTTCTAGAGCCTTTGCAAGGGATTATGGCTGGGGCTTATCATTGATCCAGAATGCGCTTGACAGGCTGATGGGGCTTGGATACTTATCAAGGAGGGAAATTGCAGGCATGGTTTACACAGGTAAGGTCCAGTACAACAACCCTGTATGGAGACTGCCTAACCCAAGCAATAGAGATGAACTCGAGAGGGCAAGGACCTACGAATACGAGATAACCGAGGCTGCAAGGAGGAAGTTCTTTTCAAGGCCAGAAGCAAAGTCTCAGAGGGCTGGGGGACCTTTGCACAGAAGGGTGATGGATATGCTAATTGATGAGTACAGGCAGAAAGGATGCTGGATAGATGCTGACTACGGAGAAAGGCACGAGCAGATGCCTGACATCATGGTCATCTGGCCGAAGCTGAGGAGCATTGATAATGATGATGACAGAAGAGGAGCCGGTGGATTGGTGAAGGAATCATGGTCGCCCTATGAGTGGGACAGCAGGAGGGCATGGGCTGTAGAATTTGAGACTTCACCAGGCAAGAACCAGAGGCAGGTGAGGAGGAACTATGAAAAGTGTATTAAGAAAAGCTTTGAGAAAATAATCTTCGTAATAACAACCGAAGAGCACAGGGAAGCAGTTCAGAGGGCGCTATGCGACGTCGACCCTTCAAGCCACAACGTGCAGGTGGTAGATGTGGGCATGTCAATCGAGGACTTGAGGAGAATGCTGGGAGAAGAGGAAGAGCGGAATGAAACCCCAGAGGAGGATGCGCAAGAGCCGGGAGTCGGTAAGGATAAAACGGGGGACCAAGAATACAAAGCCTCTCAGCCAGTGGCGGAGATGGGTGAAAACGTCAATCCACAAGAAGCAATTTCTCCCTCCGAAGTCACAGAGCCACTCTCTGGTGTAGCGTTAGATGACCTGATAGAGAGGAAGGATAAGGATGCAGAATCATCGCCTGATTCTGCTTCAGGGGTGGACCAGGTCAAATTATACGAGATTCTCTGCGCTCTTGACCCCAATATGCCTCAAGGCAGGGCTGAGATAATGAAGAGGTATCATGGCATAAGCGAGCGACAGCTGTCAAGATACCTTGCAGCACTTGTCAATGAAGGTCTTGCCATTGTTGACAGGAAGAAGTACATCCTTACAGAACGTGGGAGAAAGGTGGCCGAAGTCATCAGGTCTTCTTGACAGGGATAGTCTTTTACGCAACACTAGGTGCGTTAAATAGTTCTGCTGTTTTCTATTGCTGTCCAATCCAAAAGGAAAAAGACAAGCAATCAGAAGAATAGGATAGCCGCCCAAGGCTGCGGCAAAAGGAATGAAGGAGCATCATCCCTGACACATATATTGACGCTGGTGCCATCGGGACGATGGCACTTGCAACACCATCTTATAGCGAAAGCAATTGATAACCATTCAGCATCGTGCCATGATACACTGTCGAAGGAACAAAAGGTGACTCATTTCCGGTTTCTGTTCAGATCATGCCATGACACAATGTGAGATCAAACAGGTTTGACCTTCCAGCTTTGACAACATGACTTACTGTCCCTAAAGGGAAGCTATCTCCATGAATCAACGTCCCTGCTATATCTGGACAACATTTTGACCCCGTTCGAAACACATGGATCCAACTTTTACCTGTAGATCTTGCAGTCAAGTCCGTGAAGCATCACGGTGTCTGTACTATTGCCCTTTCATTTTAACACAAACTACTCAGCATTCGGTAAGATGCACAATCATGTGCTTGTCCTTCATAGCTTAAGTTTCCGAAATTCTTTCTTACCTTGTGTTCGTCTAGCTGGTTTCTTTCCTCGATAAACCACAGGCCAGAGCAGCTGGTCTTCTAAGCGATCTTGCTTGCGCAATTAACCACTATGAGAAATTATCTCTATCAAAGACCATTAATGTGATTTTTCTTTCAGATTTCAAAACAAATCCTGAATGGGTTTTCTCCGTTATGCTACGCATCACATGGCATGGTTAGATGGAATTTACGACCCTCTATTCAGATAGCCGAGATGCAAGCTCGAATCGCGCAAGCAGACCTTTCGTAAATCGTCAACTTGTAACTCCATGTTAAGCTGTCTGCACTCAAAGCAATGGCTCTTCTTTCCTCGGGATTGGACAATGGCCCCGTATATGTTAACAGAGTGGGGGGCCGTCCGCGTGGGACTTGCTGTCTGCCGGTTTCGTTCGCCCGTGTGGACGTAAAACATACCTGTCAACCTGCTCCTGAGCAGA
>Ga0079046_1000383_pt1 | contig 11120 bp, 13 predicted proteins | sample BED_host_MetaG_FD_76330 | JGI IMG/M metagenome (GOLD analysis project Ga0079046, IMG submission 76330) | Hot spring microbial mat communities from Yellowstone National Park, Wyoming, USA - BED_host_MetaG | ecosystem: Environmental > Aquatic > Thermal springs > Hot (42-90C) > Microbial mats ... | reverse complement strand
GGTATTCGGTGGTGAGCGAGAGGCCGGGCACGGCGGCGATCGGGAAGGCGAAGCCGATGATGCCCTGATAGGCGAAGCCGCCCACCGCGTTGGAGCCGCCCGAGGTGACCATCGTCGAGTTCAGGAAGTTCTCATGGAACCCGTCGAGGTTCATGAACTGATAGCCGAGGCCGACACCGACATAGGGATAGACGAATTTCTCGTTGATCCCGAACAGGCTCGGATCGATGTCATAGAGGACGTTGGCCATCACGCCGTAATTGTCCTGCGCCCCGTGGATCGAGGCGGGCAGGGCGCCGGTGTTGACGTAACGCAGGTCCTGCGAGCTGTAGTCACCCTCGAGCTCGACGCGGAAGCCATGCAGCGCCGGCGACAGAGCGCCGAGACCATAACCGATGCTCACCTCGCCGAGATAGCCCGGATCGAAAGCGGCCTTCGACTTGCCGGTACCGAGCGCCGGTGACGCATTGATGGTCTCATCCTGCAGCAGGTTGAGACCAACTCCGCCCCCCACATAGAGCCCGTCGATCGGCTGAGCCTTTGCCGCCCACGGGAGGACCATCGCCGTCGCGGCGAGAAGGGCCAATCGTAGCTTCATAACCACACTCCCTCTTGTGAAATCTTTCCGGTCCAACGCGAGGGCAACGTCAATCCCTGAACTCTCACGTGGAGCCACCCCTCACTTAAGTCAAAAGGGGAGAGACCGAAAGGGGCAGTGCACAAAAAGGCGGGGAGATGTGGCAGAAATGCAACAACGAGAAAGGGCTATTTTTTCGGCAGAAAATGGGTTTCAGGGCTGGGCGGGGAAGGGGGTGTCACAAAATTTCCACACCTCTCGCTCTCTGGGCGGAGGGCCGGGGGGCGAGACGCCGGGGATATCTGCGGGAAAGGGCGGCTCTCACAGGGGAAGGCCGAAGACCCAGGCGAGGATCCCTTTCTGGACGTGGAGGCGGTTTTCCGCTTCGTCGAAGACCACCGATTGCGGGCCGTCGATCACCGCCTCGCTGACCTCTTCGCCGCGATGCGCGGGCAGACAGTGGAGAAAGAGGGCATCGGGAGCAGCCTTGCGCATCAAGGCCTCGGTGACCTGGTAAGGAGCGAGCAGGCGGCGGCGCGCTTCCGCCCCGGCCGCGTCGTCGGCCATGCTCACCCAGGTGTCGGTGAAGACGGCGCGGGCCTGCCGCACCGCCTCTTCGGGGTCTTCGGTGAGGGTGATCTCCCCCCCTTCGCGCCGCGCCCAGGCGAGGAGCTCGGCGGGCGGGGCGAGCGAGGCCGGCGTGGCCAGGCGCAAACGGAAACGGAAGCGCACCGCGGCTTCGATCAGGCTGCGCGCCACGTTGTTGCCATCGCCGCACCAGGCGAGGATCTGGCCGGTGATGGGGCCGCGATGCTCCTCGAAGGTCATCACGTCGGCCATCACCTGGCAGGGATGGGAGAGGTCGGTGAGGCCATTGATCACCGGCACGCCGGCGTGGCGGGCGAGTTCCTCGAGATGGGCTGCCCGGTCGGTCCGCAGCAGGATGGCGTCGACATAGCGCGAGAGCACCCGCGCCGTATCGGCGATCGTTTCGCCGCGGTTGAGCTGCATGTCCTGGCGCGAGAGCACGATGGTCTCGCCGCCGAGCTCCCGCATGGCGAGCTCGAAACTGACCCGGGTGCGGGTGCTCGGCTTCTCGAAGATCATGGCGAGCGCGCGCCCGGTCAAAAGCCGCGCTGCGGCGGGATGGCGGCGCTCAGCCTTGAAGCGTGCGGCGGCGGCGAGGATGCTGCGCAGGGTGGCGCCGTCGAAATCGCGGAGTTCGAGGAAGTGACGCGGCCGCTGCTGCCCCGCCGCCTCGGGGGCGGGCGTGCTCATGCGGGGGTCTCTCCGGCGCGGGCGGCGAGGCGGGCGGCGGCGGCGCGGATCATGCCGAGCGCCTGGTCGATCTCGGCCTCCGAGATGATCAGCGGCGGGGTGAGGCGGATGACGTTATCCCCGGCATTGATGGCGAGCAGCCCCTCTTCGATCAGCGCCTGCTGGACCTCCTCCTGGGGCAGGACGCATTTGAGGCCGAGCATCAAGCCAAGGCCGCGCACTTCGGCGAAGACCGCGGGATGGGCGGCGACGATCGCCTCGAGCCCTTCGCGGAGGCGGAAGCCCTTGTCCTCGACCGATTTGAGGAAGCCCGGGGCGAGGATCACGTCGAGCACGGCTTGGGCCGCCGCCACCGCGAGCGGATTGCCGCCGAAGGTGGAGCCGTGGCTGCCCGGGGTGAGATGGCGCGCCACCCATTCCCGGGCGAGGACGGCGCCCATCGGGACGCCGCCGGCGATCCCCTTGGCCAGGGTGACGACGTCGGGGGTGATCCCCGCCCATTCATGGGCGAGCAAGCGGCCGGTGCGCCCCATGCCGGTCTGGATCTCGTCGATGCCGAGGACGAGGCCGGCGGTGTCGGCGAGCGCCCGCAGCCCCTGGAGGAACTCGATGCGGGCGGGGCGGATCCCCCCTTCGCCCTGGATCGGCTCGACGATGATGCCTGCCGTCTCCGGGCCGATGGCGCGGCGCACCGCCTCGAGATCGTTGAAGGGCACGTGATCGAAGCCCGGCATGTGCGGGGCGTAGCCTTCGAGATATTTGGGATTGCCCGTGGCGGCAAGCGCGGCGAGGGTGCGGCCGTGAAAGGCGCCTTCGAAGCAGATGATGCGGTAGCGATGGGCCTGGTTGGTCTCCGCCATGGTGCGGCGGATCATCTTCACCATCGCCTCGTTGGCCTCGGCGCCGGAATTGCAGAAGAAGACGCTGTCGGCGAAGGTCGCCGCCACCAGCCGCTCGGCCAGGCGCTCGGCCTCGGGGATGCGGTAGACGTTGGAGACGTGAATGACCCGCTCGGCCTGCGCCTTGATCGCAGCCACCAGATGGGGGTGGTTGTGGCCGAGAGAGGAGGTGGCGATCCCCGCGCCGAAATCGAGAAAACGCTTTCCGTCGGCGGTGAACAGCCAAACGCCCTCGCCCCGTTCGAAAGCGAGGTCGAGGCGCTTGTAGGTCGGCATCAAAGGCGTGATCATGAAACTCACCGGAACGAAGTAAAGCTTCTTTCTAGCGTGGAGAGGGAAGCAGGGAAAGGGGGCGGGCCTTCTCCGGAAGCGCTCGGGCGGTCAGAGGAGCACCTGCATGTCCCCGTCGATGGCGAGGGCCTGGCCGCTGATGGTGGCGCCGAAGGGGCTTGCCAGATAGAGGACCATGTTGGCGATGTCGTGGGGGGTGACGAAACAGCGGAGGCTGGTGGTGGCGAGCGCCCGGTCGGTTTGTTCGTTTTCCGAAATGCCGAGCGCTTCTGCCTTGGCGCGGATCACCCGGCGGATGCGCGGCCCGTCGACCAGGCCGGGCAGGATGGCATTGACCCGGATGCCGAAGGGGCCGAGTTCGATGGCCAGCGTCTTGGTCAGCCCGATCACGCCCCATTTGGCGGCGGCATAGGGGCTGCGCAGGGGAAAGCCGAACCGCCCCGCCGCCGAGCTCATGTTGATGATCGCCCCGCCCCCCGCCGCCTTGAGCGCTGGGATGGCGCGGCGGGCGGCATGGAAGAAACTGTCGAGATCGATCCGGAGCGTCTCTTCCCATTCTTCCCGCGCGATGTCCTCGAGCGGCTTGGTGGGCCCGGCGATCCCCGCATTGTTGACGAGGACATCGAGCCCGCCGAGATGCTCGAGGGCGGTGGCGATGAACCTTTCGACCGCGGAAGGATCGCGCATGTCCGCCCTGACCCCCTCATGGCCGGCCGCCGCGAGCGCCTTTTCGTCGATGTCGCAGATGAAAACCCGGGCGCCGGCTTGGGCAAATCCGTCGGCGATGGTCTTGCCGATCCCGGAAGCGGCCGCCGAAACGGCCACTCTGAGACCGCTGAGCGATAGCGGAAGAAAGCTCGAACTCCCCTGCACCACGATATCCGTCTCCTCTCCGCGGGCCTGCCCTCCGGACCGTGCGGGTCCGGCAGGGAGCGCCTCTCCGGGCGAGCCAACGCGGAAATGGATCGCCGCGCAAGAGGTTTCGCGCACGCGCCCCTCACGCCGCCTTGATCCCGGCCCCTCCGCGCCCTACTTCCTTTTCATGCAGGAGAGAAAAGTCTTTTTCTTGACCCTTCGTCCCGGCGCGGCCTATGGCGTCGAAGTACGGCGCCCCTCTTGGCCGATGCGAATCGCGCTTGCCGCCGCCGTGCTCGCCCTTCTCGCCGGCGGCGTCGCACTCGCTTTGCTCGCCTTCTGGCTCGCCATGATCCTGCTCCCCATCGCCATCCTCGCCGCCCTCATCGCCTATGCGATCGGGCGGTTCGAGCTGTGGCGGGCCGAGCGGCGGCGCGGTTATTGGCTCTGAGCGGCCGCCCGCTCGAGCGCGGCGGCGAGGAAGTCGAGCCGGTCCTGACCCCAGAAGATTTCCTCTCCCAGAACGTAGGAGGGGGCGCCGAAGACGCCGCGGGCGATCGCCTCCTCGGTCTCCCGGGCGCGAAGGGCCGAGAAGAGGGGATCGGCGGCTTTTTCGAGAAGAGAAGCGGGAAGTTTGAGTTCCCGGCAGAGAGCGGCGAGCGTGGCCGGATTGGCCGGATCACGGTCCTCGGCCCAGAGGGCGGTGAGGATGCGATGGGCGAGCGCCAGCGCGGCCTCTGCCCCCTCCGTCTCCCGCACGGCGAGCACGAGCGGGGCGGAGAGCGTCTCGGGGGCGGGGAAGTGGCGCGGCGAGAGCAGGAGGGGAAGCCCGAGCGCGTCGCGCCAGCGGCGGAGTTCCTGAAGCCGGTAGGCTTGCCGGGCGGGATGGCGGCGGGCCAGCGGCAGCCCGCCGGTCGCGGCGAAGATCGTCCCGAAATCGACGGGATGGACCCCGACCTCCGCCCCGTAACGGGCGAGGAGCGCGGTGAAACGGTCCGCGCCGAGATAGGTCCAGGGCGAGTTCAGCGAAAAATAATAGGCGATACGAAGCGGCATGGGGGCTCCTCGGTGAAAGGGGGCGGGTAAGACCTGGATGGTCTGCCGGCGGTCTCGTCTCCGGACGTCTCCTTTCTCTCCGCCCGCGCCAGTCTCCCCCTTTCGGCCCTCGCGCGGAAGAGGGTTTTTTCACGTTTTCATGGGGTGAGGTCTGGTGAAATCGGCAGAAGCGAATTAAGGGGAGGCGCCGTGCCAGCCGTGCCGCTGAGGCCGGAGCGCCCGGCGCATTCCCTGCCCCTTCCGGGGTCAGCCATCAACCAGGATGAAGGAAGAGACATGTCGAAAGCATTCATTGCGCGCGTCATTCAGGAGTCGGCGGAGATCACCGGGGTTGCCGCGCAGCATACGACGAATGAGCTGATCGCCGCCATCGTCGGCGAGCTCAAGCGGAATGGCAAATTCACTCTGCCCAATTTCGGCACTTTCGTCGTTCGCAAGACCAAAGCCCGCAAGGCGCTCAATCCGCGCACGGGAGAGCCGATCCGGGTCAAGGCCGGAAAGACGGTGCGTTTCAAAGCCTCTCCGGCGCTCAAGAAATCGGTTTGAGGGGAACTGCTGAACGGCCCTCTCCGGCCCGAGGAAGGCGGGCAGGGGGATGAAAAAAGCGGGGCTTTCGCCCCGCTTTTTCGTTTGCGTGAGTTCGTTCGGGTAAGACTGTCCGCCCCGTGCGGTCTTCCGCCCCGTTTCAGGAATTGTCGCTGTTGCGCACGCCGATGAACTGCAGGAGGAGGAGGAAGAGGTTGATGAAGTTGAGCATGAGCTGGAGCGCGTCATAGACGCTCCGCTTGGCCGCCATCTCCGGCGTATCGGCGTAGGCGAACTGCAGATAGCTCGCTTTGATGCGCTGCGTGTCATAGGCGGTGAGGCCGGTGAAGACGATCACCCCGATGACGCTGAGCGCGAACTGCAGACCGGAGCTGTGGAGGAACATGTTGACGAGGCTCGCGATGACGATCCCCACGAGTCCCATGAAGAGGAAGCTGCCCATCCGGGTGAGGTCGCTGCGGGTGGTATAGCCCCAGAGGCTCATGAAGGCGAAGGTGGCCGCGGTGATGACGAAGACCCGCGCGATCGACTCACCCGTATACTGAAGGAAGATGTTGGTGAGGCTCGCCCCCATCGAGGCCGAGAAGAGCCAGAACAAAGTCTGCGCCGCCGTCCGCGAGAGGCGGTTGACCCCGAAGCTCAGGACGAGGATGAAGGCGAGCGGAGCGAAGATGGAAAGGATGGCCAGCGCCGAGGGCACCCGGTGCACCCCGTAGGGGGTCATCACCACCGGGTAGAAGAGATTGATCAGGCTGGTATGGGCGATACCGTAGGCGACGATCGCGGTGAGCAGGAGGCCCGAGGCCATCCAGTTGTAGACCCGCACCATGTAAGCGCGGAGCCCCGCATCGAAGGCCTCGGCCCGTGCATAGGCCGAACGGGGTGGGGTATAAGCGCCGTATTCGGGGGGAAACGCCATCGATCGATCTCCTCGCAGAGCGCACGTTCAGGCGACATCTTGGCAAACTGGGCGGATTTTTCAAGCACCACGCCCCTCAGGGCGACGGCGCGGCATGGGCATAGGCCGAGGCCGGAAGAGGGGCGACACTTTCGAGATACATCGCCGCCGAAGCGACCCAGGCCGTCTCGAAATCGAGACGGATGGGAAGAGGGATCGGACTTTGCGGCAGGGCGGCGAACCAGGCGGTGCCATGGCGGGTGAGGTGGGTCTGGTCGTGATCGTGCATCACCCCGCCGATCAGCTTGCCCTCGAAGTCGCAGCGCAGCGTGGTGCCGGAAAAGGGGGAGCGCGCGCTCGGCGCGAGGGTTTCGCGCCCGCCATCCCGGGCGGTGAGCACCATCAGGCGCCGGCCGTCATAGAGCCGGGCCTCGCCGCTGCAGCGTCCGGTCTCCGCCATGTGGCGGATGAGGAGGGCCATGGCCGAGGCCGAGTCGATCGTCGCCCGCGTCTGTTCGGGGGGAACCGGGTCACGCTCGGCTTCGCGGGGCGGCTCGAGGGTCTCGACCACCGGATCCCCGCCGGCATAGGTGATGCGGGTGATCCACGGCACGCCACTCCACAGCCCCTCCGAATCATAGCGGAGCGGCATCACCCCGCCCGCCGTCCACCGCCCCTCGACCAAGGTCCGGTTCTGCCCGCGGAAGAGGGCGCCATAGAGACCGGCGGTGCGGAAGTCGAAATCGAGCCGGTAGCCGCTCGCATCGAAGTGCATGGCGATGTCGAGCTTCCCGGTATGGAAGCCGAGTGCATAGAAATCATAGGAAGTGGCGAGAGCGACGTGATCCTGGGGAGCGAGGCCTTGGGCCGCTGCGGGAGCGTGCCCGGAGGCGAGCAGAATCGCTGCCCCGGCCGCCAGGCGAAGGGAGAGGAGGGCCTTTCCGGTCATGACCCCAAGATGAGGGGCCGGGCGGCAATGGGCAAGGTTTCTGATATATGAGACGGCGCCAAGAGCGCGGCCTCGCGCGATCGTGAGCAGAACGCCCGCCTCCGGCGAGGGAAAGGGGGTCAGGGAGGACAGATGACCACCTTGCCGAGCACGCCCCGTCCGGCCATCGCTTCGAGGGCGGCGCGGGTCTCGGCGAGCGGATAGCGCTGGGAGACGAGCGGGGTGAGGGCGGCAGAGGCGATCGCTTCGATCAGCGCCTCGGTCTCGGCCCGGTAGCGCGCGGCCTCGCGGCGGGCATGGTCTCCCCAGTAGACGCCCACCACCGAAGCCCCTTTGAGGAGGGGAAGATTGAGGGGGAGGGCGGGGATCGCTCCGGCGGCGAAGCCGATGACGAGGTAACGGCCCCGCCACGCGATGGAGCGGAAGGCCGGCTCGGCGAGGGGGCCCCCGACCGGATCGAAGACGACGTCCGCCCCTTCGCCGCCGCTGGCCCGGGCGATCCCGGCTCTCAAGTCTTCGGCCCGGTAGTCGATGGTCTCTTCTGCGCCGAAGCGGTGGGCGAGGGCGAGCTTTTCTGGCGAAGAGGCAGCGGCGATGACGCGGGCGCCGAGGAACCGGCCGATGTCGCAGGCGGCCAGTCCCACGCCGCCGGCCGCACCCAGCACCAAAAGCCGCTCCCCCGCCTGGAGCGCGGCCCGGTCGAGAAGGGCATGCCAGGCCGTCCCGTAGGTGAGGAGGAAGGAGGCGCCGATTTCGTCGGAAATGGAGGGGGGAAGGCGGAAGGCGCGGGCAGCTTCGGCGAGCGCATACTCGGCAAAGCCTCCGGTGCCGACATAGGCCGCGACCCGGTCTCCCACGGCGAAGCCCTCTACCCCGGGGCCGAGGGCGGCGACCTCGCCTGCCACTTCTGCGCCGGGCGTGAAGGGAAGTTCGGGGCGGACCTGATATTTGCGCTGGATGATGAGGAGGTCGGGAAAATTGAGGCTCGCCGCTCTCACCCGGATGAGGATCTCGCCCGGGCCAGGCTCGGGGGTGGGGATGTCTTCGAAGGTGAGGAGCTCGGGGCCTCCCCAGGTGACGCAGCGGATCGCCTTCATGCCGGGGCCTCCGCGGTGAGGCGCTGATAGGCGGTGGAAAGGGCGGGGGGATGGGCGAGGGTCTGATAGACCACGCAGTAGCGCTCGGTGGTTTCGACGAGGCGGCTGAGGGTGCGGTCGTCGGCCTCCGCATCGAGGGCGAAGGTGAGGCGGATGGCGGTGAGGCCGACCGGAGCGGTGCGGTCGACGGCGAGCGTGCCGCGCGCATCCCAGGTGCCTTCGGCAATGATGCGGGCCCGCCGCAGCGGAATGCCGCTCGCCGTGGCCACGGCGGCGAGCGTCACCCCGGCGCAGGCGGCGAGCGCCTGGAGCAGCATGTCGCCCGAGCACGCCTCGCTCCCATCGCCGCCGGTGGCGGGATGCAGCCCCGCCCGTACCATCCCGGCCGGGGTGAGGACGTGGCAGGCCACCTCCCCCGGCACGATCTCCGCTTCGGCCCGCGCCGAGGTCAGCGCCGTCTCCGGCTGGTTGCGGTAGCGTTCCTTGAGAGGGGCCTGCCGGGCCCGGAGCGCTTCACGATCCATCATCCGTTCCTCTCCCACCAGTCTCTTCCGCCCTTCTTTTCACGCGGGGCACGAGCCTCGGGCTCGGCTTTCCCTGCCATTGGGCCAGATGCGGGCTTGCCGGTCAATCGGGGGCGCCTCTCTCTCCTCTCCTTGCCATCCTACAGTCCGCCCGCTCCGGGGGCGGCCCAGGCGAGAGCCGCCACCGCCGCGGCCGAGAGGGCATAGAGGAAAAGGGCGCGGCGGAGCGGGGCGAGGCGGGGCGGGGGGGTGGCGGCGGGGAGGCGCTTGGTGCCGGTGATCATCGGGGTGAGGAGATTTTGGCCCTTGATCAGCCGGTAAAAGAGGATCGCCGCCACGTGCAGGCCCACCGCCACGGCGAGGAGGACGAAATTGACGCTGTGGAAAGTGGAGAGGGCCTTCGATTGGGCTTCGGTCAGCCACAGGTTGTAAGGGCCGGCGCTGGTGGCATCGCTCCGCGCGAACAGGCCGGAGACCGTCTGAAGGGTGAGGAGGACGAGGAGCAGCATCACCATGTACCCCCCCGCCGGGTTGTGGCCGACCGCCGTATCGGGCTCGCGGCGGAAGAGCGCTTTCAGATGGTCCACGGCCTCGCGGGGTGGGCGGAGGAAGCGGCTGAAGCGCGCCGTCTCGCTGCCCCAGAAGCCCCACAGCCAGCGGAAGAGGACGAGGCTCAAGGCGAAGAGGCCGAGCCGGTAGTGGAGCCGCATCGGCACGTCCCAGAGTTCATGGGCGAGCCGTGCGGCATAAGCGGCGGCGACGTCGAGGACGAGCAGCCAGTGGAAGAGCCGGAGGGGGAGGTCCCAGACCGGAATGGAAAGGAGGATGCCCCGCGGGCGGAGCGAGGAGACGCCCCTTGACGGGGGAGACGGCCTCCCGGCAAGGGCTCGGCTGCCATGCCGGGACATTTCCTTTCTTTGCTGGGACGTGTTGCGTTGTTGGGGCGTGAGCCGTGGCGTCCCCTCCTCGCCGGGCCGCTTGCCGCTCTTGCTGCCGGCTGGCTCGCGCGCCGTCTGTTGGCGGGGAGCGGTCCCCTGCTCCGCCCCGCCGTCTTCGCGGCGGGGGGAGCGGCGTCCATCTTCGCGGTCGTCGGCTGGCATGCGCCCTCGCTCGTCCTTCTCCCGGTGGTTCTCGCGCTCCTCTCCTTAATCCCAAGACCGCCCCTCCCGCAATCGCGAGGGGAGGAGGCCCTCCTCGTCCTTTCTCTCCTCGCCGCAGCCCTCGTCTGGCTCGACGGCGGATGGCTCGGAGAAAGGAGGGTCCTCTTCATGCTCCCCTTCCAGGGAGGCCTCGCTCTCCTCGCCCTCGCTCCCTTCCTCGTCTTCGGGACCGAAAGCGCAGGCCCGCCCCGCGGGGCGTGGCTCGGCCCGATCGGCGCGCTGCTGCTCGAGGCCTTCGCTCCGGGAGCGCGGGGGACGGGGCAGGGGATGGCCCTCTTTCTCGCTTTCGGAGCGCTGATGCTGGCGCTCGGCCCGGCGCCCCAGGGAGCGGCGGGGCGGGGGACGAGGAAGAGACGGGGCGGAAGCGCCAAGAGGGGCCCTCTGTGGAGGGAGGGGATGCTGGGCGCCGTTCTCTTCGCCCTGGCTGCCGGAAGGGTGGGGGAGGGGATGGAGCGGAGCCGGGTGGAGGGGGCGTTGCGGCTCGCCGGGTTCGCCCTTTCGCTCGGCGTCTTCCTTGCCCTTCGCCGCCGCTGGGGAGCGGGCCGCGGCGTGCGGGGGGCGCTGGGGGCGGGGGCCGCGGCGGGGCTCAGCGTGTTGGGCGCCTTCAGCGCCGCAGCCCTGCTCGGCTGGCGCTGAAAGAGAGACGCCAAGGGGAAAAGGTCTTTCCGCGGGGGCGGGTTTCGCCTAGTCTCTCAGGCAAATGAACCAAGCCGAGAGAGGTGGAGGCCCAAGCCGGGGCGGACGCCGCGCCGCAGCCGGGGCGCTCGTTCTCCTGGCGGCAGGACTGGCGGGAGCGGGCGTCTTCCTTCTCGCCCGTCATCCGGCCTCTCCCCCGCTCGCCCATGCCCCCGCTCCCTTGCCTTCCCCTTCCTCCGCCCCTCCCGCCGCCTCGCCCTCTCCTGCGGCGGAGACGGCCGCGCCCGGCTTCGATGTGATCCGCATCGGCCCCGACCGGATGGCGGTGATCGCCGGCCGCGCCCCGCCGGGGGC
>Ga0079046_1000377_pt1 | contig 11194 bp, 8 predicted proteins | sample BED_host_MetaG_FD_76330 | JGI IMG/M metagenome (GOLD analysis project Ga0079046, IMG submission 76330) | Hot spring microbial mat communities from Yellowstone National Park, Wyoming, USA - BED_host_MetaG | ecosystem: Environmental > Aquatic > Thermal springs > Hot (42-90C) > Microbial mats ... | reverse complement strand
CACGAGCTGCCATTGGCAAGAAAACAATAGCCATCCCACACATGATCGGTCATGCTACAGTATTTTTGTACTTCGTAGAGCCGGGTCGTGGCGATGATTGCCAAGGGATTTTCTTGTCCATCGATGATCCGCGTCTGCAGTGACATATAAACTTCATTGAAATTCAGAGGAGTGGGGTTGGCGCCGAGAGCCTTGAAAAGAGAGAGGAGGGTAGGAGAGGGAGGCACGCGAAGCTTGACGCTCTCGAGATCGGCCGGACTCCTTATGGGATGCGTCGACGTCGTGATCTGCCGGAATCCATTGTCCAAGAAAGGGGCAATCAGCACGAGGTCGAATTTCTCGGCCTGACCTGTCAATCTTTTCCCAAGCGGCCCGTCCATCGTCTTCCACACGGCCGCATAATCGGGAAAGGCAAACCCCATGTTGGTGATACCAAATCCAGGGATGAGAGTGGAAAGGATGGACGCCGATATGTTGAGAAAATCAATGCTCCCCATCCGGATCTGAGAGAGAAGTTCGGTATCCGGGCCCAGCTGGTTTGCCGGGAACAAACTTATCTTCAGATCGCCGCCGCTCCTCTCGAATATTCTCTTATTGGCCTGCTCTATTCTCATGTTCAAAGGATGAGAGGGATCCTGCCCGGTAGCGAATTTGTATTCCAAAGGCGCACCCCAGGCTCGAGAAGAAAGAATGGAAAACAGGGGCAAGGCGCCATCGATACCGAGCATGGAGCGCCTGTGCAGTCCCTTTTCCTCGATCACGTGACGTTTCCTCCCTTCGTTTTCGTTGTCGTGACGGCCGGATGATAAATGTTCAATTCTTTTTGTTGATTATGGATCTGATTTTCTCGATCACGGCCTTTTCGGATATCCCGTAGCGGTCATGCAGGGTAGGCAAAGCGCCTGCCTCCAGGAACCGGTCGGGAAGAGCGATGTGATGGAAAAGCGGAGAAAGTCGATTGCGGACGAGAAGAGCCGCCACTGCCTCTCCCAATCCGCCGATCTCCGTATGATTCTCGGCAACGATCACGGCGCGGCCGGGGTGCGACGCCTCGGCTACGATCGTTCGTTCATCGAGCGGTTTGATGGTAGGGACATGGAGTACGGCGACACCGATCCCCTCCTTCCGTAAAGCCTCGGCAGCCTTGAGCGCCCGCATGGTCAGGATCCCCGACGAGATGACAAGGACGTCTTTTCCGTCCTGCAAAAGTTTTGCTTTCCCGATCTCGAAGCGGTAGTCGTATCTGTCGAGAACGAGAGGGACCTGTCCGCGTAACAGACGCAGGTAAACCGGCCCCTCGTAATCGGCGATGACCTTCACCGCCTGAGCGATCTCTTCTGCATCACATGGATCGATGATGACGAGATTGGGCATCCCGCGGAAAATCGCGATGTCTTCCGTCGCCTGATGACTCGGCCCATAACCGCTGGTCAACCCCGGGAGCGCGCAGCAAATCTTGACATTGAGCCGCTCTTCGGTGATCGCAAGGCAAATGAAGTCATAAGCCCGCCGCGAAGCGAAAACCGCATATGTGGTGACGAAAGGCAGAAATCCCTCCCGTGCCAAACCCGCCGCCGCCCCGAACAAAAGCTGTTCGGCCATTCCCATTTGATAAAAGCGCTCAGGGTAACGTTGAGCAAAGACGTGTAGATCGGTGTATTTGGAAAGGTCGGCAGTTATTCCAACGATTTCTGGACGCTTCTCGGCCAAGCCAACGAGGGCGTGACCGAAAGGGGCAGGGCGCACCGGATGCCCTTCTTCCACGAGAGAGGCGATCATCGCCGACGTCGTCAACCTCTTCTTGGGCTCGTTCATTGCGGCATCTCCCCCAAAGCCTCGAGGGCGAGCGTCCATTCATGGGGTTCGACGCGCAGAAAATGCGCCCGCTCCCGCCGCTCGAGAAAATCCACACCCTTGGCGAGCTTGGTATCGCAAATGATTACCCGCGGCTGCGGCGCCGCCCATTGCCGTACCCCATCGAAAGCCGCAACGAGGGCGGGAATGTCGTTGCCGTCGACCCTTTCGGCATACCAGCCGAAGGTCTCCCATTTCTTTTCCAGCGGTTCGAAGGACAAAACTCCCCTGGACGGCCCATCGGCTTGCTGGCCGTTGACATCGACGATGGCAACGAGGTTGTCGAGTTTCCAATGCGCAGCCGCAAGAGCTGCTTCCCACGTCGCCCCTTCGTCGAGCTCGCCGTCCGACATGAGGCAATAGACCCAAGAAGAAGCGCTCTTACGTTTGAGACCGAGGGCCATACCTACTGCGATGGAAAGACCCTGGCCGAGAGACCCGCCGGTTATCTCCATACCCGGCGTGTATGAGGCCATCCCCGACATCGGTAACCGGCTGTCATCGCAGCCATAGGTCTCGAGTTCCGATTCGGGGATGATGCCCGCCTCGATCAACGCTGCGTAAAGCGCGATTGCGTAATGCCCGACCGACAGCAAGAAACGGTCACGCCCCTCCCATTCGGGATCATCGGGACGGTACCGCAAGGCATGAAAATAGGCCACTGCCAGAATGTCGGCGACATCGAGCGCCTGGGCTACGTAGCCCTGCCCCTGAACGGCCGCCATGCGCAGTGCCTTTTGGCGGATGCGCCAAGCCCGTTGAGGAAGGGAATAGTTGGATAGCGTCCGCTCGGCCATGAGAAGCTCCCTTACCCGTGAATGAGCATGCCGCCATTGACGTCGATTACCGCGCCGGTGATGTAAGCGGAGAGATCGGAGGCTAGGAATAGAAACGCCCCGGCCACGTCATCAGGCGTTCCGATGCGGCCGAGAGGGATGCCTTTGAGAATCTCCTCGCGGCGCTCGCCCTTCAGTTTACCTCCCGTGATGTTGGTATCGATCAAACCCGGGGTGACACAATTCACCCTTATCCCATCAGGGGCAAGCTCCCGGGCCATCGCTTTGGCCAGACCGAGCACACCCGCTTTGGCTGCGGAATAATGCGGCCCTCCAAAGATTCCTCCGCCCCGCTGGGCTGAAACCGAGGAGGTGCAGACGACCGCCCCGCTTTTCCGGGCACGCATGTACGGGACGAAAGCCTGGCTCAACAGAAACACGCCCCGGAGATTGACATCGAGGACGTCATCCCAATTACGGTCGGTGATGTCCATGAAAGCGAGAGGCTGCGTGATGCCAGCATTGTTGATCAAAACATCGACTTTGCCGAAACCGGCGATCACCGCTTCGGCGGCACGCAGACAAGAAGCACGGTCACGTACGTCGCAGCCAAGCCCCATATGCTCCCCGCCCAGCTTTGCGGCAGCGTCCTGCGCCCCCTCGCCGTCGATGTCGAGAATGGCGACCCGTGCCCCGTGCGCCGCAAAAAGACGCGCTGTCGCAAACCCGATCCCTCGCGGGCTCGCCCCCCCTGAAATCACCGCCGTTCGATTGGCCAGAAGCATGAATTTCCTCCCAAGAAGAGGGAGAGCATCCTTCTCTCCGTTTTTCTCGTGTAATCTCCGCGTTCATCTCGCGTAAAGCGAAAAATTTGCAACCAAGGTTGAATCCGATTATACAGTGCCCATGCCTTCCCCTTTTCCCCTCTCTGCTTTGCGAATTTTCGAGGCTGCGGCGCATGGAGAGTCTTTTCGCGCTGCCGCAGAAGAGCTCCGGCTTACGCCGAGCGCTGTCAGCCATGCCATTCACAAACTCGAAGAGGAGGTCGGCGCCCTCCTCTTTACGCGCGAGGGGCGCCGCATGACGCTCACCCCAGAGGGCAGAGTGCTGCTCGCACACGTCGAACAGGGTTTTTCGATCCTGCGCCAGGGAGTGCAGGCTGTCTCCACCCGCAGACGAAACTTTCTGAGACTTCATGCCGCGCCGAGTTTCGCTGCGCAATGGCTGATGCCACGCCTCGGCAAGCTGCGCAGAGCCTATCCGGAACTGGAATTGCGGCTCGCCGCCGGTACGGATTACACCCGCTTTCTGTCGGACGAGTACGACGCCGACATCGTTTACGGGGAGCCGCAACTCCCCGGTGCGGTGATCATCCCGCTCGGCGAAGAGCGCGTCGCACCGATGTGTACGCCGCACCTCGCCGCAGCGATCGAATCGATCGAAGACCTAGAAAAAATGCCGCTCATCGACAGCGACAACAAAAAAGTGCGGTGGGACAGGTGGTTTGCCGCCAACGGTCGGGCCGCCCCTCCCTCCAGCGGCCTGCGCTTCGACCGAAGCTTCCTCGCCATCGCGGCGGCCATCGACGAGCTCGGCGTGGCCCTCGAGTCGACGCGTCTTGCCGAGAAAGAACTTGCGGAGGGGCGCCTCGTTCTTCCTCTCGCCGGAAAAGCGCGGGATGTCACCTATGTCGGACACTTCCTGGTCTTCCCCCAGGAAAAGAGAATCCTCCTCCCGCTCCGCCGCTTCATCGAATGGTTGATGCGCGAGCTCGGACTCGCTGCAGCGGACGAGGGGCTCTAGGCCTTCCACACCGCCCCTGAGAAAGGCAGGGCGAGAAGGCCGCAACAAGCAGAGCCCTCCGCCTTCTTCCGCGGAAAGGCAGCCCCCCTACGCTCACGACGCAGAGCTTTTCTCGACGGCAGGGGAGGGGAGGTCCGGATCGGCTTTGAATACGGAACGGTAATGTTCCTTGAGTTCGCGGCGGAGGAGCTTGCCCGTCGGCGTGCGGGGCAGGGTTTCGACGAAAACCACCCGGCGCGGGCACTTGATGCTGGCAAGCCGTTCCCGGCAAAAGGCGATCACTGCCTCTTCGCTGAGGCCGACCAAAAGAGGGTCCTCGACCGCCTGGACCACGGCGAGCACCACTTCGCCGAGATCGGGGTGGGGAATGCCGACCGCCGCGGCATCGGCGATGAGAGGGTGCTCGAGCAGGACGCTCTCGATTTCCGCCGGATAGACGTTGACCCCGCCGGAAAGGATGAGATCGGCGCGGCGGTCACTGAGATAGAGATAGCCCTCCGCGTCGAGGTAGCCGAGATCGCCGAGGGTTGCCCAGCCCCGTTCGTTGAAGGTCGCCGCCGTCTTCTCCGGTGCATTGTGATAGGTGAAGGGCGCCGCCCCGGCGAACCAGACGGTCCCCACCTCGCCCGGCGGCAATTCCCGCCCCTCTTCATCCAAGATGTGTACCTCGCCCGAGACGGCGCGCCCTACCGAGCCTTTATGGGTGAGCCACTCGGGGGTTTCGATCCACGTGGTCCCGATCCGTTCCGAGCCTGCGTAATATTCGGCGAGAATCGGCCCCCACCAGGCGATCATCCGCTCCTTGACGTGGAGAGGGCAGGGAGCGGCCGCATGGACCGCCTTACGGTGCGAAGAGAGATCGTAGGCCGCCCGCACCGCTTCGGGAAGGGCGAGCAGGCGGACGAACATGGTCGGCACCCATTGACTGTGGGTGACGCGGTAGCGCTCGATGGCGGCGAGCGCATCTTCGGGCAGGAATTTCTCGAGCACCACCACCGGCGCGCCGCGCGAGAGGAAATAGAGGGAGTAGACATGGGGGGCGGCGTGATAGAGCGGGGCGGGGGAGAGATAGACGCTCGTCTCGTCGGGGGCGAGCAGGCGGTCGAAGAGGAGATCCCCCGGCTGGGGCAAACCGCGCTGCTCGGGCGGCAAGAGGGGGCGGAGAATTCCCTTGGGCCGGCCGGTGGTGCCGGAAGAGTACAAAAACTCCCGCCCCACCGGGCGGGGGGGAAGCGGGGCGGGGAGAGGATGCCGGGCGAGCCAGGCGGCATATTCCTCTCCGCCCGCGGCTTCGGGGGCGGCATCCGTCCACAGGAGAAGACGCCCCTTCGCCGCCTGCACGAGAGGATCGATGGCCGGCGCGGTGAGGGTGGAGGCGATGAGCAGGCGGGGGGTGCAGTCATCGAGCAGGGCTGCGATTTCACGGGGCCGCAGATGCGTGTTGAGCATCGCGTAATAAAGCCCGGCGCGCCGCGCCGCCCAGGCGATGGTGAAGATCTCGGGGCGGTTTTCGAGCAGCACGGCGATCATGTCCCCTGCCGCGAGCCCGCGGGCGATGAAGGCTTGGGCGAGCCGATTCGCCTCTTCGTCGAGGTCGCGGAAGGTTTTCATCCGGCCGGACTGCGGAAAAATCACGGCAGGGCGGTCCGGGGTCTTCGCAGCCCACGCGGCGAGTTCATCCATGGCCGTTTCCTCTCTCGGGTTCTTCGTCGTGCGCCCTCTGCGGGGCGCTGGGGGCATTGTGTCACAAGGGCCGGTCCGTGCAATCTCTTTCCTCCGCCCGCTTTTTCTTGCGCCCGCCCTGGGGAAGGCTAGAGGGTGGGGCGAAGGAAGATGGGATGAAAACGGGTCGGAAAAAGACGGGAAAACGAGGGAGGGACGATGACCGGCACGGCGGGTGAAGAGGAGAGCGAAGAGAGAGGAAAAGCCCCCGCCCCGCCCTTCCGGCGGCGCTCCGGCCCGCTTGCCGGGCTCGGGGTGGTGGAGCTTGCCGGTATCGGCCCCGGCCCCTTCGCCGCGATGGTGCTCGCCGATCTCGGCGCCGATGTCATCCGCATCGAACGCCCCGCCGAGGACCCGCTCCGCCTGCCCCCCGAGCAAGACCCCACCCGCCGGGGCAAGCGGAGCCTGGTGCTCGACCTCAAGAGCGAAAGAGGGCGGGAGGTGGCGCTCGCCCTCATTGCGCGGGCCGATCTCCTGATCGAAGGTTTCCGGCCCGGTGTGGCCGAGCGGCTCGGGATCGGCCCGGAAGTGGCGCTCGCCCGCAATCCGCGCCTGATCTATGGCCGCATGACCGGATTCGGCCAAGACGGCCCGCTCGCGCAAAGGGCCGGGCACGACCTCACCTATCTCGCCACTGCCGGCGTGCTCGGCGCGCTCGGCCGCCCTCCCGCTCCGCCGGCGCCGCCCCTCAACCTGATCGCCGATTATGGGGGAGGGGGCATGCTGTTGCTGGTCGGCCTGCTCGCCGCGCTCTTCGCGCGCGAACGGTCCGGCCGCGGGCAGGTGGTCGACGCCGCCATGGTGGACGGGGTCGCCCTGCTCAGCACCGTCTTTCACGCCTTGCGCGCCGCCGGCCGCTGGGGAGAGCGCGGCACCAATCTGCTCGATGGCGGCGCCCCGTTCTATGACGTCTATCCGACCGCCGATGGCCGGTTCGTCGCGGTTGCCGCGCTCGAGCCGAAATTCTTCGCCGAATTCGCCACCCGTCTCGGCCTGCCCCCCTCCTTCATCCCCCGCCAGTATGACCGGGCGTTCTGGCCCGAACTCAGGGCCGCCATCGCCGCCCGCTTGGCGAGCCGCCCGCAAGCCGAATGGATCGCCCTTTTCGAAGGCACGGATGCCTGCGTGAGCGGCGTCCCTACCCTCGCCGAGGCGCCTCTCCATCCGCACAACGCGGCGCGCGGCACATTCTACGAAGAGGAGAATGCAGCGCTTCCCGCGCCTGCGCCCCGCTTCAGCCATACCCCTCCGCCGCGCCCAGATCCCCCCCGCCCTCCTGGGGCGGACAATGCGGAACTCCTCGCCGCCCTCGGTTTCGACCCCGACTTTCTGACCCGGGAGACATAGAGGGTCGAGGGGACCGCCGCCGCGTTCCTCCACCCAAAGCCTGCCCTCCCTGCCGGGCTGCTCTGCGCGGTCCTCTCGAGGCCCGAGACGCCTGCCGCGCCCCTGGCGCGGCCGAATGCTGCGCCGGTCTTGCTTTGTCTTCATCGCCCTTCCTGAAGGCCCTGCCCCGGGCAGGACGTTGCCCGGGGCCCGGCGCTGCCGCTCCGCCCTGCCCGCCGTTTCTGCCTCCGGCCGTTCTGCCGGGGGGAAGGAAAAGGTGTTGACAGGGTCCGGGCGGTCGTGCAATTTTTTTCGCGTCACAAAAAAAATTTCGTAGAGCGCGGCGCCCCTGTCACGGCGTCCCGCCCGGGAAACGGCCATGGAAGATTCGGTTTTCGAAAATCTCGACGCCCTGCCCGAGGATGCGCTCGCCACACGGGCCGCCTGGCTCTACTATGCGGGGGGGATGACCCAGGCCGAGGTGGCTTCGGCCCTCGGGGTGAGCCCCCTCAAGGCGCACCGCCTGATCGCCCGCGCCAGCCGGATCGGAGCGGTGCGCGTCTTCGTCGAAGGCCCCATCGCCGACTGCCTGCCCCTCGAGCGCCATCTCGCCCGCGAATTCGGGCTGAATTTCTGCCGCGTCGTCCCCACCCTGCCCCCCGCCGCCCTTCCCCTCCGCTCGCTCGGGCTCGCCGCCGCGAGCGTTCTCCTCAACGTCTTCGAGAGCGGGCAGCACCGCATCATCGGCGTCGGGCACGGGCGCACCCTCGCCGCCGCCGTCGACCATCTGCCGCGCCTGCCCCGGCCCGATCTCCGCTTCGTCTCCCTGCTCGGCGGCGTGCCGCGCAAGATGAGCGCCAATCCGTTCGACATGATCCACCGTCTCGCCGAAAAAACCGGCGCCGAGGCCTATCTCCTGCCCGTGCCTTTTTTCGCCAATAGCGCAGCCGACCGCGCCGTGCTGCTCGCCCAGCGCGGCGTGGCCGAGGCGATGGCGCTCGCCCGCGAGGCCTCGCTCTTCATCGTCGGCATCGGCGAGGTGGCGGGGGCCGAGGCCTTTCTCCGCCAGACCGGGATGATCTCCCCCGAAGAGCAGGCCGCGCTCGGCGCGGCCGGCGCGGTGGGCGAAGTGCTCGGCTGCTTTCTCGATGCGGAAGGAAAGCCCATCGCCACTCCTCTCCACGAGCGGCTCATCGCGCTTCCCTTTTTCGATCTCGCCGGACGCCAGGTCTACGCCGTGGCCGGCGGCGCGACGAAGGTGGCGGCGATCGCCGCCGTCCTCAGGACGCGGATCCTCACCGGCCTGATCACCGACGAGCTGACGGCGCGGCAGCTCCTCGATGGCGGATTTTCCTCGCGCCACCCCGAAAACGATCATCAAGGGAGAGAAACATGGACGAGAAAGCAAGGGATATCGCCCGCGCCTTGATCCGGGGCGCGATCGGGCGGCGCGAGGCGCTGCGGGCCTTTGCCGCTTTCGGGATCGGGCTCGGTGCCGCCGAGTTCGCCCTGAATGCGGCTGCCACCGAAGCGCTCGCCGCAGATTTCGACTGGAAGAAACACAAAGGGACGAAGCTCAAGCTCCTCCTCAACAAACACCCTTATGCCGACGCGATGATCGCCGATCTCGACAATTTCAAGTCGCTGACCGGCATGGAGGTGAGCTACGACATCTTCCCAGAGGATGTCTATTTCGACAAAGTGACCGCTGCCCTTTCGGCCCGCTCCAGCGAATATGACGTGTTCATGACGGGAGCGTATCAGACCTGGCAGTACGGGCCGGCCGGCTGGCTGGTCGATTTCAACGAGTACCTCAAAGACCCGCGCCGCACCGCTCCGAACTACGCCTGGGACGACATCCTGCCCAATCTGCGGGCCTCCACTGCCTGGTCGGGAACGCCAGGCGCCCCGCTCGGCGGGCCGGGCGCCCATCAATGGGCCATCCCGTGGGGCTTCGAGCTCAACAACATCACCTACAACCGGGTGATCTTCGACAAGCTCAAACTCTCCCCGCCGCGCAACATGCACGAATTGATCGAGGTCGCCGCCAAGATCACCAAGGATGCCGGCGGGCCCTACGGGATCGGCGTGCGCGGCTCACGCTCCTGGGCCACCATCCATCCGGGCTTCCTCTCCGCCTACACCAATTACGGCCAGCGGGACTTCCGCATCGAGGGGGGCAAATTGCGGGCGGCGATGAACACGCCCGAGTCGAAAGCCTTCCACAAGCTCTGGGTCGAGATGATCCAGCAGTCGGGCCCGAAGAACTGGGCCACCTATACCTGGTATCAGGTGGGCACCGATCTCGGCGCCGGCGCTTCGGGCATGATCTACGACGCCGACATTCTCGGCTATTTCATGAATGGCGGCGACAACCGCGAGCACGGCCACCTCGCCTATGCCGCGTTCGCCGCCAATCCCGAGGCCAAAGGTCCCACCTCCAACGTGTGGATCTGGTCGCTCGCCATGTCGAACTTCTCGCGCAACAAAGACGCAGGCTGGCTCTTCATCCAGTGGGCCTCGGGGACCGATCACCTCCTCTTCGGCGCCCGCAAGAACGACATGGTCAACCCGGTACGCCAGAGCATCTGGAACGATGCCGAGTTCCAGGAGCGCATCAAGAGCGGCTATCCGGGCTATCTCGAGCAGTATCAGGCGACCGCGCCCGATGCCAAGATCTACTTCACGCCGCAGCCGCTGTTCTTCAACCTCACCACCGAATGGGCCGCCACCCTGCAGCGCATGGTGGCCCGCGAAGTGGGTGTGGATGAAGGTCTCGACCAGCTCGCCGAAAGCGTCAACCGCCAGCTTCGCCAGGCAGGAATAGGCTGAGGAGACGGGGGCGGGGGCGGACCCCGCCCCCCGCGGTGCAGCACCATGAGCATGTTCTCCGTTTCCCTTTCCCCCTCTGCGAGAGGGCGCCGGTTTGCCCGCCGCGCCCTGCCCTATCTCCTGAGCCTCCCTGCGCTCCTCGTCTGTATCGGTATCCTGGTGCCGTTCTTCACCGCGGTATGGTACAGTCTCGAGCGCTACAATCTCGCCATGCCGATGATGCGGAGCTTCGTCGGTCCCGCTCAGTATCTCGACCTCCTCACCGACCCCGATTTCTGGCAGACGGTCAAGGTCTCCTTCATCTACGCGGCCTCCACCGTCGGCATCGAGCTCCTGCTCGGGCTCGGCATCGCCCTCCTCCTCCGCCAGCGGAGCCGGCTCAACGATGTCATCTCGGTCGTCCTGCTCCTGCCCCTGATGACCGCCCCGGCCATCGCCTCGCTCATGTGGAAGCTCATGACCAATCCCAATTTCGGTGTCCTGAGCTTCCTCGTCGCCAAGCTCGGCATCCATGACTTCCGCTGGGCCTCCGATCCCAAGACGGCGATGTTCACCGTCGTCCTGGTCGATGTCTGGGTCTACACGCCGTTCATGATGATCCTGCTCCTCGCCGGGCTGCGCAGCCTGCCCAAGCAGCCCTTCGAGGCGGCGGCGCTGGATGGCGTGCCTGCCCATTTCGTCTTCTTCCGCATCACCCTGCCCATGCTCCTCCCCTACATCATCACGGCGAGCCTGTTCCGTCTCCTCGACTCCATCCAGCAGTTCGACATCGTCTACGCGATGACCCAGGGCGGGCCGGGGGATGCCTTGATGCTCTTTCAGGTGCGGGCCTATCTCGACTTCTTTCAATACACCAATGTCGGCACCTCGGCTGCGCTGAT
>Ga0079046_1000376_pt1 | contig 11210 bp, 9 predicted proteins | sample BED_host_MetaG_FD_76330 | JGI IMG/M metagenome (GOLD analysis project Ga0079046, IMG submission 76330) | Hot spring microbial mat communities from Yellowstone National Park, Wyoming, USA - BED_host_MetaG | ecosystem: Environmental > Aquatic > Thermal springs > Hot (42-90C) > Microbial mats ... | reverse complement strand
TCGTTATAACGTTCTCGTCGTACTTGCTCCAATCCCTCTTGTACTTACTCTTTCTCATAGGTAATACTCGGTATAATTATTTATAAATTTTTGTATAATTCTGAAGTAGACCACAAAGCACTTGTGACCAAAAGATTTAATACTTAACGCCAATACCCTCCCATCAAGTTTTCACTCCCACCCTCGTGAGCTCAGTAGATTATTAATAAAAACCATTTGTAATACTATATAAACACAACTTGTCAAGACAATATTTAGGTAATTAAAAATAACTAGTAGTCACGTGTAAGTGTTACAGTCTAAAAATGCGTTTATTCTTCCTTTTCTCCTTTTCTTCTAGATATTATTAGGGCAGGGATAATTACTGCTAATATTAGGATTGCTATAAGTAAGTAAATGGATTTAGTACTAAATAGTCCTACATTAGATGAAGTAGAATGCGTAGAGCTTGAAATTACCTGAGATTGGGTAGTTGAAGTCTGTGTTGTAGTAGGCGGAGGAGTAGTAGTTGTTGTCGTTTTATTTTCCTTTGTGATAGACTCTATCTCTTTTGAACACACGTATTTACCGAATATTCCGCACGCGCAAACAGTTACCTTTACCAACCCAGGTTCCTTAATCTCCAGTTTTCCCTCAGTTCCTACGTTCATGGTCGATAACAGAGTACAGTTGTCGAAAATTTTTAATTTAACATAATTCAACTTTACAAATGAGTTGTTACTCACGTTCCATTTTATGCATATAATACACGATCCTAGGTAAGTAACGTTAAGGTGGACTATAGGTAAAAATATTGGTAATATTAATATTGATAAGTTAGCATAGGCCGTTTTATGGAACTCCGGGCCGTAGGTACTCTTAACTAGGATATATAAATACTTACATGAGGCGGAGGCCCAAACTTTGGAACCGTCAAATATGCACTTGAAAATTCCGTATCTAACTGTTGCATTATTTACAAAGAGACAAACTATGGTTGCGTTTGAGCCTATATATACTATGTAATTCCTGTCGTAAAAATTGAAAGGTACTGCTATACATACTAAGGAACTATTATTAATGCTTTCGTTTATGTAAACTAGACGATTTTCATCAACTTTATAAAACTTTGTAACCAGTCCGCATTCCTCCAGGTCTGACATGACTAATATATCCCCACTCAGGTAGGAAGAAGCGCACGTGTAATTAAGCTTAGAACCAGATGACATATTAATTAGGTAATAGCAAAGTTCCAGACCCCTCGTAAGTATTAAAGGGGGACAAACTTCGCATATGTTTACCAGAGGTGCTGAAATATTGAATTCCTCTATAACTGTCCCGTTCAAGTAAGTCTCAACAATTTTAGTGCAAGTATTGTTAATGAATTTCTTCCCTTCTATCATAAATAATTTCCCGCAGGCATAAGCTACGTAATTCACGCTTATATTATAAGTATTCACGACGAAAGGTTTACTCCAACTACTATTGGTGTAAATTGAATACTCTACTTTCGGCTTAATTAAAGTCAAATTTGATAAACATATAGTGCAATTAAATCCTCTCCAAATCAGTAGAATAGATCCATTATTTAGTTTATAAGCCATAGGATTAAAATTGTATTTAAGATTAAATTCTGGCATAGTAATATTTTTTATAGTTCCGTTATTATATATAAACATTCCCTTAACTACTACAGTGTTATCGCTTCCAATAGCCGTGTAAAATAAGAATGCACCGCTTCCATTACTAACTATTGCAGCACTTATAGAACCGGAAGTTCCGCATATGATTCTACCTCTGTAATACTCCACAGTGGAAGCGTTTACATGGCCTGCCGGTGAGATCATTAATATCTCAGTTAGTATTAATAATACTGTTATAATAATAATAGATGTATTATAAGGGTATTTTTTATTATCATTAATTAGACTCATGTAAGCTCGTGAATTAATTACCATTTTTAATATTTAAATTTCATCTTAACAAGTAAGAGTAAAAGCTTTTACCCGTGGGACAACTCTCCAATTCCGCCAAGGGCTAAGGGATAATATACAGCCAACCTAGCCGAGAGAAGAACCATAATGTAGTTAGCTATGAGATCATCAAATGAAAAACATTATCGATAATACTATATAAACATACCATGATCAAAACGATATTTAGAAGTGATTAAAAAAATGAGAAGTTACATAAAAGATTGAGTCTCCCAGCAAGCGAGGGTTCCCCTCATCTTTGCCACCATCGATTCGACAGTAGGGGTAGAGCACCAAGATGAATCATAGCCGAGCTCCAGTCCCTTAAGAGATGCTTCTTGCTCCTCCCACATTATAGGAGCGTCATTAGCGTCACTAAAAGAGAAAAAGAAGTATTTAAATATAAGGGGGCTATCCATCCCTGGCGAAGTTTTCCGTCCCCTTTACCCATTTTTTGTAAACTTCATCTTAAAAAATATTAAGAAATTCATCTCAATTTCACGTTTTAGATACTACTGCGTATTAACTCCAAATACGTTACCATAAGCAGTAACCACGTCAATAGTATATGTAGTTGGTAATAAAGTGTTGTTCAATTTTATTAGAGTATAACATTTGGCAGGTATTAATATATTTATTCTGCAGGCACTAATTATGCAATTGTTTTTACTTAAATAGAGTATGCCAATTATTCTACTATATACTATTCCAATATTAGTAATATTCAAGTACTTGCTTGAACCCTCTATTACAATATTTAAGGCTAGTTTTTCTTCCTGTTTATAATAATCAACTTGGGCTATGTAATTATACTCCTTATTTAAATTTAGTCTGTACAAGTTCATATAATCATATAGTATTATTAGGCTCAAGAACATTATTAGTAAGAAAAGGCCCGCAATTACGCTACTAAGAGCCTTCATAATAATAATATCTAACTACTAGTTAAAAAACTTTACAGCATACTTTCCGAAAATAATATAAACAATATATAAAAAATAAAAATTACTTAATAAAATAAATTTATACTGGTGTTAGCGGATAAGACACTGAACCTTTTATAGATCCACCATTTGCACAATATTGTGCTATTATATCATATCCACAACCTGGACATAATCCTTTTATGCATATTGTGCAGCATTTACCGGGGCAAACGGATGGACTGTTTGAACCTTTTAAAGGTCCACTAGCTGAAGAACTAGATGTAGGTACAGCACACAGCGTTATTGTTTCCTTTATATTACCGACATTTTGGACTGTAACTATAACGTTAACCTTTCCACCACACGGTTTGCAAGCCACGGATTTAATTACTACCCCACCCTTAGGAGCCGCATGACCTATTAATCCTAGGAAGTATAGGGCTACAAGCGCTACTGCAGCAATTGCGATGACAATTAACAATAGCTGTACTAGTGCTGCCTCCAATCCTAGCTTCCTTTTATCGCGGGCTTTTTTGTATGTTATCATCTTGAGATATAATATATAATACTTCTTTTTAAAACTTTTGATCTAATTATGTCCAGATCCTAATTAAAATTTCAAAATTTAACGTCATTAATTAAGTTACATATTCAATATTATAATTTCTAGATATTATTTTAAAAATATTATGATTAACCTCTCCTTTTTCTAAGGTTTAAGAAGATAATAATTATTACTGCTGGAGGTAACAAGTATAATAGATAAATGTTAGACGTGGAAGACAATTTATGAGTATATGATTGTGTACTAGAATTCATTATAGAGTTTGCGCTTAACTTCTTGTTCATTGTGAAGAATACGCACACCGGCGATATCATTCTTACTGACTCTAAACTCGGTGTAATGTTATAACATTTTGAGCATGCGGAGATATAAACTACTGTTAATGCAGGTAATGTAATGCAGAAAGTGGAGGAATTTACTATATATCTAGTTGAGTTCAAGTATAAATACCATATAGAATTATTAATATAATTTTTCATAATAATTTTCAATATAAAACGTGCCCATGTAAAGTTAATTGCTATTAAACTATTTTTTGAAAGGTTTATAACCCCCTTTGTAGGATTTGGAACATAAAAGGAATGTGTTATAATATAGTAGTAGTATATTCCCTGAGGTAAATACAAGTTTAAACTACTTTGATTTCCAGCTTTATATAAACTTCCATTTATGCAAACGCACCAGCTACATCCTTTTCCCAGCCCCGTCTCATTAAATATTAGGTGGAATGCAGGCACGAATAATATAATTATAGTACAATTTTTATTTAATGATATTATATAAGATGATAAATTTGATAAATAATTTGCAGCAACTGCAGTAAAATTATATACTCCTACCGGAAGGGAAATCGTAAACGCTGATGAATTAATAAGAAACTTTTGTGAACTATTAACTATAAGACACCAATTTTTTAGGCCTCCTTCTTCTATAAAAGTTACTTTAACTAATACGCTTGAATGTGAGATAATAAGGTCGGAAATTGACGTTGATATTAAGGAAAGTACAATAATGGCAATGAGCAATGCATTTTCCCCAAGATATCTCATACCTATCTCTCTCCTTATGGGTACAAATACTTATATCTTTTGTTCATCCATTTTTATGTTCAACCATGGTCGAATAAGTGGAATTATCCCTCATTAATAAGGCTAGATTAACGTTTCTGCATTATTTATATATGCGTGAGAGTTCATTAATAAACTAGAAAAAAGACTGCAATAACTTTACGTAACTTTTCCTTACTTTTAATTCCGCCACGGGTAAACGTTACTGTCATGAAGAAGGGTTCAACCATATGTTAAGCTCTAATTTGAATAAACGATATGTTATTCGGTTCCGATATTATTATGCACTTTAATTGAACATTAGAATATACTATAATTTCATATATATTATCAGGTTGTATACAATTTGTCTTAGATTTTGAGAAAACGCATATTATACAATACTTGTTAACTTTACCGCAATTAGATGTAACATTAGCCACGGGTATTTTAACGTCACCTATATTCTCTACTACAAATATTGACTTACACTGGTTATAATCATATAAAATTAATGATAATTGCTGTCCTGTTCTTATAATTTCATTATTATAAAGTACAGTTAAATCCCTACTATCAGTAAACTGATGTGATAGAAAGTACATATAAACTAATCCTACTGATATTAGAACTATTACAATCATTAGAAGGTTTACTATCGTATCCGAAAGACCCTTCACAATTATAGATTGCTAAATCAATTATAAAAATACATCTGAAGAAACTAGACTTTGACTTCTCCCCGCCAGCGAGGGTTTCCCTCATATTTCCCACCATCGATTCAACAGTCTGGATAGTCAGACAGCCCCCAAGATGGATCATTGCATAGCTCCAGTCCCTTAAGAGATGCTTCTCGCTCCTCCCACAGTATAGGAGCGTCGTTAGCGTCACTAAAAGAGAAAAAGAGATATTTAATCTTTCATTATCCCCGCCCCTTCTCGAGGCTTTCAATCTTTTGTGACTACCAGTTATTTTTAATTACCTAAATATTGTCTTGACAACTTGTGTTTATATGGTATTACAAATGTTTTTTATTAATAATCTCCTGAGCTCACGAGGGTGGGAGTGAAAACTTGATGGGAGGGTATTGGCGTTAAGTATTAAATCTTTTGGTCACAAGCGCTAACTAACATTGCCACGTGGTGATTCAAGGACATATATAGGCTTTTCCCTCGACTATGGTGACAGTGTATAATCCCTTATCCCGTGAAGGAATCGGAGAAGTTACCCCACGGGTAAACAAAGAAGGATCTGTGCCTTTCATAAATATATTGTAAGCTGGTTACCGCAATAAGTAGTTAAAACTACGTAGTATAAGTGCTTATTACAGTGGATAATAATTTCATAAATTTTTCCAGGGTATAATACATTGGTGATTGTAGAATTTTTCTCGCAAATGATGCAATAAGATAGTTTATTCCCTTGACAATCTCTTATACACTTAACGTGTATCGGTAAATCTCCAGCGTTTTTAACTAAAAAGCAAGACTTTGATCCGGAATAACAGTAATACATGAGATAAAGTATTTGACCCTCATTTTTAACATAGTATTCAGTCTGGCTTGCTTGTAATTGTTGTTGAGTTAACTCGTAATGTATATAGAGACCCATGCCTATTCCTAATGCTAATAGAGTTATGAGGATTAGTAAAAGCTGCTCATATACGTCCGATAAACCTCTTATTCTCTTCACAATTAAATAATTAACTAAAGTTGCTTATAACCTTTATATAGAATTTTAGATATATCTTGTTTATTATTACTTACCTATTGTCCGGAAACTATTATATTTAAACGGAATAAGAAAACTAATGCTTTGTTAAATTTCTCTTTTTATTAAAAGTATCGCATAAATAACCTTTAATTTGGCTCAATATTTAAAATTTATTTTGCCGTTGTCAGCAGTTTCCGATAAACCTTGAAGTTTATATACTTTAATGGTAGATAGGAGTAAAGTCACACCAGATGTGGATGGTTTTCCCGAAAGGTGTGGCTAAAAGATGTGCGGGTTTCCCCATCAGATGGCAACAATCTGATGGGTTGGGGTGATCCCGCTAAAGGGGCGGAGGGGTAACGGAAGTGACTCCGGTGAAGCCTAAGGGCTGAGAATTGGATACAAATTCATGAAAATTCAATGAAGCCCAAACCACTTTTCTAGCCTCAACTAATCCGCAAAGCTAATTGCCATGAGATATTTTTATTCTCTACTATTCACCTAGAAAATTTTTAGAAGACGTAAGCCAATAGTTCTTTAAAAGTTTATAAGCTTAGTTGAATGATATTTACTAGAGTTAAAAATGTTAAGACTTAATCTTAAACTTACAAGAAACGGGAATGATGGTAAAAAGAAATCTGACGAGGTTACTCTGTCAAAGTACTTTAAGAAGATTTCAAAAAAGAGTAGGAGGTCTATATACGATACAGAGTTTCAACTTTTCTTTCTTAATTCTCCTCTTAGAGTAAAACTGCAAGAAGAAACTGGGAACACACCAGACGAGCCGCCAGTAAGTTGGAAATTAATGCGCGAACTACTACACGAAGGAAATGTAGAAAAAATCTACAGCCTTAGTAGAATTGATGAGATATTTAAATATGTTAAGATATATATTTATAATTATAAGGGTAGGAAATATTATATAATTGAAGAACCTTTACTGACGGATACTCAGGTAGAGATAGTAAAAGGTATACTAGATAACGCTTACATCTCTTTACCTATTTTGGAAATGGAGAATAAAAAGAAGAACCTTCAGGAATTAAAGGATAAAATAAGGAAGAACATAGAGGATATAGTAAATAACTTGGAGATTGAGAGCTTTTCTAATGATGAAATAAATAAGATTCTGTATTACGTAATTAGGGAAATGACGTACTCTGTACTTACCGTCCCCATGTATGATCCTAATATAGAGGAAATAGAGTGTTCCGGTTACGATAGGCCTGTGACGGTTGTTCATAAGGACTATACGGAGTACTTCAGAATAGAGACTAATATATACTTTGAAGAGGAGGAGAGGTTAAAGAGGTTTGTAGAAAGGATATCGGAAATGGGTGGAAAAGGAGTTAGTATAGCCAATCCTATTCAAGACATATTACTAGGAGAAGGGCACAGAGTCGCTGTTAGCTACTCTAATGAAGTTTCCCTGCCTGGTTCTACGTTCGATATAAGAAAGCACCCAGAAGAACCTTTTACTATTGTAGACTTAATTAATAACCACATGGTTACTATACCAGCCGTAGCTTATTTATGGATATTAGCCGAGGCTAAGAAGTTTATCCTAATGGTAGGTCCTACAGGATCTGGAAAGACCACATTCCTTAATGCATTCTTAACTTTGCTTAATCCTAACGCAAAGTTCTTCACTATTGAAGATACCCCTGAAATTAAACTGCCCCATAAGTATTGGGTTAGGACAATGACGAGAAGCACTTCCTTTACTGGAGCAAAGGAAATAGGTTTAGCCGATCTGATAAAGATGAGCTTAAGATATAGGCCAGATTACATCATAGTAGGAGAGGTAAGAGGATCTGAAATGATTAATTTAGTGCAGGCTGTAGCTAGCGGTCACGGAGGGCTTACCACTTTCCACGGAGGTAGTCCGGAGGACGTAAAAACAAGGATTATAGGTTTATTACCAGAGGCTGTAGCAGAGGAATTCAACGAGTTATTATCTACCATAGTAATTATAAAGAGAATAGTTGATTACGAGACCAGAAAGCAAATAAGAAGAATTACTGAAATATGGGAGAATGTAGCTGAGGAGAATTCAAAAGAAACTAAATTCTTGAAAATAATGGAAAGGGATCCTAAAAGGGATACTTTGATCCCTGAAAAATATGAGGAGGTCCTTAAGACGTCAATACAATTAAGGGATGCTGGAAGACTTTTAGGTTGGGATATGGAGACTGTAGAAAAAGAAATGGTTAGGAGAATTAAATTATTATCCTATCTTGCTAATAAAAATATAAATAGATACGAAGAGATAGCTTACATATTAAATAAATACTATATTAATCCAACCGAATTAATGGACCAAGTAGATAAAGAATTAGTGGGTGTATAACAATGGAAATAAAAGAATTCATCTTTAACATAAAGAATATAATTAAGCTCCTTCCACATAAGAGTACAACTTCACCCATTGTATTAAAAAAGAAAGTGAAGAAAGAAAAGGCTAATAAGAAAAAGAGTGAATATAATTTTTTTATATTACTTTTATATTACTTAATAATAGGAATAAAGACTAGGCAGTTGGTGTACTCTCTAATATTATTTGCCGGCACGCTAATATCCTTAGATTTAACGCCAGAACTTTACGGTCTCTTTCACAAAATTATCACAAATCCTTATTACGCTGAAGCCTTTGCAGTTATCATACCCGCATCACAAATAGGTTTAGGAATAACTACTGTTATATATACTTATTTCAAAATAGGTAAAATAAGGAAAATAGTTGACGAACAACTAAGAAAGTTCCACGGGGAACTGGAAATAAGAATTGCTAAGATAATTGTTGGAAAAGAAAGGTTTTTAAATCTTATGAGGTCTATGCAAAACCTCGTCAGGGGATATATAGAGTTGACGGGAGATTTTGATAATAGCGTATTCTTTATAATGATAAATACTGCTAAAGCAATAGATTACGCAGTATTATCCGCTTTCTTCCTCTCCCTGTTTTATATCTCAGTATATATATTCTCCGTTTTAACTTCAATATCAGTACCCGCTATATTTACCTTGCTAGTAACGCTAATATTAGTGTTAATACCAATAATCTATTTACTAACACCCTTCTTCAAATACTATTCTGAATACAGTACTATGATTTCAAGAACGCCTTACGAATTACCTTTCTTTACTATATTGGCATCAATAGCTTTATCCTCAGGGTTAACACTAACTTATATATTCGATAAATTAAGAAAAGAATTAAAACATAATCCAAAAAACGTATTAATGCCAGCGTTCTCAATGGAGAGTAGAGCAATAATCAGGGATATAAAGACCTTCGGAATTTCGCTAATTCAAGTACTATCTAGGAGGGCTGAGAAACATCCAATTAAGGATTATTCTATGTTCCTCTACGGATATACTTCTATTGTTTCAGGAGGAGGTGATATAGTAGGATACATTGGAGATAAAGCCAAGGAATTCATGAGAATGTTGGAACTAAAGTGGGAGATTTACGCTGAAAAAGTGGGTACTATAAACGAAATGATACTTATATTATTCGTCTTCTTGCCGGAAATGATGGCAGTATTAAGCATATTTAATGGAGGAGGAATATTAAGCGCTCTATTAATATTTCCACTAGCTTTCACGCCAGTGCTATACTTAATCGTGTCATCATCTAAACCAAAGACGATGAATCAGATAAAATATAACCCAGTTATTGCAATAGTACCTGCAATAATAGTTGGCTTAATAGGATCAACATTTCTCTTACCTTATCAAGACGTATTCATAGCTTCTCTAGTATTTCTAATTTTATTATATATCCAAGTACGCGACCAAGTGAGAGATATAAGGGACTCTTTAAACGCCTTGCCAGATTTCCTAAGAAGCTTAACTGAGTTCAGAAAAATAGGTTACACTCTAAATATGGGAATAATGAGGACTTATGAAATCACTTCCTCCACTAGTGAAAATAGATCAATGGATAATAAGAATGGATACCAAGACTCCGAGGAGTTGAAGGAAATAATAAAGAATAAACGTTCCGGCTTTCCAAAGAAATTTGATGAATTACTAAGCAATGTTTATAAACAATTGAAAAGTGGTGTTCCTTTAAATCAAGTAAGGATAAAGACAAGCTCTTGGCTTAACAAGCTAACTTTCTATATTCTAAGCATACTAACTGAAAGCGGTTACATCCCAGTAAGCGTAATGGAGGACATGACTAACTTCATGTCCGGCATTACACAAATTTATAAAGAAACGATATCCAAAACTAAAGGTTATAAAATGATGGCAATATTTATCCCAGTATTCATGACATTTAGTATTCTATTTAGCGTCAGTTTAATATCATTATTTAACTCACAAGGCGCAAGCACTTCGATCACGGCTCTACCAATAACGAGTAAACTATGTTCTACAGCATTATGTTATGTTTACGTATTTATAGAAATTTCCGCCATAGGCATTTCCATTGTAATGACTAAAGTTACCGAGGAAACAATAGCCTGCACAAAACTTGCAATAATCTCGCTAATAATAAGCTTCATATCCATAGTTTCGTACGGTTACGTACAGCCAGTAATCTTAAGCTTCCTAAAGCAGGCATCACTAATATTGGTTATTCCATAATTTTTTGAATAGATAAGTTAGCATATTTATTTATTTATTTATTTAATTTTTGTTACAGTATCAAGTTTCTAACGTGAATTATTTTTATACGTCAAGGCATGTAAAATGGCCCTAGTATAGACACTCTCCAGAGTTACTGGCTTTCCATATTAATTAACGACAGAAGAATAATCTTTTAAAGTAAAATTAAAAAGGAATACTCATGAAAAAGGCTATCAATGAAATATTAAAGCGCGTAATTTTACTAGGAATAGCAATCATCATCGCTATGTCCCCGTTAACTATTATGGGTGCGACGTTCAATGAATTAGCCTCAAAAGAATTAGTTTCAAAAAATACTATAGGTATATATCCTGGCTCCTTAGTTTATGACCCTAATAATAATTATATTTATTTATTTACATGCTTTTTC
>Ga0079046_1000373_pt1 | contig 11256 bp, 8 predicted proteins | sample BED_host_MetaG_FD_76330 | JGI IMG/M metagenome (GOLD analysis project Ga0079046, IMG submission 76330) | Hot spring microbial mat communities from Yellowstone National Park, Wyoming, USA - BED_host_MetaG | ecosystem: Environmental > Aquatic > Thermal springs > Hot (42-90C) > Microbial mats ... | reverse complement strand
CGGTTTCGCGGGGCATGGCTTCGCCGGGCACGGCTTTGCCATGCATGGCGGTTTCGCCGGCCATCACTGAGGCCCCCCGCCTCGAGAGGCTTCGCTCGAGACTCGCCTGCGGAGGCCCCTTCGAGCCGCCTCGCGCCCCCTAGAACAGCCGCCCGCCATCGGGGACGGGGAAGTCGGGGCGGATCAGCACCACCCCGCCCTCCTCGTCCGGCACCCCGAGCACCAGCACCTCGCTCACGAAAGGCCCGATCCGCCGGGGCGGCAGATTGACCACGGCGAGGACCTGGCGGCCGATCAGCCGGTCCGGAGTGTAGTGCTGGGTGATCTGGGCCGAGGAGGCCCGCACCCCGAGCGCCCCGAAATCGACCCACAATTTGATGGCGGGCTTGCGCGCCTCGGGGAAGGGAGCGGCATCGACCACCGTCCCCACCCGGATCTCCACCCGCTCGAAATCCTCGATCGTCGCCATACTCTCTCGCCCCGCTCGGCCCTTCCCCGCCGCCGGACTGGCCCCTGGCCAAACGGGAAAGCCTGCGCCATCCTAATGCCTCCGCCCGGTTCGCCAAGGGCGCGTTCGTGAAGGACCCGTTCGCCAAGGGAGAGCGCGATGCGCGATTTCCAGCTGCCCGGCCGCAGCCCGGTCTATGCCACCACCGCCATGGCCGCCACCTCGATGCCGGCGGCCACCCTGACCGCGCTCGACGTGCTGCGGGCAGGGGGGACGGCGGCCGATGCCGCCATCGCCGCCGCCGCCGTGCTCGCGGTGATCGAGCCGCAATCGACCGGGATTGGCGGGGACTGTTTCTGCCTCTACTGGTCGGCCCGCGACCGCGCCGTCTTCGCCCTCAACGGCTCGGGCCGCGCGCCCGCCTATGCCAGCCCCGAATATTTCGCGGCGCGCGGCCTCTCCACCCTTCCCGACCACTCGCCGCACGCGGTGACCATCCCCGGCGCGGTGGCCGCCTGGGAGACCCTCGCCGCCCGCTTCGGGCGGAAAGGGCTCGATGCGCTGCTCGCCCCCGCCATCCGCTTCGCCGAAGAGGGCCACCCGGTCCATCCCCGCGTCGCCTATGACTGGCAGGAGGCCGCCCCCAAGCTCCGCACCACCGGGGCAGAGGCCTTCCTCCCGGGCGGGGCGGCGCCCGCCCCCGGCACCCTCTTCCGCCAGCCCGCCCTCGCCGCCACCCTCCGCGCCATCGCCCGGCATGGCGCGCGCGCCTTCTACGAGGGCGAGATCGCCGCCGACCTCGCCGCCACCCTCCGCGCCCATGGCGGCGAACACACCGAGGCCGACTTCGCCGCAGGCCTCACCGCCCCCGAATTCGTCACCCCCCTCTCCGCCCCCTGGCGGGGGATGCGCATCTGGCAGTGCCCGCCCAACGGCTCGGGCTTCCTCGTCCTCATGCTGATGGGGATCCTCGAGCGCCTGCCCCGCGATCCGGCCGGACCGCTCGGCGCCGACCGCATCCACCGCCATGCGGAGGCGGCCCGTCTCGTCTACCGCGACCGCGACGCCTTCCTCGGCGATCCCGCCTTCACCGAGGTGCCGCTCGCCCGCCTGCTCGACCCCGCCTATCTCGCCGCCCTCGCCGCGGCGATCGACGACCGCGAGGCCGCCCCCCACCTCCCCCCGCCCGGAGAGAGCGCCCTCTCCCGCCACCGCGATACGGTCTATCTCACCGTGGCGGATGGCGAGGGCAATGTGTGCAGCTTCATCAACTCGCTCTTCCAGAGCTTCGGCTCCGGCATCCTCGCCTTCCGCTCCGGGGTGATGCTGCACAACCGCGGGCTCGGCTTCCGGCTCGAAGCGGGCCATCCCAACAGCATCGCCCCCGGCAAGCGCCCGCTCCATACCATCATCCCGGGCCTGCTCACCGATGCCGAAGGCCTCCCCCTGCTCGGCTTCGGGGTGATGGGCGGGCATTTCCAGCCGATGGGCCAGAGCCTCCTCCTCTCCAACGTCTTCGACTACGGGCTCGACCTCCAGGAGGCGCTCGACTGCCCGCGCTTCTTCCCCTGGGGCGGGGTGCTCGAGGTGGAGCGCGGCCTGCCCGAGCCCCTGCTCGCCGCGCTCGCCGCGCGCGGCCATCATCCCCGCCGCGCCCCCCACCCCTTGGGCGGCGGGCAGGCGATCCTCATCGACCGCGCCCGCGGCGTGCTCATCGGCGCCTCCGACCCGCGCAAGGACGGGCTCGCGCTTGGCTTCTAGGAGACCCCCATGGACCCCTGCGACCTTCCCGCGCTCACCGCGCGCCGCCTGATCGGGGCGAAGAAGCTCTCCCCCCTCGAGCTGCTCGAAAGCTGCCTGGCCCGCATCCGGGCGGTCAACCCGGCGATCAACGCGATGGTCGCGCTCGACGAGGCGGGGGCGCGCGCCGCGGCGGCGGCGGCGGAGCGGCGGGTGATGCGCGGAGAGCCGCTCCGCCTGCTCGAGGGGCTGCCACTCGGGGTGAAGGACCTCGAAGAGACGGCGGGGCTCCGCACCACTTTCGGCAGCCTCCTCTTCGCCGATCACGTCCCCGCCGAGGACGAGGCCAACGTCGCCCGGCTCCGCGCCGCCGGCGCGATCGTGCTCGGCAAGACCAACACGCCCGAGTTCGGGGCGGGGGCCAATACGTGGAACGCCGTCTATGGGGCGACCGGCAATCCGTTCGATCCCGAAAAATCCGCAGCAGGCTCATCGGGCGGCTCGGCCGCCGCACTCGCCACCGGGATGGTGCCGCTCGCCACCGGCTCCGATCTCGGCGGCAGCCTGCGCAACCCCGCCGCCTTCTGCGGGGTGGTGGGCTTCCGCCCCTCGCCCGGGCTGGTGCCCGCTCCCCGCCGCCCGCTCGGCTGGTCGGGGCTCGCCGTGCTCGGGCCGATGGCGCGCACGGTGGGGGATCTCGCCCTCCTGCTCGCCGCGCAGGCGGCCGACGACCCGCGCGACCCGCTCGCCGCCTGGGTGCCGGGGCGCACGCTGCGCCATGGCGGCGAGTTCCACCCGCTCGCCCCCCGCGACCTCTCCGCCTTGCGCGTGGCGATGAGCGAGGATTTCGGCATCGCGCCGGTCGAGGCGCATATCCGGCGCGTCTTCCGCCGCCGCATGGAGCGCCTCGCCCCGCTCTTCGCCGCCTGCACTCCCGCCCATCCCGACTGCAGCGGCGCCGATGAGGCCTTCGCCGTGCTGCGCGCGGTGAGCTTCCTTGCCGCGCACGAGGAGAAACTCGCCGCCCCCCACCGGCTCGGGCCCAATGTGCGGGCCAATCTCGAAGAGGGGCTCGGCTACACGGCGCGCGATGCGGCCCGCGCCGGGCGGCTGCAGACCGAGCTCTACCGCCGCTTCCAGACCTTCTTCGGCCAATACGATCTTCTTCTCACGCCGGCCATCACCGTCTCGCCGCGGCCCTGGCGCGAGCTCTATCCGCGGGAGATCGACGGCGTGCCCACCCGCACCTACTACCACTGGCTCGCCCTCGCCTACCCGGCGAGCCTCGCCGGCCATCCCGCCCTGGTCCTGCCGCTCGGGCGGGACGAGGCGGGGATGCCCTTCGGCCTGCAGATCATCGGCCCCCGCGGCGGGGATGCGCTCGTGCTCGGCGCGGGCCTCGCCCTCGAGGCCATCGCCGCCGCCGATCCCGAACTCGCCCGGCCGGAGCCGGATCTGGTGCGGCTGATGAGCGCCCCGCCGATCGCCGCCGCGCCGGGCTTCAAGTCGCCGGGCTGAGCGAAAAAGGCCCGGAAGATCCCCGCCTAGAGGATCCCCCGGCACAAAAGAAAGCACCCCAAGGGGGGATCCCTTGGGGTGCGCGGCGCCTTGCCCGCCGGGCCAGGCGTCAGATGGCGAGCTGGTTGCCGATCGGCAGGCGGCGGATGCGCTTGCCGGTGGCGGCGAAGATCGCGTTGCAGAGGGCGGGGATGAAGGGCGGCACGCCCGGCTCGCCCACCCCGCTCGAGGGGACGTCCCAGCCATTGGGCACGATGTAGACGTTGGTGACGCGCGGCGCCTCGTCGATGCGCACCACGGGGTAGTCGTTGAAGTTCGACTGCTGCACCACGCCGTTCTTGTAGGTGACCTCGGAGTATTTGGCGATGGTGAGCCCCATGATCGCCGCCCCCTCCATCTGCGAGACGATGCGCTCGGGGTTGACGTAGAAGCCGCAATCGACCGCGGTGTCCACGCGCGGCACCGAGAGCGTGCCCTTGTCGTCGACCGCCACTTCGACCACGGTCGCGATGTAGGAGAGGAAGCTCCGGTGCACGGCGATGCCGAGCCCGTGGCCGGGCGGCAGCTCGCGCCCCCAGCCCGCCTTCTCGGCGACGAGCTCGACCACCCGGCGCAGGCGGCCGGTATCGATCGGATAGGTCTCGAACGGGTCGCCGTAGTTCCAGAGATCGACCGTGGTCTTGCGCGGATCGACGATGCGCGGCGGGCCGATCAGCTCGAGCAGCATCTCCTTCGGGTCGCGCCCGGTCTCGTGGGCGAGCTCGGCGACGAAGGACTGCACGGCGAAGGCGTTCGGGACGTTACGCACCGAGCGGAACCAGCCGATGCGGGCATGGGCCGGCGCCTCGCACACTTCGCAGCGGATGTTGTCGATGGCGAAGGGGACGTCCACCTGCCCCATCGAGTACTCGAGCGGCTGCTGGTATTTCGGGTCGGGAACGAAAGTGGAGAAGATCGAGGGCGCGGCGTTGCGGTGCCGCCAGGCGATCACCCGCCCGCTGGCATCGAGCCCCGCTTCGATCCGCTCCACCGCCACGGCGTGGAAGAAGTCGTGCTGGATGTCGTCCTCGCGCGTCCACTGCACCCGCACCGGCACGCCGAGCGCCTTGGAGAGGAGGGCGGCCTCGAGCACGAAATCACATTTCGATTTCCGTCCGAAGGCGCCGCCGAGCAGGGTGACGTTGACCTTCACCTTGTCGTAGGGGAGGCCGAGCGTCTTGCAGAGATCGTCATGGGTGCCGCCTGGGCTCTGCACCGGGGCCCAGACCTCGCACATGCCGTCATGCACCCAGGCGGTGGCGGCGGGCGGCTCCATCGAGGCGTGGGCGAATTGCGGGACGTAGTACTCCGCGCTCACCACTTTGGCCGCCTGTTTGAAGGCCGCCTCGACGTCGCCGTCGTTGCGCACCACCTTGCCCGGCTTGCGCGCATTCTCGAGCAGCATCTCGCGGTAGCGGTCCGAGTCGTAGACGGCATGGGGGCTGTCGGTCCAGCTCACCTTGAGCGCCTCACGCCCCTTGATCGCCGCCCCGGTGTTGCGCGCGATCACGGCGACCCCGCCCACCGGCTGGAACTTGGCGGGCCAGTCCCATCCCTGCACTTCGACCACTTTTTCCACGCCCGGCACTTTGAGGGCTGCGGACGGATCGAAGGACTTGACCTTGGCGCCGAGCACCGGGGGCCGGGCGATGACCGCGTATTTCATGCCGGGCAGGCGCACGTCGGCGCCATAGACCGCCTTGCCGGTGGTGATGTCGAAGAGGTCGACGATCTGCACCGCCCCCGTGCCGATGTAGCGGAAGGCGTGGGGGTCTTTGAGGCGGATCTGCTCGGGCGGCGGGGTGGGGAGGGCGGCGGCGGCCGCGGCGAGTTCGCCGAAGCCGAAGCGGCGGCCCGATTTGCGGTGGATCACTTCGTGATTGACCGCCTCCACTTCGCTCACGTCGACGCCGAGTTTTTGCGCGGCGGCCATCTCCAGCATGAGGCGGGCGGCCGCCCCGCACTGGCGCATGGGCTGGACGAAGTGGCGCAGGCTGCGCGAGCCGTCGGTATCCTGGTTGCCGTATTTCACCTCGTCGCCCGGCGCCTGGACGACGCGGCAGCGCCGCCAGTCGGCGCTCATTTCGTCGGCCACCACCATGGGCAGGCTGGTGCGCGAGCCGGTGCCCATCTCGGAGCGGTGGGCGATGATGGTGACGGTGCCGTCGGGGGCGATCGAGACGAAGACGTGCGGATCGCTCACCACGCCGTGCGGCATGGCGCCGGCGCCGGTGGCCCAGGCGGCGCGCCCTTCACGGGGAAGCAGGGTGGCGCCGAGGGTGAGGCTGCCTGTGGCGATCAGGCCTTTGAGCAGGCCGCGGCGGCTCACGTTTTCGACGCGGAAGGAGAGGGGGAGGCCGTCGCCGGAGACGTCCTCGCTGGAGGAGGCAGGGCCGCTCGCGGGCAGGGCGCGCGTGCGGTCGAGGATTTTTTCGAGGGGAATCATCGCATCACACTCCCGTGGCGGCGAGGCGGACGGCCGACTCGATGCGCTGGTAGCAGCCGCAGCGGCAGATATTGCCGGACATCGCCTCGTGGATCTGGTCGGTGGTGGGATTGGGGGTGGTTTGCAGAAGGGCTGCCGCCTGCATGATCTGCCCGGCCTGGCAGAAGCCGCATTGCGGCACGTTGAGGGCGCGCCAGGCGCGCTGCACGGGGTGGTTGCCGTGCGGGTCGAGCCCTTCGATGGTGGTCACCTTCTTGCCGGCGGCATCCCCCATCTGCACGGCGCAGGAGCGCACCGCCTGGCCGTCGAGATGGACGGTGCAGGCGCCGCAGAGGGCTTCGCCGCAGCCGAATTTGGTGCCGGTGAGACCGAGTTCGTCGCGCAGGAACCACAGCAAGGGCAGGGTGGGATCCCCGTCGTAGCTGACGTCCTGGCCGTTCACGCTGAGCGTGATCATGCCGAGTCCTCCATCGATGTCATGCGAAGCGGGCTTCGCGGGGTGTTTCCTCCTCGGGGGAGGCGGGGTCTTGCGGGCTTCCGACCGGAGGGCCGGCCCCGAGCGGGCCGGAAGACGGGCGGGCTGCCTGCTTTCTGCCCACGCTCTCCTTCCTGTGGGGGAGTGGAGACCCGGGCGCGGGTTTTGTCAACCTTTATTTAAAGTATTTCGCGTGTGCAAAAATGGTCGTGCAAAGATGATTTCGCATGCGCAAAAATGTAAAAGGGGAGGCATTTCTTCGTTATGTTTGGATGAATATTTCGAGGGACGGGCCACGACTTTCCGGGCTTTGCTTTGCGGAGGCGAAACCCCCGGCACTCCTTAGGCCTTCGGCAAACGCCCCCCAGGCCTTCGGCAAAGGGCGGGTTCCCCCCCGCCCGCCGCCTGGGGAGAGCGGGAGGAAATCCGGTGGGCCGGACGGGGCCGGGGAGGGGCCGCGGCCGGTGCGCCGGTGCGTCCCGGGGGCTCTCGGGGGAGGCGGGGCTCTGCGCCCTTTCTTACGCCGCGAGGAAGCCCTTACGCCGCGAGGAAGCGGCTTTGGATGTTGCCGCGGGTGGCGTGGGCGTAGGGGCAGACGATTTCGGCGGCGGCGATCAGCGCCTCGAGCGCGGCGCGCTCCAGTCCCGGCGCGTCGACCCGGATCGTCACCTCGAGCCCGAAGCCGCTGCCATCGGGGCGCGGCCCGATCCCCACTTCGGCATGGACCGTGGTCCCGGCGGGCAGCTGGGTTTTGCGGCTGCGCGCCACGTGCTGCAGCGCGCCGAGGAAACAGGCGGCATAGCCTGCGGCGAAGAGCTGTTCGGGATTGGTCCCCGGCCCGTCATCGCCGCCCAGTGCTTTGGGCACCGAGAGCGTCACGGCGAGCCGGCCGTCATCGCTTTGCGCTTCTCCGTGCCGCCCCCCCTTCGCCTGGGCCCGGGCGCGATAGAGGATGTTCATCTCTCCGCTCATCATCGTCTCCTTCTTCCTTCCCGCCCCGTTTTTGCGGGGAAGGAAGATATGGAGGGCGGGAGGGGGTGGGGCAAGGGGAGCCGTCTGCTGCGCCCGTCTCCGCGGCCCCTCTTCGACCCCCTGAAAATGTAGGGTCTGCTCTTCTGATGACCGCGACGTATTACTTCGCGAACGGGCTTTGACCCCCTGAAAATGTAGGGTCTGCTCTTCAAGCGCATGTCGACCGTTACCAACCCTTTGGGCTTTGACCCCCTGAAAACGTAGGGTCTGCTCTTCTCAACGCCAGCTATATGAGTGCTGCGACCTGGCTTTGACCCCCTGAAAACGTAGGGTCTGCTCTTCTCAAGGTTGTTACGAAATACCGCCGCTACGAGGCTTTGACCCCCTGAATGTAGGGTCTGCTCTTCCTATGAAAAAACGCGACGAAATCATCGACCGGCTTTGACCCCCTGAAAATTTAGGGTCTGCTCTTCTCAATAGAGCACAAATACCATACCTGCTCCGGCTTTGACCCCCTGAAAATGTAGGGTCTGCTCTTCGATTCCGGATAAGCCCCTGAGCGGAAAGCGGTTTCGCCCCAAAAGCGCCCCTCCGGAAAACCGCCGCAACACCGGCCTCTGCCGAAACACCAGCCCTTTCAAAGATCAAGCAAGCCTCCCTGTATGAAAGGCCCTGCCTCACTCTAAACCGAACCCCCCGCCGCGTCCAGAAAAAGCCCATCCACCGGCCCCGCCCGCGGCGGACGCTCCGCTCGCAGCGGACGCTCCGCCCGCACGAAGCCTCATTCGGGCGGCTCAAGGGGAAACTCGAGGACGCTCTCCGGATCGAGACCCGCCTCACGGAGAAGAGGATCGAGGACCTGCGCGATCCATGTTTCGAGATAAGAGCGGAACTCTTCCCACTTCTCGTGAGAGATGGGCTTCGTGCCATGGGCGAGGATCGAATGATTGCGATGATCGAGCATGTCGAGGAGCCGCTTTTCGTTGGTCTTGCGCTTCTTGCCCCCATCATTCGCCTCCGCCGCGAGGAAGCGGGCGAATACGCCCTCCTCATCGAGGGCGGCGGCAAGCTTCAGCGTCTGGACGAGGCCAGAGAGGGTTTTCTTTTTCTTGGCCTTCTGCTCCTCAAGCCCGGCCTGCTTGATGACCTCGTCTGTGAGAAAGCGATTGTCCCAGTCCATTTTGCCGGTATCGATTGCGTATCTCCGGCGGAGATGCCATTGCGCCGTCCACTCGATGAGCCGGTAACTCCGCGCCACCGCATCGTCATAGCGCCCCCGCTGCTCACAGCGCAGCGCATTGTTCCAGAGATCGCGGATGCGAAGCCCCTCCTCTTCGGCAAGACGCCCGGCGAGAGCGGCATGGGTCGTGACCGCCGGATGTCCGAGTTTGCGCAGAGTCTCGTGGGCCTTGCCGTGCTCGAAACGGTCCCAGGCATCGAAGGCCTCCGCCGCCTTCGCCCAAAGCGCAAGGCGCTGCTCGATCTCAGTCCCCGCTTCGTCATAGGGCTTGCCCCCCTGGGCCAGGGTTTTCAGCACGTCGCCGGCCTCTCTCGCGCATTCGGCGTAAGCATGGGCGCGCCAGGCGGCGCGGAGCCGGTTCTCGGCGCGTTCGGCGAGCAGCCAGTCGATCGGGACCGGGGTGGGGCGCTCGGTCCCTGGTGTGACTTTCTCGAGATTCTCCCGCAGCCCCGCCATGAGTTGCAGCCGGGCTTCGGGAAGAGTGAGGGCGCAGGCGAAGAGGGCGGCGCTCATCGATTTGGTGCCGCCCGTGTAGTCGAAGACGAGGCGGGCGTGGGGATATTCCTTGCGCAGCGCCTGGACCCTCTCCCGCAGGCGGCGGAAGATCTCGGCAGGATCGTCCGCGGGGATGACGAGCTTTTCCGCCCGCGCCTCGGGAAAGCCGCTTTTTTTGAGAATTTCGGGGATTTCCTTGACCGAGCCGGGCTGCTTGCCTTCCGCCCCGCTCACCACGAACAGCACCCGCTCGAGCGCATCGGAGCTGCGGATCGCATTGATGATGGGGTCAGCCGAGCTCCCTACGCTGAGGAAAAGGATGGTCATGTTTCGATCTCCGCTCTACCGGTCAACCAGCCAAAGGGCAGGACCTTTCCGTCGCCTTTCCCGCAGCGGATCACCGTGCGGGAGCGGCCCCATTCGTTCGGATCGCCCTCTTTCATGCTCCGCCGCTGCGGGAAGACGCCGCGGCGGACCCCTTCGAGCGACTTGCTCTCGAAATGGCCGAAGCGGCCGCAGCGGAGCAGAACGGTCTTTTCGCGGTATTTCTCCTTCGCCTTTTCATAGTAGGTGTATATCGCATCGATCTCCGCATTTTTGAAAAATCTCTCTCTTTCCTCGAAGAAGATCTTTTCGTGAAAATCCCGGAGGGTGCCGATCAGCTTCTCCGCATCGAAGCTGCGCGGCCCCTCCGCGGCTGCCGTATCCAGGGTGATCCGGACACTGAAATTGAGCATTTTGGGTTCGCAGGGGAGAAATTCACCCAAAGACAAGGTGCGTTCGTAAACCATCTGGACCCTGCCCCTCTGGCGGCCGCCGCCGCGCTGGGGCTGGAAGAGCTCCGCCTGGTCGATCACGGTGATCTCTCGGGGCAGAGGGGCATCGCCGATGGAAAGGAAGCGGAGCGGATCGCTCTCGGGCTTCCCCGCCTTCACCCCGAGCGCGGCACGCATCGCCTCTTCGTGCGTGCGGGGGGAGGCCCCGCGGGGGAGAAAGGCCGAAGCGAGCGCGGTGCGGAAGGCGCCCTTGAGAGAGGAGCCGGGAAGGTAAGGCCCATTCCCGATGCCCCCACTGCGGATGAAGAGGCGGACGGCGCCTTGGCGCTCGGCTTTGTGCAGGGCGGAGGACAGCAGCCCCTCTGCGCGCCCGGTGAGCGGGATCTTTGCCGTGAAGAGGCCGGACGCCGGCTTGCTTTCGATCAGCCGCCTGGCGCAGTCATGGAGGGGGGCGAAGATTTGCTTGAGATCGTCGGCGAATCTCTCCCGCTCCGCACTGCTCATCTCTAGATCGTCGGCGCCCCGGAAACTCTCCCGCTCCGTACTGTTCATCTCTCCGAGCAGGGCGGCGGGATCGAAGAGGTAGAGATGCTTGTCATGGAGGACGTAGCTGTCGGGCAGATAGGTCATGCCGTCCCCGACATGGAGCGGGGTGAGCGGGGCGAGGTTGAGGGTGAGGGAGATCTTGCGGCGGGGGGTCATGGCGCGCCCTCCTTTGCCGCCTCGCGGTAGGGGAGGCTCACGTGAAAAGCGTTGTGGCCGATGTCCGGGCGGTCCTGGTGGATGCCGGTGAGCCATGCGCCGAAAATACCGTGCGGCGGCGGGGTATCGGCGCCGAAGGTCGCCCCGGCGCGGGCGAGCACGATGGGGAGCTTCCACGGGCGGAGGCCTTCGGCCATCATGTCGCGGCCGATCTTGCCGAACAGCACGAAGCGCTGCCAGCGCGGCGCGCGCATCGCCGCGGTGATCACCCCCTGCGAGAGGGAGAGGAAGCGGAGAGGCCCCGTCCCCGGCGGCGGGGCGGCGAGCGCCTGCTCTTCTTCCCATCCGGCGACGGTGAACTGCCCCTGCCCGAAGGTCGCATCCCGCCCGTATCCCCGCGCGCCC
>Ga0079046_1000371_pt1 | contig 11284 bp, 8 predicted proteins | sample BED_host_MetaG_FD_76330 | JGI IMG/M metagenome (GOLD analysis project Ga0079046, IMG submission 76330) | Hot spring microbial mat communities from Yellowstone National Park, Wyoming, USA - BED_host_MetaG | ecosystem: Environmental > Aquatic > Thermal springs > Hot (42-90C) > Microbial mats ... | reverse complement strand
ATAAAATATAAAATAGAAAAGAAGAAGAAAAAAGAAAATTTACTTTATGCTACCTTTCTAAATACCATCACTACTGCAACTATTGCTATTATTAGAGCTATAACTCCTAATATTAAACCTGCGTATACTAGGGTTGTAATACTAGAAATTTTAGAATCAGCAGTACTTATCTGACCAGTTAATGAACTGTTTAGCTTAGATATTTCATTATTGAAATATGTTATGTTACCACTCAAATAACTGGATAACATGGAAATCTCCTGAGTATCAGTATGCAATTGCGTAGTATCGTTCTGTAGTTGTCCCTCCAGCGTGGATATCTCATCCTTGAAATATGTTATGTTATCACTCAAATAACTGGATAACATTGCTATTTCATTATCTAATTTCGTAACATTACCAGATAAATAACTTGAGAGTTCAGATACTTCGGTCTCCAGTGCTGTTATTTCATTATCTAATTTCGTAACATTACCAGATAAGTAGCTGCATAACATAGCTAATCTATTCTCTAGTTCTGTAACGTTACCCGTTAAATACGTACTTAACGTGTTTATTTCATTATGTAATTCAATGATCTCTTGCTCTTGGTTATACTGTATACTTAATAACATTGTCTCACTCGCAGTAAATGTACTGTATGTCGCGTTTATCACAGCATCCCCTTCAAACTGAACGTTAGGAATTGGAATCTTAATGACGTACATGCCTACTGTTGAGTTATATACTCCAGTATACATCATATTATCAAACATTGCACTCACTGTTGCATTACTAACAGGCATTCCAGCATAATATACTATAACATACATATAGAGCGTTCCGTTACCAAGCATAGTTATGGTTGAACCAGGAGATGGTGAAGTTATATCTACCTCAATTCCTCCAGTGGAGTTAAAGCCCATTACTTCATTAAGGTCTATAGATAATTCCTCGACTTCAACAGTAAACTTTAATGTATAAGACTGAGGAGCAACCACCGTCAATGTCTTTTCTGTCTCAACATATGGAGATGGAGGTATAACCTTTATAGTATAAGTACCGCTAGGTAACATCAAAACTGCTTCTCCAGTAGAGTTAGTAATTGCTGAGTAAGGAGTACCTACAGCGCAAACTTTTGCTCCAGAAACTGGCAAATTCTGTGGGTTAAATACTTCAACTAATACTGTAGCAAGCTCTGGTTCAAACTGGAATGTAGTCTCATTAGTAAACCCATTGCTAGTACCTACCTTTACAGTATATGTTCCGTATGGGTATTCTGATGTAGCAGTGCTAGGGAAGGTAAATAATACTGCCTCATATGTACCGCTTGAAGTACTGTTTACTACCGTCGCACAAACTACTACGTCATTTGGATTATACACTGATATTCCTATTTCAGTATTTGGCGGAGCAGTTCCCTCAACAACTACAGTCTGCCCTGGATGGTAAACTGGTGCCGTAGTTACAGTAATCACTGGAGCTGATGCCAAGATATTTACACTAGATACTGTGAACAAAACAAATAACGCAAGGATAGGAATCAAATATTTTCGAGACATCATTTAAAGATCACCACAATTAATGAAAACAAGAATAAAAAAATTAGCTTAACTTGATACCTCTACTGTGTATACGTACTTGCCTGGCACATACGGTATAGTTAACTGCGGATTACTGAATAATACTATACTAACGTTGTATGAGCCCGCCATTGTTGGGGTCCACTCTGGTCCGAATGTTACTGTCTGTCCTGGAGATATAGTCTCTACGAATACTTCAGGAGGCAATACAACAGTAGTATTCAACTTAATTTCTACTACCGCGTATACTGTTATCTTTACTGTTCCTTCATTAGTCAAATTGAAGAATAATTCATACGTCTGTCCTGCAGTCAAGTTTGTCGGCTCCACTGGCTTTCCAGTTGCTACAGATATTATTGCGAACCCTGTTACCATTGGCTTTACTATGATCTTTCCTACGAAGAAGTAACTGCATGCTGATACTATAAATTCGTGCTCTACACCATCTACGAATGCACAAGTTATCTTAGCTGCTAATTTGACTGATACATTATTTACAGTGCACGGGAATACCTCAATTACATTTGGCTGTCCAGCATAGAATGAATAGTATTGCTTGCAGACTACTCTTAATTCTCCAGTATAAACTCCGCTAAAGTCTTCCTCTACTAATGTTACCGTAGTTTTAACGCCATCATTACATACTGTTACTGTGAATGATGTATTACTGGTTGCAGTAGATGGTGAGTATAGACATAAATCTACTATAGCTCCAGTCGAAGTATTGGGGAACGATAATGCCAAGGTTGGATTATCCGTTATATTTTCTCCATTATAGTATATTGTTAATATTGGCTTGGCTATTCCTATAGGTAATGTTGCAATATCTGGAGCTACTGTGTATGTCACATAACCAGAAACTATAGCAGTTACTCCAGGTCTTGATGGACATGGAACAGTTACTTCATTAAATGATAACTTATTACCACTTAGTAGCACAGTATCAGTTATATTAACGTTTAAGAAACCTGGCTTGTAAACTTGAGGCTCTCCATTCCATGGATACATTGGTATGAAGATATAATAGGAAGGCATTGGCATAGTACAATAGAAGCCGAGTACGCTATAGCTAATTGCCTCACATCTAGTTAGTACTTGCCCAGATACTTTAGCTTCTATTGTAGATATTGCTTGTGCTATTGTACAGTTATATGGCTTTTCTAGGACGAATAATGTACCAGGAGTCGGATGTGATAAATACTGGAATATTGGGGACATTAGTTCTATCACTAGAGACTCGAATGGACCAGCTGGAGGTGGATTAATTATTGATAAGTTATATAGACCCAAGTTGAAGGTTGAGTTATAATCATTTATGAATACCGAAACCTCGTGGTAGTCAGATGTTATTTTAGTAGTAGTTGAGAATCTACTTATCTTATTGGTAAAGTTGAAGAATACTGTAGTCTGTGGAGCTGCAGTGTATCCAGACTGGATTATGTTAGTTATACCTAATGTAGTTGTAGTTGCTACTGTTGGGTTTCCTAAGGATATAATTCCTATAAACATAGAACTATTAGCATATGGCTGTATTAAATACGCTGGACCTATAAACTTGTGTAATGTTGTGCTATACCCGTTCCATCCTAAAGCTTGTTCGCATACGTATAATGTACCCGTTGGAATCTTTATATTCATGAAGTTGGGAGCAGGCTTTAATCCTGGAGCGTAGATAGTTACGTTTACTGCTTGACCACTCATTGCAGTAGTTGTATTAACTGATAACATAACTGGAGCAACCTCTAAGTTGATACTAGCAGAAACTCCTTGATTAGTAGCTGGAGATGTATATGCTACGACTAATGTTCCTCCTATTAACTTGCATATTGGAACATGAGTAGGCATTCCGTCTATATATAGCTCAGCCTTGCATACACAATAGTAGAACGTACCATTGAAGTAGCCAGTATCTGGACCTGTCTCTGTTAAGGACATAGAAGTAGCATATACAGTAAAACCTGTGGCATTAACTACGAATATTGTAGCTGTCGCGGTGACTACGCTAGTAGGTGACTCAGATGCATAAGCATCATCCTGTACTTGAACTGATACATAATGCTTAAATGCAGGGCCGCATAAGTTGGGTATATATCCTACCACGCTTGTTCCATGAGCAGTTGGTGTACATACTACTATCACTGGAGCAATTACTTGAAGTTCATATTCTGCACTTAATAGGGTCGCAGTTATGCAGTCATATATGTTTAACTCTATCTTTGTTCCAGCAGGTATGTAAGATAATCCTGTTGCACTCTCTATTTCTGCCTTTAGTAATGTTATGAAGAATGTGCCGTTACCAGTGGGTGAGGTTAACTGATTAATTCCAAACTTGCTCAATTTATAAGTATCCGCTGTACCATTGGGGAATACTATAGTTACATTTGCATTAGCTACAGTTACTCCGTTGTTATACTCTACATCATATCCACTTATAGTTAACGTAGTAGGAACTCCAAATGCTAAGTTTGGCTCACACCATTTGAATTCGTAGACATTAGTTGTGTTGGATACCTCCTCTACGCTAGGCGAATATATACTTAAGGTTGATGGAGATACAGTTATTGTACCAACTCCCGAGCTATTCACAGGAATAGTACTGCTCTCTATCCAATAAGATGCTCCTATACCATTGGTTGCATTAATTAAAATTTCAGTCTTGGAATAATATGCTGGTAAGATCTTTATTATAAAGCGGTTATTTGAACTGCAGTATTGAATCTTGTTCGTAGTATAGTATGATAAAGTTATAGTTGATGTAAAGTATGGAGAAGCTATAGCCATCTCTGGTATTTCATGAGAACACATTGCTAATACCACGCCCGTTGCCTTACATACTAGGGCAACAGTTACCTTTATGCAATCTACTTTACTCATGTTAGTTACGTTATCTGGATCGTATACTGTTAATGTTGCAGGCTTTAATACAGATACTGAGAAGGGTGTTATGCTTATTAGACTAAAGCTCGTAGTAGCAGATAATGATGATGAGTAACCAAATGCATCTTCAAAATTAATATTAACAGGCGTGTCTGGCTTTACTATCTTATGTGTAACTGCGTCTGTATAATATTGTGCTCCAGTAACGTGGGCTGGTGTATACTCTCCTGGAGTTAGAGTAGCATACATAGGATTAACGGCAGTTGGTACTGTAGTAGTCTCCATTGAGAAGTTTCCAGTATATACTCCTAGTCCAAATACCTGAACAGACTCCGGATATTCGTTGTCCATTACTATACTAGTATTTACAGCTTCAACATTTGTGCATATTGCAGGATAGTAAATCTTCTGTGCAGTGTATGCCGGAACATAATTTCCTGCTTTGTAGTATACGAATGTTCCATTACAGCTTAATCCTTGGAACGGGTCTGCTTGTAATATGCAATCTAAGAAGTATGTTGGAATTGAGGAGTTGAATGGTAAGTAACCTACTTCCTTCATGAAGCTGTTAACTGAAGGAGTAAATTCTAGTGTTGGCTTGTAGTGGTTGCTTTTTACTAGTAAGTTATTTAGGGTTATTGTAATTGGTGTGAATCCTGGAGGTGAATATGTAATTGATACGTTGTATTGTGTGATTCCGGTAGGACAACTCGTGTATAAGTTTATTGGAGTTACATAACTGACTAACTTGCTCTCGTTATTGTATATTACCTTAGCGTAAGATGGAGGTAATATGTATTGATAGGCCATTGTATTACTGCAATATATTAACCACTTGTTATATAGGGTTTGAGAAGTGTTGCAATCCTTCACATAAGCTTCGTTGCCAGTTGTAGGGCAATATCCAGAATATACCTTTACATAATTTGCTAATCTAAGACAAGTTGCCATAGTTGGCGTTGCAGTTAAGAATACGTAATAAATGTCTCCCTTTTCTAAAACGTAAACGTCGTTCGGACTAACGGCTATCGGTGTAGTTCCAATATATATATGTAAGTTGCTTGCTACGAATGCTGAGTCGTTAGATTTCTGTGGACACGTTATTTCTACTAAAATTACTTGCCCAGGAAATATCTCTTTAACGTTAACATTCATTGACGGTTGTTGATTTCCTGCTTGTGCCATTGCTGGTGGTATTATTACAAATAGCTCTCCTATGAATAGAGCTAAAATAACTAAGGAAACGGGTTTGAGCCAGTTCTTCTCGGAACCCATTTGCTAATTCACTGTCAGAAGCATATGAAGCCGGGAAATATAAATTGTTTGACTACATTTGTATACATACTCCTCATTAATTCTAGGGAATGATACCAAGTAAAAGGAGACTTTTTGCTTCAATTTTTTTAAAAAAGAAGTAAATTTATTTCCTTGATAGATAATGTATTATGTCGGGAAATGTCTTAAATAGTATCCTCAAATGATTTTTTATGGTAAAAAGTAAGGTAATTTCGTTGGTTTCTAATCTCATTCTTTTCGTAGGAGTTTTCTTATTACTTGGAGTTTGGTTGAGTGCATTTGCAGTGGGAGGACTTTATTTGGGTTTTGAATATTATTTTATTACTTTTTCCCTTTTTACCTTAGGAGTTTTACTAAAAATATTGGAAGGTGAAGTAAATGAAACTAGGAAGAGGAAATAAGGGAAGGCTGTCATTATTAATTCACTTTTCGTTTCTTTTATTTGCAATAACTTTTTATCTAGTAATATTTAGGTCTCTCTTTTACGTAAAAGCTTTTGCTATTGGAGACACTTTACCTTCACCAGAGCGTATAGTTCCTTATTTTTATTCTCCTCCATTTCTTGAAGGTTATATATACGACGAATTGAATTTAATATCCCTTAACTTAGGAGAGAAAATATTTACCGTGCTGCCTTTCGTCGTGGGTTCTGTCTCTTTCTATTTTTCCTTTAATACTAAGGCGTGGAAGAGGTGGCTCTTGTCTTTCATATATATGCTAAACCCGGGGACTGTATTCATATTTCTTATAGGCGATGCTCCGGGTATCCTTTTTTCTTACGCTTTGCTTCCTTTAGTATTTAAATTCGGTAAAAGGCTAGCCGATGAATCATCGTGGAGGAACGCTTTCTTATTAGCTGGAATTATAGCCTTGGACAATTTTGTTTATTTTGAGGGTTTCATATTTTCTGCAATTTTCCTTTTCCCTCTACTCTTTTACGCTAGGAATAAGTTAAGGTTTATTTACTTGTCAATCGTGGCTTTATTTCTGGGTTTCCTTACAGAGGCCAACTTCGAGTTTTTAATTTATCTTACTGTGGTTCCTTCCTTCAGTTCTTCTGCTTATACGCTGAAGAGCCCGTATTTTGAGACTTTTTATTATGAAATTGGTTATATTTCCCTCTACTTGACTTTTTACGTTCTTTATTTATTGAAAAAGAAGGGAGTGATTCTGCCTTTGTCCTTAGCTTTCACTTCCTTAGTCCTGCTTACTTTTTGGTCTTTTCTCTTTGTTTACCACGCTGTAAATATTCCTTTTTTAAATACTGTGGTTCTTGTTTTGACCACTTTTCAGACAAAATTCATACTTTTCATTAATGGGCTAATTATTATTTCATTAGCTTTACTAAAGGATTGGAAACCGTTACTCCTTATAATACCTCTCATTAGCATATCCAACTACCCTTACATAACTGACGGGGCTTATCATTATACTGTTTACTCTATTTTTACTTTCAACGCAAAGGAATATTGCGTAAACGAGGGTCTTTACAATGTGGAAGTTTACGTTTATTCCAACGCTAACTGTTTTTTCTATATAGGCTTTCCTCAATACATGGAAAAGGTAGACGCAATAAAAGGGCTTTTCGACAACTACGTTTTCCTTAGCTCTTTTAACATGTCCTCTAACCCTTGGGTTAAATATGTAATAACTTGTGGGGAAATCATTCAGGAGAAATGCCTTAGGCTCGTTTATTCTTCAGGCTGTTATAGAGTTTACGAGAACGTTTACTTTAAACCTAAAGACGTTTATGTCTCTCCTTGTAAAATAGCTGTGTTTGAGAATGGAAACTCTTCATTTTTTGTCTTGCCTTATCCTTATAGTAGCTTTTGGAATGCTTCTGGAGGTAATTCTTCAGCAATGATTATTCCCATAAATAAAGGAAAAGGTATTGTAGTCAATTCTGAGCCTTTAATAAATGACTACCTAATGGTAGTAGATTTTATAGTATCTATAATAATTTTACTTGGCATAGTAAAATTGAAGGTTCCAAAAACTTTATCTTAATTTCCATGGAGTTATTCCTATGAAAAGGAAAATCGTACTCCCCTTGGTAATTACGCTGGTTATACTCGGTGGGGTAATAACGTACTTCTTCTATTATCATAATACTAGTTATCATTGCCTTTTTCCAAAGAGCTTCCAAGGTTATACTTTACGAGAGGATTATAACGAGTCTGGATACGGCCCTTTACTTAATTATACTGTCTATTATTATTACTATTATGCATTCTATTCTGGAAAAGACTCTAACATTTCCGTGTTAATATATAATATAAATTCCGAGAGTGTCGCAAATAGCCTTTATAATCACCTTTCTTCAATAATAAATTCTACTAACCGCACTCTTACTAAATACGTTAAGTGCGCTAACAATGAGGAGAACTTCTTCTTTAACCACGGTTACGTTATTATAGTGCAGAAGGGAAATATAGTTATAGAAGTAAGTAGCGTTAATGGGAGTTTTTCCACAGGGGTTGATATTATAAAAAACGTCGTTAACTTCATGTGCAAAAAAGAATGACTTTGAAGAGATTATCATTTACTCCGTCATGAAGCACGTAAGGAGCTGTGACATTAAGTACTAAAACTCCTCCGTCGTATAGCATACCCTTCACGTCCATGTATATTGTGCTTGTAAAACAATTGGGACAACATACTCCGCGAAGAATATAGTAACCGCAAGACGCATTATAAATTATTTCGAGACCTTTAGCTTCACCTTCAACATAGGAGAAATTATTTGGTATTGCATATACCCTAGGACATAAATATTCCCAATTTACATAGATAATGCAGCTAAAACATAGTTTGTAAACTGCAGCAAACCCCACTGGCTTGTATTTAACGTCAGCGAATTCTACGGAGGATTTTACTGAAATTTTAGGCATTAGGCCGTTAATAAAGGCTATACAATTGCATTTTCCAGTAATTTTCTTGATAACCCAGCTATTGAAAGGAATCTCTTTTACTTCCTCACCAGGGCCAGTAACAACTAAATTCTCCTTTTCGCCGTTTGTAAAGTACACCGTAACGTTATCGTAAAAGTTTATTATATGTAAGCATGAAAAGGTAACAAGATGCCCGGAAAGGCAAATATTACCCAAAGTAGTTAAATTGGCAATCTTTCCCGTATATACTGTGGGCTTCCATTTTATACAATAGCGATTCCACCACCAACAGTAAAATATTGTTGCATTATAGTAATATGCAGTAAAATTCGTAGTCCGTGTTGAATAATGATAAACTGGATGCCAACACAAGCCAGTAGTCGCATATACGTACTCTAAAGTTAAACATTCCGTAATGTAAGATACTGTGCAATTTACTGGTATTAAAAGGTTTAGGGCATAATTAATGCATGCATAAGAAGTCCCAGGACAACCATAAGGATGACGATAACTATAAAGCCGACAACAAGGATGATAATAAATATGAGAATAAATTAAGCCATCTTGGTTACTACTATCACTACTATAACCATCTGTCTTTAAGGCGGGCAAAGGATCTGCATAAATTATATTGCCTAGAGTTGTTACCATTGCCAATTTGTTAAATTCTCCTACTTGAAATTCTACTGCAGGGTAATTATTCCAGACCTCGCTAATTCCTTTTGCTCTTATTATGCAGGCTTTACAACCCTTATATCCTAGGAAATAGGAAACGTTTACTGGAACTGCAGGAGTAGAATAAAATACTAATAAGGCTTCTCCAGTCTTATTACAATAATAGAAACCTACTGGACCTCCGTTAACTTCCTGAAGTTGTTCATTAACTTCATTTTGCATTGGCTTTACTGCGTTCTGGTATTCTAAATCCTTTGAAGGTGTTGAAGTTATCATCATTGCTAATGGTATTAAAACTGATATCATTGTGATTAAGAGGAATACCATGCCGATTACTGCAGATAAGCCTTTCATGTCATTACCTCGCCTTTTTAAGTCCACCGTGATGGCTAAAAGTAATCCTTTTTAAGTTCTAGAGAAATAAATTCTTGTGAAATTGCTTTTAAGTTTAAATAAGTATACCTCTGTTGGAGTACTTTTCCTACTTTCAGTTGTATCTAAAATCATGGGTACGCCGTGGATTTATCAAATAGCATATTTTCTATTTACAATTCCGGACTATTCAATTCAAGGTTTTTTGCTAAACTTATCCACAATTATTATTCTCTCTTTCCTAATAATAATTTTAGGAATAATAAAAGGGATAATTTCACTGAAAGAAAAATTTTAAAATAGCTTACCACTCACCGAAGTATTTTTCTAAGGCCAAGTCACCTTTACTCCACATGAAATACTTTACGAATAATTCCTTCTTCAGTGAATTAGTTGGTGAAGGCACTGCAGTAGAGTGAGTTCCCTTATACATCGTATTATCACTCACTGCAACTCCATAACCTTCTAAAGGATTATCTGCTATACAAACCACTGCTGGATCATATTTATCAATCTTAGTTGGTACTCCTAATCTATTAGCTAAATGTTGTGCAGCAATCCTTCCAGTCATTACTGCTAAATATGCTAATTTTGGAACTGTAATGGAATTTGCGTCTCCTGAAGCGTAAACGTTATCGTATTTTATTGAAACCATGTTTAAATCGGTTAGTGTAAAACCTCCATCATCAACTAAATCTGGAGTAGAATTCTTTAATGCAGGATTCCCAGTATAGGGTGGTAATATTATTGAAAGATCTGAAGGTAGTTTATTACCTTTTTCGTCTATTATTTCATGTTCAGTGATTTCTCTAACTCTAAAGTTTTGAACTAAAGTGATACCAAGCTGTTTATATATTTTCCCTACTGCTTTTCTCGATTCTGAAGATAAGTCTAATAAGTATTCACCTGGAGAATAAACAGTCATCTTTACTTTATCAAGCATTCCTTTCTTCTTAAAATATCCGTGAAGCATTAAGGACATTTCGAAGACTGGTCCTTCACAAGCAGCATCAGACGATGGAGCTAAGTTCTCGGGAGCTTTAGGCATTGGATACTACCTTGATAGAAATAGCCTGAGCCTATTGTTATATTTCCTCCTTGAAAAGTAGATAATCTATCCCTTAATTTTAGTACGAACTCTGGCTCACAAACACTGTAACCATATTTATCCCAGCCTTTTATTAATTCTGTTCCTAAATGTGCACCTATACCTACAATCACGTAATCATATTCTTCCTCCTCAATTGAGCCGTCAGGTTTTTTATATATAACTTCGTTGTTTTTTGCATCTATTTTTATTACTTTTCCCTCTTGGAATTCTATTCCTTTTTTGGCTAAGCTTGAGATAAGTCTAATTTAAATCGATCTACATCCTTTACTCCTATAGAAACGTGAGGTAAATCCAACCTCAGCCAACTAAATCTGCTCTCATTTATTAATTTTATTTCAGCTTTGCTTCCTACTAACCTTTTTAGCGTATATGCCGTAGTCAACAGTTTTCGATAAACCGTGAAGTTTATATACTTTAATGGTTAATATGAGTAAAGTCACACCAGATGTGGATGGGTTTTCCCGAAAGGTGTGACGGTGAATAAAAGATGTGCGGGTTTC
>Ga0079046_1000370_pt1 | contig 11323 bp, 8 predicted proteins | sample BED_host_MetaG_FD_76330 | JGI IMG/M metagenome (GOLD analysis project Ga0079046, IMG submission 76330) | Hot spring microbial mat communities from Yellowstone National Park, Wyoming, USA - BED_host_MetaG | ecosystem: Environmental > Aquatic > Thermal springs > Hot (42-90C) > Microbial mats ... | reverse complement strand
GCGAAGCGGGCGATTTCCGTCTCGGCGAGATTGGGCGCGGGTGATGCCGGCATGTTGCCTCTCCTCTCGCTTCTCATTATGAGGGCGCCGGTGAGGTTGCAAAGGGCAAAGGCCGCGCCGGCGGCGTGGCGGGGGGCCCCTCTGTCGGAGTGGCGATGGCTCGGATCGTGATGAAATTCGGCGGCACCTCGGTCGCCGATCTCGACCGTATCAGGAATGTCGCAGCGCGGGTGAAGCGCGAAGTGGAAGCCGGGCACGAAGTGGCGGTGGTGGTCTCGGCCATGGCCGGGGTGACCAATCAGCTCGTCGCCTGGTGCCAGGCGCTCTCCCCGCTGCACGATGCGCGTGAATACGACGCGGTGGTGGCCACCGGCGAGCAGGTGACGAGCGGCCTGCTCGCCATCGCCCTCCAGGAGATCGGGGTGGAGGCCCGCTCCTGGCAGGGCTGGCAGATCCCCATCCTCACCGATGGCGCCCATGGCCGGGCCCGCATCCTCGAGATCCGCGCCGACGAACTGATCCGCCGGCTTCAAACCCTCGGTCAGGTGCCGGTGGTGTGCGGCTTCCAGGGGCTCGGACCGGACGGGCGCATCACCACGCTCGGCCGCGGCGGCTCCGATACCTCGGCGGTGGCGCTGGCCGCGGCCTTAAAAGCGGACCGCTGCGACATCTATACCGACGTCGAGGGGGTCTTCACCACCGATCCACGCATCGTTGCCAAGGCCCGCAAGCTTGATAAGATCACCTATGAGGAGATGCTCGAGCTCGCCTCGGTCGGCGCCAAGGTGCTGCAGACGCGCAGCGTCGAGCTCGCCATGAAAGAAAAAGTGCGCATCCAGGTCCTCTCGAGCTTCACCGACGCGCCGGGGACCTTGGTCGTCGATGAGGATGAAATCGTGGAAAAGGAAATCGTTTCCGGTATCGCCTATTCGCGGGACGAGGCCAAGGTCACGGTGCGCAAGGTGCCCGACCGGCCCGGCATCGCCGCCGCGATCTTCGGCCCGCTCGCCGAGGCCGGGATCAATGTCGACATGATCGTCCAGAACGTCGCCGCCGATGGCACCACCGACCTCACCTTCACCGTGGCCAAGGCCGACCTCCCCCGCACCGAGGCCAAGCTCGCCGAGATCAAGGAGACCATCGGCTATGCGGAGATCACCACCGATGCCGACGTCGCCAAGGTGAGCGTGGTCGGGGTGGGCATGCGCAGCCATGCCGGGGTGGCGAGCACCATGTTCCGCGCCCTCGCCGAGAAAGCGATCAACATCCAGGTCATCACCACGAGCGAGATCAAGGTGAGCGTCCTGATCGGGGCCGAGTACACCGAGCTTGCGGTGCGCGCCCTGCACACCGCCTATGGCCTCGATGCCGGCTGAGCCGCGCGCCGCCACGGCCGCGCTCGAGCAGGCCGCCCGCCGCCGCCTGGCCCGGCTATGGGCGCGGGGGACGGCTTTCCTCGGCTCGGAAGTGGCGATCCTGGGCGGAGCGATGAGCTGGGTGAGCGAGCGCCACCTGGTCGCAGCGATCTCCAACGCCGGCGGGTTCGGGGTGATCGCCTGCGGCTCGATGGGCGCCGAGGCGCTCGCCGCCGAGATCGAAGGCACGAAGGCGCTCACCGACCGCCCCTTCGGCGTCAACCTGATCACCATGCACCCCGAACTCGACCGGCTGATCGCCGTCTCGCTCGCCGCCGGGGTGCGCCACATCGTGCTTGCCGGCGGCATCCCGCCGGCGGGAGCCATCCGCGCCGTCAAGGAGGGCGGCGCCAAGCTCATCTGTTTCGCGCCCGCCCTGGCGCTCGCCCGCCGTCTGATCCGACTCGGGGCGGATGCGCTGATCATCGAGGGATCGGAAGCGGGAGGGCATATCGGGCCGGTCTCGCTCACCGTGCTCGCCCAGGAGATCCTCCCCCACATCCACGAGGTGCCGGTCTTCGTCGCCGGAGGACTCGGCCGGGGGGAGGCGATCCTCGCCTATCTCGAGATGGGCGCGGCGGGCGCCCAGCTCGGCACCCGCTTCGCCGCGGCGGCCGAATCGATCGCCCATCCCCGTTTCAAGGAAGCCTTCATCCGCGCCCAGGCGCGGGATGCGGTGCCGTCGGTGCAGATCGACGAGCGTTTCCCGGTGATCCCGGTGCGCAGCCTCGCCAATGAGGGGACGCGCCGCTTCATCGCCCATCAAGCCGAGATCCGCGACCGCTTCCTGGCCGGCGCCCTCTCCCGCGAAGAGGCCCAGCTCGCCATCGAGCACTACTGGGCGGGAGCGTTGCGGCGGGCGGTGATCGAGGGCGACGTGGAGTATGGCTCGGTCATGGCCGGCCAGTCGGTCGGGATGGTGACCGCGGTGCAGCCGGTGGCGGAGATCATCGCCGAACTGGTGGGTCAGGCCGTGGCCGCACTCGCTCGCAGGTTGCAAGAAACCACTGAGGAGACGATCTCCGGTTGGTAAGGCGAGATTCGACGGGCGATCCTCCTTCGGGCATAATGACGCTCCTCCGCCGGAGGGAGGGACTTCCGGCCGGAGAGCAAATGACCCAAATTCCACCGTGACCCTGGGAGCGAGGGGGAGTGGCTGTGGAAATGCCCATTCGGACCGCACGCGAGGAACCCGACGACGTCGCGTGGCCAGAGCAGGGAGAGGGCGCGGCCGGCGGTGGGCCTGCCGCCCATGTGGGGGCTCGCTTGCGTGCTGCGCGCGAACGCATGGGGTGGGCGCTGAGCGACGTCGCCGCCACCCTGCGCATCCGGGAGAGCCTGCTCCGCGACCTCGAAGCGGGACGGGTCGAACGCCTGCCCGCGCCAGCCTATGCGATCGGCTTCGTGCGTTCCTACGCCGCCCTCCTCGGCCTCGATCCCGACGAGATGGCGCACGGCTTCCGCGCCGAGTTCGGCGGCACGCACCGTTACGTCGAACTCCAGTTCCCCGTCTCGCTGCCCGAACGGGCGGTGCCGCGCGGCGGCATGCTCCTGCTCGGTCTTCTCATCGCCCTCGGCGCCTATGGGGCGTGGTATTGGCGCGCCGAACGCCGCCCCGCTCCCCCGCCGGAGACGGTGGCGGCCGACCGGGTGCTCGGCGCCACCGCCGAGGAAGAAGAACACCCGCTCCCGCCCCCCTCCGCCGGAGCGGCCTCTGCAACGGGGACGGCGCAGGCGACAGCGCAGACGAAGGCCGCGTCCTCCTCCTCTGCCGAGGCCTCTCCTCCTGCGCCGAGCCCCGTTCCCTCCCCTGCGCCAGCCGGCAGCGCCTCCCCCGCGCAAGCCTCCACCTCCCCCGTCCCCGCGCCTCCTGCCGTTCTCCCCGCCGGGGCGGGAGCAGCCCCGGCGCCCGCGGCAGAGACAGGAGGCACGGGCGGGTCGGCCTCCGCCCCGCCCCCTTCCGCCGCTCCCGCAATGGCAGTGAGCCGCAACGGCGTGCCCGCCGTCGCGGCGCCCGTGACGGCAGGACCGGCCGGGACGCCACCCCACGTCCTTCTTCGCGCCCACGGCGATTCGTGGGTCGAGATCAAGGATGGGGGGGGCAAAATCCTCCTCAACCGCGTCCTGCACGCGGGAGACCAATGGACGCCGCCCGATGGCGCGGGAGGGCTCACCCTCACCACGGGCAATGCGGGCGGGATCGACGTCCTCATCGACGGCCGCCCCGCTCCCGCCTTGGGCGGCAATGGCGTGGTGCGCCGCAATGTGCGGCTCGATGCCGACCTCTTGCGGAGCGAGGCCGGGCCGGGGACGGGCGGGGCCTCTTCCGCCGCGGCGCATTAGCCGCCATATCTCGAGCCATATGAGACCGGGCGGCAGATGGCCGCCCGCCTTGGGAGTGTGTGAGCATGAGCTATCGCCCCTATCAGCAGATCACCCGGCGGCGCTCCCGCCAGATCCATGTCGGGCGGGTGGCGGTGGGCGGGGATGCTCCGATCTCGGTGCAGACCATGACCAACACCCCGACCGCCGACGTCGCCGCCACCGTGGCCCAGATCGAGCGGGCCGTGCGCGCGGGGGCGGACATAGTCCGGGTCTCCTGCCCGGACGAGGAGAGCACCGCCGCGCTGCGCCAGATCGTGCGGGCGGTGGACGTGCCGATCGTCGCCGACATCCATTTCCACTACAAGCGGGCGATCGAGGCGGCCGAGGCCGGCGCGGCGTGCCTGCGCATCAATCCCGGCAATATCGGCAGCCCCGAGCGCGTGCGCGAGGTGATCAAGGCGGCGCGCGACCATGGCTGCGCGATGCGGATCGGGGTCAATGCCGGCTCGCTCGAACGCCATCTCCTCGAGAAATACGGCGAGCCCTGCCCCGAGGCGCTCGTCGAGAGCGCCCTCGAGCATGCCAAGATCCTCGAAGATCACGACTTTCTCGAGTTCAAGATCAGCGTCAAGGCCTCCGACGTCTTCCTCGCCGTCGCCGCCTATCAGGAACTCGCCGAACGCTGCGACCATCCGCTCCATATCGGCATCACCGAGGCGGGCGGACGGCGCACCGGCACGGTGAAATCGGCGATCGGGCTCGGCAGCCTGCTGTGGGCGGGGATCGGTGATACCATCCGCGTCTCCCTCTCCGCCGAACCCGAAGAGGAAGTGCGGGTGGGATGGGAGATCCTGAAAGCGCTCGGGCTCCGCCACCGCGGGGTGCGGGTGGTCTCCTGCCCCTCTTGCGCCCGCCAGGGCTTCGACGTCATCGCCACCGTCGCCGCGCTCGAGGAGCGGCTCGCCCATATCGAGACGCCGATCACCCTCTCCATCATCGGCTGCGTGGTCAATGGCCCGGGCGAGGCCCTGCTCACCGACATCGGCGTCACCGGCGGCGGCAACGGCCGCCATATGGTCTACCGGGCCGGGCGCACCGATCATACGATCAGCACCGCGGAGATGATCGACCACATCGTCGCCCTGGTCGAAGCCAAGGCGGCCGAGCTCGCCCAAGCCTCCCGCGCTGCAGCGGAGTGAAACATGCCGCGCGCCCGGCCGCCGCGCGGCACGCATGACCTGATCGGCGAGGAGCTCCGCCGCCACCGCCACGTGGTGGAGACGGCGCGCACCATAGCCGCCCGTTTCGGCTATGCCGAATGGGCCACCCCGATCTTCGAGGATACCGAAGTGTTCGCCCGCAGCCTCGGCGAGACCTCGGACGTGGTGGCCAAGGAGATGTACACCTTCACCGACCGCAGCGGCGACTCGCTCACCCTGCGGCCGGAAGGCACCGCCGGAGTATGCCGGGCCCTCGTCTCCAATGGGCTGACCCAGGCCCTCCCCCAGCGCGTCTTCTATGCCGGCCCGATGTTCCGCTACGAGCGGCCGCAGAAAGGGCGCTTCCGTCAGTTCCACCAGATCGGCATCGAGCTCCTCGGCCCCACCCATCCGCTCGCCGACGCCGAGGCGATCGCCTGCGGCGCCTTGGTGCTCGAAACCCTCGGCCTGGCTGGGGAGGTGCGGCTCGAGCTCAACACGCTCGGGGATACGGAAAGCCGGACGCGCTACCGCGAGGCCCTGCTCGCCTATCTCCGGCGCTTCGCCGCCGAGCTCTCCGAGGACAGCCAGCGGCGGCTCGAGAAGAACCCGCTCCGCATCCTCGACAGCAAGGACCCCGCCGACCGCGCCATCGTCGCCGGCGCCCCGCTGATCACCGATTACCTCTCGGCAGCGGCAGCCCGCCACTTCGAAGGGGTCAAACGGGCGCTCACCGCCGCGGGCGTGGCTTTCACCGAAAATCCGCGCATCGTGCGGGGGCTCGACTATTACAGCCACACCGCCTTCGAGTTCGTCACCGACCGGCTCGGCGCCCAAGGTACGGTGATGGCGGGCGGACGGTATCAGGGGCTGATCGCCGAGATGGGAGGCCCCGCCGGGGCCGGCGGCGTGGGCTGGGCGGCCGGGGTGGAGCGGCTCGCCCTCCTCATCGCCGCCCCGCCCGCCGCCCCGCCCGCGGTCACGGTGATCGCCCCGCTCGGCGGCGAGGAGGGGCTCGCTCCCGCCGCCACCCCCGCCGTCGCCCTCCTCAAGGCGCTGGCCGGGGCCGGGCTGAGCGCCGAGCTCGCCTATGCGCCGCTCAAACGGGCCCTGGCACGGGCCGCCGAGGCGGGGGCGCGGGCCGCCGTCATCCTCGGCAGCCCTGAGGCCGGACCGGGTGAGATCGTGGTGCGCGACCTCGCCCGGCGCAGTCAGACCGCCCATGCCGAACCCGCCGCGGCGGTGGCGGCGGTGCTGGAGATCGTGCGGTCGGCGCCGTGACCTTCGAAGACAAGCTCGTGCGGATCGAAGAGCGCGCCGACGAGCTGCGTGCCCGCCTCGCCGCCGCCACCGACGGGGCAGAGATCGCCGCCTTGTCGCGCGAGCTCGCCGCCCTCGAGCCGGTGCTCGCCCGCATCGGCGCCTGGCGCGCCGCCCGCCGGGCGATCGCCGAAGCCGAAGCCGCCCGCGCCGATCCCGATCTCGCCCCCCTCGCCGAGGCCGAGATCGCCGAATGGGCCGCAAAGCTTCCCGCCCTCGAACGCGCGGTGCGCCTCGCCCTCCTGCCGCGCGATGCCGCCGATGAACGGGCGGTGATTCTCGAGGTGCGGCCGGGGGCGGGCGGCGAGGAAGCGGCGCTGTTCGCCGCCGAGCTCTTCGCCATGTACCGCCGCTATGCCGAAAGCCACGGCTTCCGCTTCGAGACCCTCCACCTCCAGCCGACCGAGCTCGGCGGGTTGCGCGAGGGGATCGCCGAAATCAGCGGAGGCGCGGTCTATGCCCGCCTCAAATACGAATCCGGCGTGCACCGCGTGCAACGCGTCCCCGTCACCGAGAGCCAAGGACGGATCCATACCTCGACGGTGACGGTGGCGATCCTGCCCGAAGCCGAAGAGGTCGAGGTGAGCCTGAACGAGGCCGATCTCCGCATCGACGTCTTCCGGGCCTCGGGCGCGGGCGGCCAGCACGTCAACAAGACGGAAAGCGCAGTCCGCATCACCCATTTGCCGAGCGGCATCGTGGTCAGCGTCCAAGACGAGAAGAGCCAGCACAAGAACCGGGCGCGGGCGTTGAAGATCCTCCGCGCCCGTCTCTTCGAGCGGGAGCGCGAACGGCAGGCGGCGGCGCGGGCGGCCTCGCGGCGCGCCCAGATCGGCAGCGGCGACCGCTCCGAGCGGATCCGCACCTATAATTTTCCGCAAGGGCGCGTCACCGACCATAGGATCAATCTCACCCTCTACAAGCTCGACCGCGTGCTCGCCGGCGAGCTCGACGAGCTGATCGAGCGGCTCGCCGCCGAGGACGAGGCGGCCCGGCTCGCCGCCGACGAGACGACGGGGGAAGCCTCCCCCCTCTGATCCGCGCGGGCGTAAGGGACGCGAGGAAGCCCCTCGCACGGTAATTGGGCCGAGAGTGCTTGGCAAAGAAGGCCCGGCAACTTACAGTGATACGTTGGCCATGGCGGAGGGGCGCGAAATGGAAAGAGCGGCGCGGCGCTTTTTCATCCTCATCAATCTGGCGCATCTGCTCACGCATTACTCCCTCCTCATCTTGCCCACCGCGGTGCTCGCCATGGTGGGAGCGGGAAGCCCCTTCGGCGCGTCCTATGGGCCGGTGCTCGAGCTCGCCACCGGCATGTTCGTCCTCTACGGGCTCTTTTCTTTGCCCCAAGGCTGGCTTGCCCAGCGCTTGGGGCGCAAAACGCTGATCGGGGTATTCTTCTTCGGGCTCGGGGCAGCCCTGATCGGCGCCGGCCTGGCCGGACGCCCCTTCACCCTCGCCCTCGCCTTGAGCGCCGCCGGGTTGTTCGCCGCCATCTATCATCCGATCGGCACCGCCATGCTGGTCGATGCCGCCGGGGACCGGCCGGGACGGGCCGTCGGGGTCAATGGCGTGTTCGGCAATCTCGGCGTCGCCCTCGCCCCCATCGTCACCGGGCTGCTCGCCGGGCATTTCGGCTGGCGGGCCGGGTTCGTGGTGCCGGGTGCGGTGGCCCTGGCGCTCGGGGCGGTATGGGTACGGAGCCGGGCGGTGGCCCAGCACGCGGGCTTCGGCAGCAAACGCCCCTTCCCCGCCATTCCGCCCGCCCTGGTGCGGCGGGCGGTGGTGGTGCTCCTCCTCATCGCCGCCGTCTCCGGCCTCGTCTTCAACGCCTTTACCATTCTGCTGCCCAAGTTGCTGGCCGACCGGCTCGGCGGGTCGCTTCTGCCGCTGGTGGGCGCAAGCGCCTTCATCGCCACCCTGGCCGGAGCGGTCACCCAGTTCAGCGTGGGGCGGCTCATCGACCGCCTCACCCTCAAGCGCGTCTTCCTGCCGCTGAGCGTGGTGCTCGTTCCCTCCCTCGCCGCGCTCGGCTTCGTGCAGGGGCTGGCCACCGTGGTGGTGGCGGGGCTGGTCGCCTGCGCCGTGTTCGGTCAGGTGACGGTCAACGAAACGATGACGGCGCGCTACATCGCCCCGCCCCTGCGGGCGCGGATGTATTCGGTGCGGTTCTTCGTGAGCTTCCTCGGCAGCGCTGCCGCCCCCTTCGTGGTCGGCCAGCTCTATGAGCGCACCGGAAGCCTCACCGCGGTGACGCTGATCCTCGCCCTGTTCGGCCTCATCACCCTCGCCTGCGCCGTCTTCTTCCCCGACCGGCGCGAAGAGCTCGCCCCCGAACTCTGGGAGATGGCGCTCGCCGCCGAGTGAGCGCTGCATGGCGGCTTGCACGCTCTCCCTCTGGCCAGAGGGGGCGGTCCGTGCCAAAGCCATGGCCCATGAACCGACGCCGCCTTCTCACCTTCGGCGCTCTCGCGCCGCTCTCCTCCCTCCTCGCCCGGCCGGCCCGCGCCATCTCCGCCATGACCCTGAGCGCGGCCGACCGCGCCGATCTCGCCCGCCTCCAGACCTATCTCGACGGGCTGCACACGCTGAAGGCGCGTTTCGAGCAGATCGCTCCCGACGGCGAGGCGAGCGAGGGCTGGGTATGGCTCGCCCGGCCGGGACGGCTCCGCTTCGAGTATGACCCTCCCGTTCCCTATCTCCTCATCGCCAATGAGGGACGGGTCATTTTCGAGGACCGGTCGATCAACCAGGTGACCGAGATCCCCCTGAGCGATACCCCGCTCGGCCTCCTGCTCGCCCCCGAGATCCGGCTTCTCGACAACCCCGCCCTGTTGATCACCGACATCACGCGGCTCCCCGGTCTGATCCAGGTGACCATGCTGCGCGCCGAGCGGTGGTGGCAGGGCTCGCTCACTTTGGTCTTCGCCACCACCCCCCTCGTCCTCCGCCAATGGGTGGTGCTCGATGAGCAGCGGCGCGAGACGCGGGTCAGTCTGAGCCAGATCATGGCCGGGATCGCCATCCCCGACCATCTCTTCGACCTCCCTCCGCCCCCTGCGGCACAGGCGCCGCGCCGCTGAGGGCTCGCATTTTCGTGGGCTGACGGAGAGAGGAAGAAACGCTAGGCTTCCGCGCAGGGTATATCTGCCCCGAAATTTTGCCTGAGCCAGACCCCGCCCCTCCGGAGTTGCCCGCCGATCCTCGGAGTTTCTCATGCCGCCCCTCGACGACGCTCCGCCCGCGCGCCCGCCGCTCATGATGAACGCCCTCAAACGGGGAGATACTTTTGCCGTCTTCGATGCCGCCGGCGACATCCTCGGCGATGGCGACGGGCTGTTCGATGACGACACGCGGCTCCTCTCGCGCTACCGGCTCTTTTTCGGCGACACGCCCCCCGCCCTGCTCTCCAGCCGGATCAGTGAGGACAACGTCTTCTTCACCGCCCATCTCACCAACCGCCCCCTGCCGCCTCTGGGCGGGCGGTCCCTGCCCGAAGGCGTCATTCACCTCGAGCGGCGGCGCTTTCTTCACGACCGGCACCTCTTCGAGCGCTTCACCCTCACCAATTACACCTCGCGCACCGCTCTCGTGCCCCTCGTCTTCCGCTTCGCTGCGGATTTCCGCGACATGTTCGAGGTGCGCGGCATCGAGCGGACCCGGCGGGGCGAGATCCTGCCGCCGGAGCAGAGGGCAGAGGAAGTGGTCTTCGCCTATCGCGGCCTCGATGGTGTGCTGCGTCAGACGGTGATCGCCTTCTCCGAGGCGCCCGCCGCCCTCAGCGCCGAGGAGGCCCGCTTCACTCTCGAACTCCCTCCCAATGGCACGGCGAGCCTCTTTGCCGTGATCGGCGCGGGACGGCTCGAGGCGCGGCTCGATGCCGCGCTCTACCGGCGGGCGGCGGCACGGGCGCGGGCCCAGACCTGGCGGGAGCGCCGGCGCGGGGCGCGGCTCTCGGCGCCGGCCCATGCCGCCTTCGACGACTGGCTGTCCCAGTCGGCGGCCGATCTCGCCCTTCTCATCACCGAACTCCCCACCGGTCCCTACCCTTACGCGGGGATTCCGTGGTTTTCGACCACGTTCGGGCGGGATGCGATCATCACCGCGCTGCAAACCCTCTGGCTCGACCCCAAGCTCGCCCGCGGCGTCCTCGGCTTCCTCGCCCGCACCCAGTCGCAGGAGACGTCGAGCTTCCGCGATGCCGAGCCGGGCAAGATCATCCACGAGGCGCGCAAGGGAGAGATGCCGGCCTTGGGCGAGGTGCCGTTCGGGCGCTATTATGGAGGGGTCGATACCACCCCGCTCTTTCTCGTGCTCGCCGCCCGTTATGCCGAGCGGAGCGGGGATTTCGGCTTCATCGATCATCTCTGGCCCCATCTGCTCGCTGCCATGGGCTGGATCGAGCAGACCGCGGCGCGCCATCCCGATGGGTTTCTCGCCTATGCCCGGGGCGAGGAGACGGGGCTTGCCAATCAGGGCTGGAAGGACAGCCAGGACTCGGTCTTCCACGCCGATGGCCGCCTCGCCGAGGGGCCGATCGCGCTGGTCGAGGTGCAGGGCTATGTCTATGCCGCGCTTTTGGGCCTCGCACGGCTCGCCCGGCGGCGGGGTGAGGCCGAGCAGGCCGAGGCGTGGGAGAGACGCGCGGCGGCGCTGCGTGAGGCGGTCGAGGCCAAGTTCTGGATCCCCGAGCTCGGTTTTTACGGAATCGCTCTCGATGGGGCAGGAGAGCTTTGCCGGGTGCGGGCCTCCAATGCCGGGCAGCTCCTCTTCTCCGGTCTGCCGGCGCCGGAGCGGGCGGCACGGGTGGCGCGCGAGCTGCTCTCGCCCCGCTTCGATACCGGCTTCGGCATCCGCACCCTGGCGGCAGGCGAGGCGCGCTACAATCCGATGTCCTATCACAATGGCTCGGTCTGGCCGCACGATACCGCGCTCATCGTGGCCGGGCTCGCCCGCTATGGCTTCAAGGTGGCGGTCCGCCATTTCCTCGAGCGCATGTTCGACGCCGCCCGCCATTTCGGCATGCGGCTGCCCGAGCTCTTCTGCGGTTTTCCCCGGACGCTG
>Ga0079046_1000365_pt1 | contig 11366 bp, 10 predicted proteins | sample BED_host_MetaG_FD_76330 | JGI IMG/M metagenome (GOLD analysis project Ga0079046, IMG submission 76330) | Hot spring microbial mat communities from Yellowstone National Park, Wyoming, USA - BED_host_MetaG | ecosystem: Environmental > Aquatic > Thermal springs > Hot (42-90C) > Microbial mats ... | reverse complement strand
CGGCGGGATCGATCTCTCCGTGGGCTCGATCCTCGCCGCCGCCGCCATGCTCGCCCTGCTCGCCTCCAAGGCCACGCCTTCCGCCACCCTGGCCGTCGCCGCCGGGCTGGGCGGCGGCCTCTTGTTCGGCGCGATCAATGGCGGGCTCATCGCGGCGATCGGCCTGCCCCCATTCATCGTCACCCTGGGCGCCCTCACCGCGGTGCGCGGTATCGCCCGCCTGCTCGGCAATGACACCACCATCTTCAATCCCGCCCTCCCCTTCGCGGTGATCGGTAACGGCCGCTTCTATGGCATTCCCTGGCTCGTCATCATCGCGTTCGTGGTCGTCCTGCTCTCCTGGTTCGTCCTCCGCGGAACGGTGCTCGGGATGCGGATCTATGCGGTGGGCGGCAATGTCGAGGCGGCCCGTTTGGCCGGCATCCCGGTAGGGGGCGTGCTCTTTACCGTCTATGCCATCTCGGGCCTGCTCGCCGGATTGGGCGGGGTCATGTCGGCAGCCCGCCTCTTCGCCGCCAATGGGCTTCAGCTCGGCCAGGGCTATGAGCTCGATGCCATCGCCGCGGTGATCCTCGGCGGCACGAGCTTCACGGGAGGCGTGGGCTCGATCTGGGGCACCCTGATCGGGGCCCTGATCATCGCCGTGCTCTCCAACGGGCTCATCCTGCTCGGCGTCTCCGACATCTGGCAGTTCATCATCAAGGGGCTCGTCATCATCGTCGCGGTCGCCCTCGACCACTACCGCCAGCGAGCAGGCGGGTAAGGGGACGGCGGGACTTTCCTCACTCATCCCAACGATCCAACGAAGGAGGATTTCCATGAACCACAAACTGACCCATCCTTTCCGGCGCTGGCGCAGGCTTGCCGGCCTGCTCGCGCTCTGCGCCGGGCTTGCCGAGGGGACTCACGCCGCCGAGCTCAACGGGATCGGCATTTCGGTCGGCTCGCTCGGCAATCCCTTCTTCGTGACCATCGCCAAGGGAGCGGAGGATGCGGCCCGTAAGATCAACCCGAACGTCAAGGTGATCACCGTCGCCTCCGACTATGACCTCAACAAACAATTCAATCAGATCGACAATTTCATCGCCGCGGGCGTCAACATGATCCTCGTCAACGCCGCCGACCCGGTGGCCATTGAGCCCGCATTGAAAAAAGCGGAGGCCGCAGGGATCACCGTGGTCGCCGTCGACGTGGCGGCGCGGGGGGCGCAGGCCACGGTGATGACCGACAACGTGATGGCCGGGCGCGAGGCGTGCCAGGCCCTCGTCCAGCACATGCACGGCAAGGGCGACGTGGTCATCGTCAACGGCCCCCAAGTCTCGGCCGTGATCGACCGGGTGAAGGGGTGCAAGGAAGAGCTGGCCAAGTCTCCCGACATCCACATCCTCTCCGACAATCAGGATGGCAAGGGCTCGCGGGATGGCGGTTTCGCGGTGATGCAGGGCCTGCTCACCCGCTTCTCCCATATCGACGGCGTCTTCGCCATCAACGACCCCGAAGCGATCGGCTGCTCGCTCGCTGCGAAACAGCTCGGGCGGAGCGAGTTCGTCATCACCTCGGTCGACGGCGCCCCCGACATCGAGGCCGCCCTCAAAGACCCCTCCTCCCTGATCATCGGCTCCGCCTCGCAGGATCCTTACGTGATGGCGCAAAAGGCCGTGCAGGCCGGCTGGCGGATCATGCAGGGCGAAAAGCTCGACAATCCGGTCGAACTCATGACACCCAAATTCATCACCCCGGAGAACGTCGCCGAATACAAGGGCTGGACGAGCCCCCGCTGAGAGGAGGCCGTTCTCTTCTGCGTCAGGTCTTACCGCCTTTCTTACCGCCTGCGCCGAGAGTGATGACGAGGGGAAGGGGAGCGGCCTCTTCCCCTTCTTTCTTGGTCTCGAGAAAGAGATGGAGCGCGGCTCCCTCGAGATGCGCGAGATCCGCAGTGGGCGGCAACGCAACGTAGAGGAGGCCGGAAACCACCGCGCCCGCGCTCAGGCGGAGATCTTGCGGAAACATCTGATCATTGAGGTCACGCCCCAGAGGCTCGCTCATCGGGGCGGGCTGGGCGAAGGGAGAGGGCAGGACGAAGACGAGATTGCCAAGCCCCAGGGTAAGGACCGTGAACAGCATGACGGCGGTGTTGTAGAGCGCGCTCGAGACGGCGACGTAGGGATTGCCCCGCCCCCAGGCAATGTCGAAGGCGCGGCCGGGCGAGGTGAGGGGATAGAGGCTGCCGTCCTCGAGCGCGATATACCCTGAGTCGAGCTTCACCTCGGTGAGGCCAGGGCGATGGGTGGCAAGGGTGAGGCGGATCACGGCGACGTGACTTCGCCACAGCCACTTCCACTTATGGGGGAAGACCCCTTTCAGCTGATCCCGAGACTGGTAGAAAAAGGCTGCGACTTCGATGCCTGAAGGCTCGAGCGTCACGCCGGCCGGGGAGGCGAGCGGCGGACGTTCCGGCACGGCCTCGGGCACGTAGGGCAAGGCGCACGAGGTCAGGGTGGCGAGCGCGGCGAGAACCGCCACCGCTTTCTTTTTCGGAACCCTCTTCCGGCTCCTCCTTTTCCCCTCCGCCCGTGCCGTGAAGGACGGCCCGGGCAGAGACGGGAAACGTGCTTCCGTCATCGCGACGATGCTGGGGCCTCACCGTGCCCCGGTCAAGGCGGCTAGAGACCCCGCAGGCGCTCCAGCTGATGAAATTCGGGGGAGAGATCGGGCCAGGCGGCATCCTTGGGCGAGATCTCGACCGGGGTGAGGGGCCACTCGATGCCGATGGCAGGATCGTTCCACCGCACCCCCCGCTCCTGCTCGGGGGCGTAGAAGGCGCTGACCAGATAGAGCGCCTCGGTCTCGTCGGTGAGAGTGAGAATGGCATGGGCGAAGCCGCGGGGAACATACATCATGCGCCGGTTCTCGGCGGTGAGTTCGGCGCCGAACCAGCGCCGGAAAGTGGGGCTGTCGGGGCGGAGGTCGACGATCACGTCCCAAAGAGCCCCCTTGAGACAGCGCACCAGCTTGACCTCGGCGGCGGGGGGAAGCTGGTAATGCAGGCCTCGCAAGGTGCCCCGTTTCGCCGAAAGCGAATTGTTGACCTGGACGAAGCGGGTTTCGAGCCCGGCTGCAGCGAATTCCCGTTCGCAGAAGACGCGGGCGAAGAAGCCGCGCGCATCGCCCCGCTTTTCGAGATCGACGAGATGAGCGCCGGCAAGGGGGGTGGGGGTGAAAATCATGCCGCTTTCTCCCCGGCAAAGGCGGCCTGCCGCCGCCAGCGCAGGTCTTCGTCGAGGAGGCCTGCGGCAAGCCACCGCTCCAGCGTCTTGAGCCGGATGAAGGGGCCGGCGCGGAAAGCGGGATCGGCGAAACCCACCGCCCGTAAGCCATCGCAGAGACCCCTGATCGTCCCGGCGAGCGTCTCCTGCGGCTGATGGGCCGGAGCGAGCTCACGGAAGAGACCGAAATCGACGCGGTAGGAGCGCCGGTCGGGCGGGGCTTCCGTGTTGATCGAGACCCGTGTGCCGGGGATCGCCGCAGCCACCGCTTCGGCGAGATCGCGCACTTGGTAATTCCACTCATCCGCCCCGACATTGACCGCGAGGAACCGCCCCCCTTGGGCCGCCGGCCGCTCGATGGCCCAGGCGATGGCCCGGGCCATGTCCTTGACCGCGATGAGCGGCCGCCAGGGCGTGCCGTCGCTGAGGACGGTGATCTCGCCGTTGGCCAAAGCGCAGGCCACGAAATCGTTGAGGACGAGATCGAGCCGCAGCCGCTCGGAGAAGCCGCACGCGGTGGCGAAGCGCAGGCAGGTCACCCGCATTTCACCGAGATCGAGCGCGGCCAGATCCTGCTCGGTGGCGATCTTGGAGCGGGCATAGGCGGTGAGCGGGTTGAGAGGATCGGTCTCTTTCCGCGCGCCCCCCTCGGCAAACCCGTAAACCGAGCAGGAAGAGGCGAAGACGAAATGCCGCACCCCCTGATCCCGCGCCATGCGGGCGAGACGAACGCTCGCCTCGTGGTTGATGGCGTCCGTCACCCGCTCGAAACGATGGCCCATCGGGTCATTGGAGACGGCAGCGAGATGGACCACTGCCGTCACCCCGGCCAGATCGGCGGCGGTGAGGTCCCGCACGTCGCGATAGAGCTGGATGTCGAGGTGACGCTCCGGCCAGGCTCCGGCCGTGGTCAGCGCCGCGGCGAAGAAGCCGCTGTCACAGCCGATGAGCTGCGCCTCTGGCCAGGTCTCGCGCAGATGGCGGATCAGAACCGGGCCCACATAGCCGAGATTACCGGTGATCAGGATGCGCATCTCCCTCCTCCTTCCGCTCGCGGGGCCGCGCACGCGAAGCCGCGAGGTACAGGGGAGACACCTCCTCGACCTTCTCTCGGAAGTCAAGACGTAGCTCCCGTTCTCGAGGATCCTCTCTTCCGTTGAGACTGGACAGAATATCGGCTCACCGATTAGAAATATTCAGTCCCCTCATCGCCTTTTCACCCAAGAGGAGCGTTTTTTTGCCATGAAAGCGGTCATTCTCGCTGGAGGTCTCGGAACGAGGCTCTCCGAAGAGACGGAGCACAAGCCCAAACCCATGGTCGAAATCGGCGGGCGGCCCATTCTCTGGCACATCATGAAAATCTACGCCGCCCACGGCATCAATGAATTCGTGATCTGCCTCGGCTACAAGGGCTATGTCATCAAGGAATTCTTCGTCAATTATTTCATCCACAATTCCGATATCCGGGTCGATCTCAGGCACAACGCGGTCGAGATTTTGCGCCCCGAGGCCGAGCCCTGGCAGATTACGCTGGTCGAGACGGGAGAAGGGACGGAAATCGGCGGACGGATCAAGCGGATCCTGCCTTACGTGGCCCAAGACGAGGCGTTTTGCCTGACTTATGGCGACGGCGTGGGGGATGTCGACATCACGGCCCTCATCGATCTCCATCGCCGGGAAGGACGGCTTTGCACCGTCACCGCGGTGCAACCGCCCGGCCGTTTCGGAGCGCTCCGCACCGAGGGGAACCAGGTGACCCATTTCGCCGAAAAGCCGCAAGGGGATGGCGGCTGGATCAATGGCGGCTTTTTCGTGGTGAGCCCCCGGGTCGGGGCCTATATCGAGGGAGACAAAACGGTGTGGGAACGGGAGCCGCTCGAGCAGCTCGCGCGGGAGGGGGAATTGACCGTCTATTTTCATCACGGGTTCTGGCATCCGATGGATACGCTGCGGGACCGCCGCCATCTCGAGGCCCTCTGGGCCAGCGGCCGAGCGCCCTGGAAGGTTTGGTGAAATGCGGATCCTCCTCACCGGCGCCTCCTCCTTCACCGGCTACTGGTTTGCCCGCCTGCTCGCTGAAGGCGGACACGAGGTGATCGCCCCTTTGCGCAGTGCGCCCGAGCATTACACGGGACGGCGCGCCGCGCGGGTGGCGAAACTCGAGGGCCTCGTCCGCCTCCTCCCCCACTGTCCTTTCGGCAGCCCGCCCTTCCTCGCCCTGATCGAGGCAGAGCGCTTCGACTTCCTCTGCCATCACGCCGCCGAAGTTGGGGACTACCGGAGCCCCGACTTCGACGTCACGGCTGCCCTCGCCGCCAATACCCGCGGGCTTCCCGAGGTGCTGCGCAAGCTGGCCGAAAAAGGTCTGAGAGGGGTCGTTCTCACTTGTTCGGTTTTTGCCCCCGATGAGGGAATGGGGGAGGCCCCGCTCCGCGCTTTCTCGCCCTACGGGCTCTCCAAGGGGCTCACCACCGCCGTCTTCCGCCATTGGTGCCAGGTCTTTGGCCTCCCCTTCGGCCGCTTCGTCATTTCCAATCCGTTCGGTCCTCTGGAGGAGCTTCGCTTCTGCGCTTACCTCCTGCGCACGTGGCAGGCGGGAGAGACCGCCGAGGTCCGCACCCCCCGTTATGTGCGCGACAATGTTCCGGTCCGCCTCCTTGCCCGGGCCTATGTCGACTTCGTTCTCTCTCTTCCGGAGAGGAAGGGGGAAAGCGTGCTCGGGCCAAGCCTTTATGCCGAATCACAAGGGGCGTTCGCCGAACGCTTCGCCCGCGAGGTGCGGGCCCGGACGAAGTTTTCCTGTGCGCTCCGCTTTGCCGAGCAGAGCGATTTTTCCGAGCCCCTGATCCGGATCAATACCCATCCGCTCACCCTCTCTGCCGGAGAGGAAAAGGCGTTGTGGGACGAATATATCGAGCTGGCGCTGGCCGAACCGCAAGGAGGCTGAGGCAAGGGGCCCACGCTGCCGAGCCTGGAGCGGCTCATTCCCTGCCATCTCTGGCCGGAAGAGAGGGGCAAGCGCTCGGCAAAGGGGGAGGCTTCTCCTCCCGACCCCCAAGCCTCCTGGGGAGCGCCGCGCCGCTTCGCCGTCAGATGCCGTCAAATAAAGCCGTGCTCAAAATAAACACGTTGCAAGCCGAAAAGATTATGTCTCCCAAATGGGCGGGCAAAAACGAGTTTCTTGAATTCTTCGGCATCTTCCGGATCCATCATGGCCACCAGCCGGTAGATGTCGCTCTCATCGAGAAATCCTCTGTAGAGAAGATCGAGTTTGACGATCGGCAGCCCCCCCTTGAACAGAATCAAGGCGTTCTGGTGAATCTGTGATCGTCTCACGAATAATCTCAAAAGAATGTCTCTTTTCAAATCATCGAAATTGTGCATTTCATGAAAATATGGAAGGATCTCGCCTTTTATAGAATTTCTTGCAAAATGTCTTTGCAATTCAGTTTCCAAAGTTGGCCAGCTAGGTATCTTATCAGATTTTCTTGAATATTCAAAAGCGTGCTCGACGATAGATGGGTTCTGCTCCATGAATGAAAGAAACCAGCTAATATCATAAAGCAATTTTATTTCTTCTCTTCTAAGAATTTTGCATATTGTTCTAGTTAATCCCACCTCTCCTTTTCTTATGACATCTGGACGAACATCCGTTCCTTTGTATTTTTTCCAGAATTTCATGAATCTGTTTTCTCTCAAAATGTTTCCTGACATCGATATGCAGAATGATCCAATATGATAATTTTCAAAATTTCCAGTTGCTCCAACCACATCCCAATCCGAACTGCTCAGTCTCTCTATGAATTCCGGCAAACCGTTCCTTGCATAGAAAACGCTGTCGTTCAACATGATCAATCTTTCGCATGTTTCATGCATCCCCTTCCGGTAGAGAAGCATGAAGGCCAATTTATAGGATGAAAAGTCGCGTCCATATTCGTCTCTCTCGATATAGATATCACACAATTCATTCAGATCCTGAGGATTTGCAATGGAAGACGTATTCACGAGAATGACATAAAATTTTTTCTCTTTGACGACACGCAGCAGCCTGACCAGATCCTTTCGCAAATTTTTTTTCTGATGAAGAGCCATTATCAATATTTTTCTGTGATCGGTATTCTCTCCGAAAACGTGGACTTCTTTCTTTTTTCCTCGCATCCAAATGATCAAATGTTTGAAAAATGATTTCAAACGAAGAATAGAAAAAAGAGAAAAATGTATAGAAAGCCAAATAAATCTCGCTAGAAGGTGGGAAATCATATTTTCATCCCTTCTTTATATGGATTGTTTCAGGGAATAGAAAATATGAAAACGCGGTGTTCTTTCGTTTCTTTTCCTGCCGCCGCTTTTCGCTGGGCGCCATGAGCCCACCGGGCGGCGTCAGCCGTTCGGCATTCATCGAAAGCCGGAGGAAAGGAAACGCTGCGGTTGTGCCCCATCACCCATCACTCACTTTTGCGCGACACCGTGGGGGAAGCGATAGGCCAGGGCCCCTTCCCCGTCAACTCCAAACGCCCTGATTTCTCTATCGATCAGGCCTCCCGGCGCGGTATATCCCTCCACAGGTCATCCCCGCGCATCATCGGAGGGCCTATGCGATGCCCATCGCCGCCGTGACCATGGTCTATAATGAGCCGGCGTTCCTTCCCCTCTGGCGCCGGCATTACAACCGCCACCTCGGCGCCGAGCACTGCTACGTCATCGATCACGGCTCGGACGACGGAAGCACCGCCGATCTCCGCCCCATGGGCCACATCCCCCTCCCCCGCTCCCCCTTCGATGACCGCCAGCGCGCCCGGTTCGTCTCCCACCTCGTCGCCGCTCTCCTCGAATGGTATGACGCCGTCCTCTATACCGACGTCGATGAGCTCCTGATCCCCGACCCGCGCCATTTCCCCACCTTCGAGGCCCTCGCCGCGGCCCTCCCCGACCCCGTCCTGTGGACGGTCGGGCTCGAGCTCCATCAGCACGCGAGCGAAGCGCCGCTCGACCCCTCCCGCCCCCTCGGGCCGCAGCGGCGCTTTGTCCGCTTCAACCCGGCGATGTGCAAACCCCTCTTCACCCGCAAACCCCTCACCTATGCCGCGGGTTTCCACACCGCCCTCGGCGAGATGCCCCGCTTCGCGCCCCTCTACCTCATCCATCTCCACTGGGTCGACCGCAGGCTCGGCCAGGCCCGGCTCGCCAAAACCCGCGCCATGGCCTGGCGCGACCCCGAAGCCGGACCCTGGCAACGCCTCTCCGATGAGGAGAGCGCCGCCCTCTATTCCCTCTTTGCCGGACTTCCGGTGGCGCCCGCCGCCGATCTCCACCCCGATCTGCCGCCGCTCGCCCCGCTGCTCGACGGACTCATCGCCGAGGCCCGCGCCGCCGATGCGGCCGCGCCCTATGCCTTCGCGCTCGACCGCCAGCCCGACGTCCTCTGGGAACTCCCCGCCCGGCTGCGCGCGGCCCTGCCCTAGAGGGCCCGCCTCAGTCCGCCCGCGGGGGAAGGCACTCGGCGATGTAGGGGGGGAGCTGGAAAGCCGCGGCCTGAACTTCGGGCGTCCAATAGCGGGTGGTGCCAAGAATGCCGGCCCGCTCCGCCCGAGCCCGGATCTCCTCGACGGCGAGCCGTTCCGCCCCTGCCGTCTTGGCCGCGAAGCCAAGGGTCATGAATCCCCCGACATAGGTCGGCACGGCGGCGAGATAGGCGGTGACATGGGGAAAGAACCGCGCCCGCCGCGCGCTCGTGGTGCGCAGCTCCTCGGCCTGCATGAAGGGCACGCCGCACTGGTTGACGATGATGCCCCGCCCGCTCAGCACCCGTGCGGCGTTCTCATAAAACGCATCGGTGAACAGCACCTCGCCCACCCCGATCGGATCGGTCGAATCGACGATGATGACATCGAAGGCGCCATCCGGCGCGCGCCGGACATAGTCGATGCCGTCCCCGATGATCACCTCGGCCCGGGGGTCCCGCCAGGCCTCGCCGCCAATCGCCGGCATGAACTCCTGGGCGAGCCGGATCACCTCGCCATCGATCTCCACCATGACCGCCCGTTCCACGCTGCGGTGCTGCAGAACGCGGCGCAAGACGCCGCCATCCCCGGCGCCGATGATCAAAACCCGCGCCGCCGCCCCATGCGCGATGAGAGGGACGTGCGCGATCATCTCCTGATAGACGAACTCATCGGCCTCGGTGATCTGCACCACCCCGTCGAGCAGCATCACCCGCCCATGGGTGTCGGTGTCGAAAATGACGATGTCCTGATAAGGGCTTTTGACGCGGGCGAGCTCGCGGCGCACCAGGAAACGCTGCCCCCAGCCGGGGTAGAGCGTCTCGACCGCCCAGATTTCGGTCGCCATCAGCCCAACACGCCGCGCAGGCGCTCCTCGACCTCGGCCCGGGCAGGGGCAAAGGCGCGCTCGAGGACGGGGATGGATTTGCGCGGGTCGCAGGCGCCGCACATGAAGATGTCGAGCGCGGCGAAATCGCGTTCCGGCCAGGTATGGATGGAAATATGGCTCTCGGCGAGCACGAGCACGCCCGACACCCCGCCATTCGGACTGAAGTGATGGAAATGGCCGTGCAGGATGGTGGCCCCCGCCGCCTCCGCCGCCGCCCGCAAGGCGGCATCGATATAGACGGGGTCGTCGAGCCGCTTCGCCCCCCACAGATCGACGAGCAAATGGGCGCCGGCGAACCGCACCCCATCGCGCTCGACGAAATAATCCTTGCTCTCGCTCGCCGCGACGTTGGCCTGGTCGGCCGTCTCACGCGCATCAGTTGCCGAGCGAACCATCCCCAGCGGGGTGAGTGTGTCCATCGCAAACCCCTCCTACCACCAGCAGACGGCCCGGCGGCCACGCCGCCACAGGCCACGGAAACGCCGCCTCATAAGAGACGGCGCCTCCCCCGGCAAGGGCCTCGTTACACTTTTTCGACTGGCCTCTGCGTGCCCTTCCCATAAGCTCCCCTCTCGTTTTTGACAAGGTCATTCCGCATGCCGCGGCGCGGCGCGCAACAGGAAGAGGGCGAGGCTCGCCGAGAGGCAAAGCCCTGCCGAAAGCCAGAGCGCGGCAAGCCCCCACTGCTCGAGGGCAAGACTGAAAAGAAAAGGGGAGAGCGCCTGGGTGGCCCGCGCCGGCGCGCCGATCCAGCCGGTCCGCTCACCGTAGCCCTCAGGACCGAAGAGGGCGAGTGGCAGCGTGCCGCGGGCAATGGTGAGTATGCCGTTGCCGGCGCCGTAGAGAAGAGCGAAGGGCGCGGCCATCACCGGTCCGCCGCAGGCGAGCAAAAGAGCGCCGAGAGGATGGAGGAGGGTGGCGATGCGGGTCGAGACGAGGGGATGGACCCGGCGGAGGAAGACGAATTCCAGAATTCGCGCCAACACCTGGGCAGGCCCCACCAGAGTGGCCGCGGCGATCGCCCGGGCTTCGCGCACATGGGCCAGGATGAGAAGGCGCGGCATGTGGGTCGCCATCGCTCCGGTGACGAACCAGGCGGCAGCGAAGACATAGGCGAGCGCCACCCCCCGCCATTCGATCTGCCGCCGCCCTGCCCTCGCCCGTTGCCGCCCGCCATGGGGCGCGCCGGGGGGAATGACGGTGAGATTGAGCGGAAGGCCGAAGCCGAGATGAAGGGCGGCCCAGCCGAGACAGGCGCCGCGCCAGCCGAAATGAGCGGCGAGATAGGCCGAGAACGGCCAGCCCAACGTCGAGGCGAACCCTGCGAAAAGCGTGATCCCGGTGATCGGTCCGCGCGCCTCGTCGCCATAAAGGGCGGTGAGCGCGGCAAAGGCAGCATCATAGAGCCCGCACGCGATCCCCACCCCGAGCACCGCCCAGGCCAGAGCGAGGCCAAGGAGGCCATGAGCGGCGGCGAGCAGCAGAAGCCCCGCGGCGAGGAGCAGATTGGAGGCGGCGAGCACGCCTCGCCCTCCCTGCGCATCGATGATGCGCCCGATGCGCGGGCCAAGCAGCGCAGCGATCAAGAGTGCCGCGGAGACGGTAGCGAAGACCGCCCCGGCCGGAAGAGCGAGGCTCGCCGCGATGGGGCGGGCGAGAATGGCCGGCAGGTAGTAGCTCGAGGCCCAGGCCAAAGTCTCGGTGAGGCCA
>Ga0079046_1000360_pt1 | contig 11467 bp, 9 predicted proteins | sample BED_host_MetaG_FD_76330 | JGI IMG/M metagenome (GOLD analysis project Ga0079046, IMG submission 76330) | Hot spring microbial mat communities from Yellowstone National Park, Wyoming, USA - BED_host_MetaG | ecosystem: Environmental > Aquatic > Thermal springs > Hot (42-90C) > Microbial mats ... | reverse complement strand
CAGTCCTTCATTGTCCCATACCTTACGCATCTCATACCTCCAGAGCCCTCCGCTATAGCCCCTCCTACTGTACATAGAAATGAGCTCGCAGGATCTGGGGGGAAGAAGAATCCCCTTTCCCTAAGAAATGAGTTAAGCTCCTCTAGAATTACCCCAGCCTCTACGTGAATTACCCAATTAACATCGTCAAAATCTAGTATTTTATTCATCTTTGAAAGGTCAATAACTAATCCATCACTCATAGCTGCACCTGTAACGCTTGTTCCAGAACCCCAAGGGGTGACAGACAATCCATATTTCCTAGCTATTTTAAGTGCCTTTACGACCTCTTCTGTATTTCTTACGCTTACAACTACCTTAGGATTCCCAGTGAAATAACCCATATCCTGTTTATATTTTTCACTGTCCTCTAAAACCAATCCTTCACTTAGGATTTCCTCCTTTAAGTCCATAAGGTGTTTGAAATTCTGAATTAAAAAGCATTTACTCAAATAACTTTATGCTGTAAACACCATTCTTCTCCTTAGGGTTTATCTTTAATTCCCTAAGAGCAAGCCATAGGGAAGAAGCATTACTCGACGTAACTGGAACGCCTCTCTCCCTTTCAATTCTATCAAGAACCCTGAAAGTCCTAAAGTTTGTGCAACTTATAAATATGCCATTGACTCCCTCAGTCTTACCTTTTAAAGCCATTTCATATGCTACCATATCGTCTAGTTTACCTATTTCCGTGTTCTTTAATATTCTAAGTCCCTCCATTTTAATTACTTTTATATCGTTTTCCTCTAGAAACTTCCTCTCAAGTTCATTTAGTGAATCTATATATGGAGTGTAAACCTCTACCTCATTGACTTTCAACTTCTTTAGTGCTGAAATAACTGCTCCTGAGGTAGTTATCGTCTTTATCCCCGTCTCCCTCTCTATCTTTTCAACTATGTTCCTCTCCCATTCCACGCCCTTTAATAATGAACCTGTAGTGCAACCATATAAAATCAAATCAACTTCTGCATCAGCCACCTCAGACGATGCTCTAACTGAGTGATAATACATGTCCTCTAAAGCTTGAGGCGTAACGTCAGTTAGCTTCATTCTTGATGTGTAAATTAAGAGTTCCTTGGGCCTATACTCCCAGAACTCCCTCTCCATTGTTGTGTTAGATGATGGAACTACTAGTCCGAGCTTCTTTTCTCTCATGACATATTTCTAGTGTGAAAATTAATAAATTTTCAAGAGCATTACTTTTCTTCTTTTATATGAGAAAGCAATTTAGCTTTCGTGTAAGGGAACTTCAAAGTAACTCATTTCTCATTTGACCAGTGTTTAATTCTAACCATTGGATAATGAACGAAGTGAAATAGTAGTTAAAAGGGCAAATATATGAAGTTTCGTTAATCAATTGCACTCATGCTAACTGGCTTTAATCTAAAGACTTCTTTACTCGGACCCCTTTATTGGCTTATATATTCTCTAGTTCCTTCAATGCTCCCTCAAGTAGTTGCTTAATTCTATTGATCTTTTCCCTCTTCTTTATAAGTTCTTCCCCTATAACTTCAGGTAAGTTTATCTTCAAACCCTCCTTTACCAGTGTTTCATATGCCTTTAAAACAAGTTCACCTGCTTTGCTCTCTCCCCTTAAATGTCTCCTTACTGAGGCCTCTGTTATGCCGAGTTCCTCGGCTATCTTAGATATGGGAATCCCTGCCTTTTCTCTAGCTAATGAAGCAGCAGCAACATAAAGTGAATCAATCCATGTAACCCTCTCATGGGGGTTTCTTATCATTTCTAGGGTTTCCTGAGAGTAGAGTACCATTGTTAGCAATGCCCCTTCCAGTTTCCTTATATCCTCTTTACCGATAGGTTTCAAAGGTATCAACTTACTCACCTCAGTCCTCCATAATTTCCTCCCCTATTTCCCTCCTTTCATATTTATACTCTTCTACTGCCTTCCTCATTTCATCTATATCCTCTTGTGGTAATTGTTCTATTTTTGCTGATAAAGTAGTTATCCTTAAGTATTTGTCCCATTCTACCGTTATTCCTTTATCAGTTATATTCATGGGATGTCTGACCATTGATATCTTAGTATCCCTCATCTTCCAAACTATTATTGATCTATACATCTTTCCCTCGACCTCATCCAAATCCATCCTTATTATACCGTCTACCGCATGCTCAACTCCAGGTCCTCCGAACCCCCTTTCTCCCACAGAAACCTGACTTACTAGTAGTGCTGTGCATCCAAGTCCAGAAATTATTCTCTTTAAGGTCATTATTGTTGATCTAGCTATTGAAGGTTTAGTTAGGTATAAAGTGCTAACAGAATCAATAGATATCCTTGTTGCCCCTAAGTCCTTTATAGCCTGCCTTAAAACGTCTGCCAATTCATGAACATTGTCCACTTGCTTCACCAAGTACTTAGCTTTTTGGGCTGAAGAGCCTATGCCTCCGGTGAAAGCGTCTATTATGGTAAATTTGCCTTCCTTCTCGAATTTCACAACGTCCCAGCCGAAATGCTTAAAGCTCCTTAATACTGAAACGGGATGTTCCTCGAGTGCAACAAATATCCCACTTTCTCCTCTCATTAATCCGTTATATATGAATTGCTTAGCAGCTATCGATTTACCTGTACCAGGTCCTCCTGAAACCAGAACAACGTTTCTCTCTGGAATACCTCCATATAATATCTCATCAAGTCCCTGAATATAAGTTCTTACTCTAGGTACAGTCATCAAATTATAATGTTGAAGAGTATACTTATAAATTTGCTTGAATTATTCACTCACTTAATTTATTGACCTAATATAGTACTGCTATAGTAAATAGGGAAAATAAAGGAAATATTATGCCATTCTAGATAACTTTTAAGTATTTATATTATTTTTGATTACAGAGAAAAGTATTTAACCTATAACAAGATTGCTCTAATCTTTTGAATATTAGTACTGAAAGTCATCTAAGCTTAGAGGCGGTGTTCCTTTTAAGGGTGTTTCATTGGTTCTCTCATTGATTTGGTTTTACACGTTCTAGAGAAGAGCCTATAAGGGATGATAACCCGATACTCAACTTGGACAAAGTAATAATAACTCCTCATATGGATAGATCAGTTAGTGAAGCACTACATAAAGGGTTATGCATGGCTTTAGAGAAAGTAATAAGGTTCTTAAAGCGATTGTCTCTCTTAAATCCTTGGAAGTAAATAGGCTGAATTTAAGCATTAGCTAATTGTTTAGCCCCATCATCTCTTAATACCTGTTTATATCTGCACTTTCAATCATTTTCATTCTCATTCATCATCGGGACTTAACCCTCTATAACCTACCCTGCTTAAAATTAAGTGAGTTATGAAACTCCTTGAAGTAAAACAGCATTAACTTCACAACTCCTATTTCTCTCTTTGGGTTCACAGAGTGGAGATTATAGGGAATTAAGGTGAATGTAAAAATTTCGTTACGAAAAAGAATTAGGCCTCAAGGGCTAAAAGTTTCCCAATCATCTTCTCCTTAAGTCTTGCCTACATTATAGAGCACTCGTGAACAAGAAGTTAGTCCATGAATGCTTAATAGCTATCCCATTTATTATTTAAGGACTTACATGAAGGTCAATGTAGGCGAATTAATAGTTGATAGTTTAAGGAAATACTCAGTTGATCACTCCTTCGGGATTGTTGCGTCTTCAATAGCGGAAATCTTAGATCTCCTTCCTTTAGCAGGCATTAAGTATTACGGTGCGAGACACGAACAATGGGCAGGTCACATGGCAGATTCTTACACTAGGATTTCAGGTAAAACCTCCCTTGTTTTAGCTCAAAGCGGTGCGGGAGTTACAAATTTGGTCACAGCAGCTGCAACAGCATTAAGGGCTTTCTCACCAATAATAATCATAAGCGGAGGAGCTCAAAGTGAAGAGAAGGGGAAGGGGACTTACCAAGAACTAGATCATGTAAGAATAATGAGCCCAGTAACTAAGTTCAGCTCTTCTATACCTAACCCTTCAAGGGCTCAAGAAATAATAAGAAAGGCAATAGTAATTGCAAGGACTCCCCCTAAAGGACCTGTATACATAGAAGTTCCAAGAGACTTATTTTATGAGATAGTTGATTATGATGCAGAGAGGGTTGAGGATGTACAGGCTACCTTTTCACCTAAGGAGGAGATAACAACTAAATTTATTGAGTTAGTAAATAATTCAATCAAACCAATAGTTTTGGCTGGAGGCGGTGTAATCTGGTCTGGGGCATCTAAACTCTTAGAGGAATTCTCCTCTACTTTCAAGGTTCCAGTTGTCTCCACTTACTCCCATAACGACGTTATGGACAACTCTAACTATCTCTGGCTAGGTTCAATAGGGAGGGCAGGCTCTAAGGCAGCTATGAAGGTATATTCTATGTCAGATTTAATAATAGCTCTGGGAACTAGGATGGACAGCTTCACCTTTTTACCCTATTATGGCTTCAAATATGATAACAGTAATGCCAAAGTAATACAAGTAGATATAGACCCTCAAATTATCATGAATAAATCCAAGGGGCTGGAGATGGGGGTAGTCTCTGACATTAAGGAGTTCTTAGGAGGTGTAATGAAGTATGTAAAGGAAAAGGGGGTTAAGATAAATGAGAGGGAGCAGTGGATAAGGGATTGCATTAAGTTAAGGGAGGAATGGAGAAGAGAGCTGGAGAGTCAAGGGATAACTGGCAAAATAGGAGGAAATGGACTTTACCCAACTATAGAGGAAGTTTACAGGGAATTAAGGAAACACTTAAGTAAGGAAGCAATAGTGATACTTGACGTAGGAGCATCTCCATCCTTAGCTTACACTTACCTTGAATTCACTTCGTCACCTAGTCTTTTAACACCTAATCCAGTCGGAGGATTGGGCTTTTCAATACCAGCTGCCATAGGAGCAAAAATTGCCTCTCCAAAAAGAGATGTTTTAGCGATATTAGGGGATGGGGCTTTCACAATGGAGTTACCTTCCTTAATAACTTCTATTGAGTATAACACGAACATAAAAGTCCTTGTTATGGATAACTCAGCTTGGGGGTCCGAAAAGAACTACCAGAAGATATATTATGATTCAAGGTATGTTGGAAGTGATATAAAGAACCCAGATTTGGCTAAAATAGCTGAGGATATAGGATTTAAAGCTAGTGTAGTTGAGAGCAAAGGCCAAATGAGTTCCTATATTGAGGAGATGTTGAAAAGCAGGGAATCACATGTCTTGATAGTGAAAGTAGATCCTAACTGGTTTCCACCGCCTGCAAGGATTGATGTCGTTAAAAAGCCAAAAAGAGGATTATTTAATCTAACGTAAATTAAAGAATGAAAGTGATTTAATTTCCATCTATTCTCTTTGATAGACACCTGAGGTTATTTTAGCTATCCGTTTGCTCCCTTATTGATCTCGCTATTGACGCCTTACCCATTTCCTAGCTTAATTGAGGTTTGACATTCAATATCTTCCTTAATAAACGCAATCCTTTAAACCCTCGTGATCAGGTTATGAAGAATCAGATTCAAACTCTAAACAAAAAAATCGTGAAGTCTTTAATTTCTTTGTGAGCTTATAATAAAAATTTATTACGCTTCTTTAAGGGTAGAAAAAGTCATTTAGTTTGCCTGAGTACTTAGAACTCAAAGCGAGAATTAACTTCATTCTAGCCTTCTCAGGGGTTAAAAAGTTAGCCAATATTGCCCCCTTTCGCTCTAAGTACAATATGCTTTCCTTACCACCATAAGTCCTCATCAAGGGGCCTGTCTTTAACCTAGAGGCAACGACGACGGGTTTAGAAGTTTCCCTTATGTATCTCTCAATGGGATCTAATAATTGCTTATTAACCCTCCCACCACCAGCTATCTCTAGTACAATGCCTGTGTTATTCGTTTTGAATAAGATGTCTTCTATCAATTCCTGCCTCATTCCTAGAACTGACTTAAGAACTAGGACGTCTTCTTTTATTAGCGAACTTGGATTCAAGTGAATCCTCTCTCTTAGGAAATTTGTTTTACTAATAAGATGAACGTCGTTTCCATAAACATACCCCAGAGGTCCCCAATTTGGGGACTTAAATGCTGACACAGAAATAGTGTTGGTCTTAACTACGTCTCTAGCGCTATGAATTTCACTTCCCATAACAACCACAACTCCAAATCCATTTAGTCTTCTACTTGAAGCGACTAATATTGAATCAGTTAAATTCATCCATGCGTCAGTTCCAGGTAAAGAGGGATTCCTCATTGCACCAGTTACAATTACCGGTTTATCTAGATCGTATGTAATATCTAGGAAATATGATGCCTCCTCAATTGCTGGCGTTCCCATAGTTATTACTATCCCCTCCACGTCTTCATCTTGAGCCATCCTCTTTACTGCCTTTGACAGTTCAAGCAAATCTTCGAGACTCAAGGATGTTCCTGGCACCTTTGAGAAATCTACAATAGGAGAAACCTCTATTTTCATATCTTTAATGAATTTCTCTATATTTAATAATAGATCTCTTGAAGATAAGGAGGGTACTGCGCCTCCTTCCATCATTGAAAAGGTCGAACTTATAGTTCCCCCCGTTGCAATAAACCCTATCCTCAATTCAATCGATCTAAAGAGGATTTAGAATTAATAAGCATTTAATCCTTGACATTTCACACTAAAAGATAGAAATGCTCTCCAAAGTATTTCACATAGCTTTTTCACTTAAAGTGAGTTTTAGGTTTACTATGAGGGGGTGGGCTTTCTTGCTTCACAAACATCTGTTTGTAAAAAATGAAGTAGTTCACTAACACGCCTTTACCTGAATTCCTTTAGATTTATCCTAAATTGATAAAGGGTTAAAACGCGTTTTCTTGAATGCAATAAAAAATGAAATGACTTTTATATGACTACCTTATCAAGGTTAGTACCTTTAGTTTCTGGTGCTAAAACATATGCTATTAAAGTAACTACCATACCTGCGATGCCATAGAGTGCAGGAGAAAGTTGATAATGAGTAACATAAATTAGATAAGTCGCTATAAATGGAGTTGTTCCTCCGAATACCGCTACTCCAACATGGTAATCAAATGAAAGTGCAGAGTATCTTACCCTAGTTGGAAACATTTCAGACATTGTAGCTGCGTAAGGCCCGTTATATATAGAGCCTATTAGCCCTATTATGAATTGGGCCAGTGCTATCAACGAAAACTGACCTGTGGAAATAAGTATAAAATATGGGTAAACAAAAGCTATCAATAATACAGCGGAAGTTATCATAAAGGGTTTTCTTCCTATTTTGTCTGAGAGCATACCAAATATAGGGCTAAATATAGCAATAGCAGTGTAGCCTATAACTAAAGCTAATGAGACCTGAAGAGGTGGTACATGAATGAAGGTTTGAAGATATGAAGATGCAAATACCCCTGTTGCGTAAGTTATAGTAGTACCTCCCACTATGAATCCTAATCCAATTAATATTCTCTTCCAATACTTTGAAAAGGCCTCAGCTATTGGGATCCTAGTTATTTCCCCTTTATTTTTTATATTAGAAAATATGGGAGATTCAGCAATTTTTAATCTTATTATCACACCTATAACTGCTATTAAAGCTCCTATTCCAAATAATATTCTCCATCCTATTAGCGCGTATTGAGTTGGAGTGAGTAGGACAAGCAATAATGCTATTAATCCATTAGCTAACAAAGGTCCAGTTCCCTGAGCTGTTTGAGCTATGGCAACCCAGAAGGCTCTCCTGTTTGCTTCAGCGAATTCCGCTGTTAAAACTATTCCTCCCCCAAACTCTCCCCCTAAGGAAACTCCTTGAAGGAATCTCAGGACTGCTAATAGGATAGAAGCAAGTACTCCCCATTCTTGGTATGTAGGGAGCAATGCCGTGAAGAGAGATGATAGTCCCATTAATGTTATTGTAAACACTAAGGTGTATTTCCTCCCTATCCTATCACCTAAGTGCCCGAAAAGGACTGCTCCTAGTGGTCTTCCAGCAAATCCTGTAGCGAAAACGGCTAATGTGTAGAGCAGAGAAGCGACTGGTTCTGAGATGGGAAGAATAGTTGAGCTAAATTACTGGCAACGAATCCAAATATTAGGAAATCATAGAACTCGAAAGCTATTCCAATCGAAGATGCTATAGAGACCTTGATGATCTCCCTCATTTGATTTTCTTTAGGAAAAAACGGTTAAAAAATTAAAGAAAGCTTTACGTAATTTTAACCTCTCCAAACCCTTTTAGTTACTCTTAATATGTTTTCACCAATGACTTTCCTTATTTCGTTATCAGAGTAACCGTTTTTAACTAACCACCTAACTATGTTTGAGTACTCAGAGGGATTCTCAAGACCATCAACGAATTCCGCTCTTGGGAATTCTGGTAGGCCCTCCTCAAATGCTCTAATAGATAAATACTCCCTGAAAACTTTATGTAGCCATACATGATCTCCAAATAGAGTATCAGGACCAAATGCAACGTGGTCAATTCCTACGAGCTTCTCTATGTATTTGAAGTGATCCATAACGCTTTCTATGCTGTGCCTAGGATGCTCCCTTGATATTGTAGTGTGGGGGGCAGCCTCAATTCCAAATACCCCTCCTCTCTCGGCTAAAGCTTGAATTACCTCATCTGGCTTCATCCTCCTTGAAGGCCAAACGCTTCTAGCGCCTGCGTGGGTTATAACTACTGGATCCTTGCTGTAATTTATAGCATCTAAACTAGTTTTATCCCCTACGTGAGCTAGATCTATTAACATACCTATCTTATTCATCCTCTCGACCAAGTCCTTTCCCAAATCAGTTAATCCCCTATCGTTTTTATCTGCTAATCCTGAGCCAAACTCGTTGCCCCTACTATATGTTACTCCCATACATCTAACTCCCAGACCGTAAAGTATGTCTACTCTAATTAAGTCCTCCCTTATGTGAGGTGCTCCTTCCAAGTGCAGAACCATTGCCACTTTTCCATCTTTAAAAGCCTTCTCGAAGTCCTCTCCCTTCTTAGCTATAAATACAAAGTCTTGATGGTCTATATCACTCCTAAGAACACCTATTTGATGTATTACGTTGTCCCAATCCCAAGGGTCGTTAGATCTAATTAGCGCTATACCATCATGTAGACCCTCGAAAACACCGTCCATACCTGAATAAGCTAATCCCTCATAACCTACGCTCCACCTTCCTGCCCTCATGTACTCTATAAACTCCGACGGATTATCTGGAAATACTTGTGTGTGTTCATGAAATGATATCATGATTGATTTCTCTATTATCTCCCTTGCTTTGTCCTCTTCATTCTTGCTAAGTTGAACTTTGCTTGAGTTCACCCTGTTAATTTCCTTTGCCAGTTTGAAAACCCTGTAGTCTTTATTTGGTTCCAAATAGGAAAAGGACTTATATCCTGAATACCTTTTGTTAGATCCCATAATATGTCCTATATACCGTGAAGCCTAAGAAGTATTAAAACTTTTAGGTTCTAAAATTATCCTCTTCATTACATAAGAGAAATTAGTTTTCTGGTTAAACTGAGTAGATATATAACTATTATTTTACTAATAGTTTTTTAGAAATAAAAAGATTTAAAATATAATTTCCTTAATCCTTCACCCATAATGCCCCTAATGGAGATCAGGTTCAGAAAGTGCGTGTTATGAAAAATATTGAGCTAATATAATTAAATTAAATATAAAAATATATAAATTTTAAGAAATGATAAGTTTAGATTTATGCTCTAGGAGGTAGTTCAGATTTTATTTCTTATATTTCCAATAAGATTGGTTAACATATGTTCATGTTTTTCCCTCAAAATTTATTAACTTAATAACCAAGAATAACTCATGAAAATATTGGTTGTTGGAGCTGGCATAATGGGGAGTGGGATCTCGCAGGTACTAGCTTTAAATAATCATAATGTAATATTAGGAGATGTTGATGAATCTCTGTTAAAGACTTCTATAGACGCGATTAAGGAAGGACCTTATGGATTAATTAGGTTAGTTGAAAAGGGGAAACTTAAGGAAGATGAAGTAGTAAAGGTGTTGTCCAAAATAAAGACTTCAGTTGACTACTCAAATAACTGTGAAGATGTGGAATTAGTAATAGAGGCAGTAACTGAGAATCCCCAGGTCAAGAAGAATGTATTTAATAAATTAGATAAAATGTGTCCAGAGAAGACCATCTTCGTTTCTAATACTTCCAGTATACTGATAAGCGAGCTAGCTACATCAGTTAAGAGGAAGGATAGGTTTGCAGGCATGCATTGGTTTAATCCTGCACCTATAATGCCCCTAATAGAAGTAGTGAAGGGTCCACTTACATCTGAACAAACTTTGAGTTTTATAGTCGAACTCTCAAAAAGCCTGGGAAAAACACCAATAATAGTTAACGATTCTCCAGGCTTCTATACCACAAGGTTCATAATAGCGACTTTATTGGAAGCAATAAGGATGTTTGAGGAGGGAATAGCTGGTATAAAGGAAATCGATGAAATGACTAAGTTAGGATATAGACACCCTATGGGACCTTTTGAATTGATGGACTTAATTGGATTAGACACCGTACTTCACATATCGGAATATTTGTATGAAAACTTAGGTAAAGAACAGTTCAAACCACCTATAACACTTAAGAAGTTAGTCCTGTCAGGGTATTTAGGAGATCCAAAAGTTAAAAGAGGAAGCAAAGGAGGATGGTACTCTTTCTATATAAGAAGTTAGGTATATATCTAAACCTTGGGTTCATATCTACCATCTATTGAGGTCCAGGCAGCGTCAACATATATTACACTTCCGGTAATATATGAGGATGCTGGCATTGCAAGGAATATAGCTACTGCTGCTATCTCTGAGGGCTCAGCCCATCTCCTTAAAGCAGTCTTATTCAAATAGGCTCTATACCATTCAGGGTCTTCCTTTATTTGCCTTGTTAGAGGAGTATCGACGACTCCAGGAGCTATGCAATTTACCCTTATGTTATATCTACCCCATTCTGCAGCAGCGGTTTTAGCTAACTGAACCATAGCCGCTTTAGTCGCGGCATAAACTGACTGACCTTGCTCCACAACTAAATGCCTAATCGAAGATATCAATATGATGCTACCTCCTTCCTTATTTCTCATCATAGATATACCCCCTTCCTTCAAAAGGACGAAACTACCTTTAAGATTTACATCTACAACTCTTTCGAACTCCTCGTAAGTATAGTTCTCTATGGACTTCCTAACATTTATTGATGGTACTATATATAGAGCATCGATTCTATTTAGTTGACTAACGGAGTAATTAAATAACTCCCTAACCTCATTGATATTTGTAATGTTGCACTTGAATGATTTGATATCATATCCTTTAAGCCTCAATTCTTTAGTTAGCTCGCTGAGCCCCTGCTCATTTACATCACTTGCAATAACCTTTCCGCCTAACGATGAGAAAGCAATGGCTATTTCCCTCCCTATCCCAGAGGCTGCTCCTGTTACAATAGCTACTTTATCTTTTAT
>Ga0079046_1000345_pt1 | contig 11720 bp, 8 predicted proteins | sample BED_host_MetaG_FD_76330 | JGI IMG/M metagenome (GOLD analysis project Ga0079046, IMG submission 76330) | Hot spring microbial mat communities from Yellowstone National Park, Wyoming, USA - BED_host_MetaG | ecosystem: Environmental > Aquatic > Thermal springs > Hot (42-90C) > Microbial mats ... | reverse complement strand
CGTCAGTGGGTTTTGGAAAATTGCGATATGGTAAAGGTTGCTCAAAAAGTATTGCATGCATATTCGATAGCGGAAATTGGACTCCCTTAAATTAATTACCTGAGGGCTCGGACAATGTAATAATAACCGTGCCGGTTACATCTCCGTCCAGCTTGTCAGATCTTTATTAACGACTTTTTCTAGTCGACGTATGTCTATTTCGTATGCGGGTGCAAGAAGTCTTATTGCTTCTCTATCCACACGTGGGGTTACCAGTAACATATCTAGTACTTTGGTTCGTAAATGCTGTACCGCCGGTTTCTTTTCGGCGTATTTATAGATACTTTGTATAAGATTAGTTCTCCAAAACTTTTCAATAAGCTGATAGACTGCCTTTGTTTTAGGCATGCCTGATGTATTGTACTTAGCGTTTATTATCTTTGGTGTAAAATCAGGATCAACGTCTAGAAACCTGTATATTTCGCTGACAGTTGCCCTAGGGTTTTTTTCGAGTTTGTCAAACCATGCAATATGGACATTAGAAAAGTTATTGAGAAAGGCTTCTACCTGGGCTGCATATAATCCAACGTCTCTGTAATACCACATGGGTTGGTACTTAAGCTTCATGCGTGTGCTTTCAGCATTGATAGCTTCTGAGAATGATAGGGTTTCCTGTCCGTACCTGGATAGAAACGCATAGGCAGAAACTGCTCGCTGATACGGGTTTCGCAGAATCACAACTATTTTAGGGTTGCCCAGAATTTGCTTTATTTTTTTTATGCTTGCTTCATGATAGTAGAGATAAAACACGGATGTTTCGCCGACCGCATAATAGTTAGTCAAATTACTGAATAGGCCCTTATATGCTTCAAGGGAGTCTATACATTCAACCGGTTTCATATCTGGGCCTTCGACCATGCCTTGCATGCACTTGGCGCAAAAAAAATGTGGTTCTTTTTCGGTAGCCATGCCAATTTGTGGATGCGCAGATAAGTAATTTGTTAGTGCTGTTGTGCCGGCACGAGCAGTGCCGACAACCAAGAACGTAGGTAATGGCATTGACTGAACCTCATTTAAGACTACACAAAAACGTAATTCCGCTCTTGTTCGGAACAGACATAAAATATAATATAACAATGTGTATTTTCTTCACGTCTATGCGAGCGATGCAGTGTACCAATTAGACTTATATTTGTCATTTGAGGATTTACATTAGTCATAGATAGATTAAAGCTCGTTATATACATGGCCTACAGAAATTCAGGAACTGAAAGTACTAAGAAAGTGTAATGACAGCAGTGTACCTCCAATTTGTATTCAAAATTTGATCATGCTTAATGTAGCAGGGTTGTGAGGATCTATGTGGATGGTCAACCTATGCGGTGAGATTTAGGCAAGAGTATATTGCGTATGTGATGCGGTATTTTGGGTATATGGTTAGGAGACTACAGTGAAGCGTCTTGCCATTTATATGAACAAGGATCCGCAAGCTATAATTGCGCTGATTTTGCCTTTGGCACTTACTGTTTCCTTAACGCTAACAGGGTGCGGACAGAACTCGCTTAATGTCGTGGCCCAACAAGCAGCTGTCGCTTATGCGCGTGGCGATTATGGAGAGTGTGCAAGTCTTTACAGCCGGCTTGTTGCAAATGAGTCTCAAAATGTTACCGCTATCCTGGGGGAAGCACAGTGCCTTTCATCTCAGGGCAATAAATTACAGGCAGCTCGAGTATTGGAGCAGGCTTACCGGGCGGATCCGCAAGATCCCAACGTCTTGATAGAACTAGCTAACGCTTATGTCAATGTTGGAAGCAATGGTTTAGCCCTTCACTATTATTACCTAGCACTCAGACTATCATCACTTTCCCCGCAGGGTTACTATAATGTTGCTTACGGGCTTGAGTCACTGGGTTATACAACTGCTGCTCTGCATGCGCTGGCATACGGTCTTCGACGTTATCCTTATTACTACGAATTAATGTTATATATGGGTGACTTATATTTTATGCAAGGTCAGATTAAGATCGCAGGTAACTGGTGGTCTAGAGCTGTTGCAAATGCTAGTATTCCTGTAAATAAAGGGGCGGTTTATGCTGACATGGGACAACAATATATGCGTGCAGGATTTGAAGAATTAGCGGCCTCAGATCTTTCGAAAGCAATAATATTTGGGTACGACCAACCCTGGGTGTACAATGACGCAGCCGAAGCCGAGTATTCCTTGGGTCATATCAAGTCAGCTATAGCCATGGAGCTAGATGCAGTACACAAGGCAGCGTCGCAAGGGGCAAACTCGAGAAACTTGGCTGCAGCTTATGCTTTGACGCTTGCACAATACTATTTATCAACCGGTAATGTTAATACCTACATAGATACATTAGATTATGCTCTGAAATTGTGCCCCAAAAATAATACATATTTATGTACACAAATATTGGAATCTCTTAGTAACGTAAGGCAATGAGATTACAAAACTTGAGCTTGGTAAAGGATTCAGTTAGGCTGATTGTGGTTTGTCAAAACTGGAGAAGAGTGTTAGTTACATATATAAAGAACCACGTTTTTAGCTACAAGGAGGATTACCTTTTTATAATGCGCAGGCCATATCATACCCTTGTCGCACCAGCACATCCGGGATCTTTCTATGATGTTTATCTAAAAGATTGCTACCAGTTTGATCTTCTGCCGTGGCCAGATGGGTCAAAAAAACCACAGCTTATAATTGATATCGGTGCGAATATAGGTGCTTTTACGGTTAGAGCTGCGCTTAGATATCCTAATGCTAAGGTGCTTGCTGTAGAACCATCACCCCATGCATGCCGTTATCTTAAAACAAATATAAGCATGAATATGCTTGACGAAAGAGTTACAGTAGTACAGGCTGCTGTCGCTGAGTCTAGCGGGATAAGCGTTTTGCATGAATCCGAAGAGTCGATTGCAAGTAGCTTGTATTTCATTCCTCAAAGCCATTTCTCGGATATTGCAGTAACAAGTATATCGATTGAGGAGTTGTTAGATTCAATTTACTTACCAATCGACATTGTAAAGGTAGACTGCGAGGGCTGTGAGTATGACCTCGTAAGGCTACATCAAGCGCAGATCTGGCAGCGAGTCAAGTACATTCTGCTTGAACTGCATATTGCCAATAGTAATTTGGCCTTAGAATTGATAAAGACGCTACAAATACTTGGTTTTGAAATGGCCTGGCAAAGTGCTGAAATTTCCAATACCAAATTTAAAATGATCACATTGGCACTTTATAACAGGCTATTCGTTTGAGGGTCTTCCTAGTCTGGTACTTTGCGCTTACTGAAGACTGCTAGGATAATGCCCACAAGATATGCGCCTATAAAAATGCCGAAAAGATCCGCGTAAGCACCTCCAACGTCTGAAACTACTATTCCTCCCATGACAAAGTTAATGATTATGCCTTTCCAAATAAGGTAATACAGTATAGATGCTATTATGGCGCTAGAGATTCCTACGCTAAACATCCATTTGGAACGCCATGGCAAATCTATTTGTTTGGTTTCTTCGGTTTGATTTAGCAAAGTGCTTGACTCATGCGCTGCCGTGATTATTCGTTTCCGCTGTCTTAACAAGATAAACAGTATAGTAGATAAGTCGATCAGTAAAAACACGATGTACAGCTTTTCGCCCAGGTACTGCCAAAAGTCTGGTGCGTAGGATATGGACAAGATTTGCGACCTGTGTGAAGACAATATAAATGCCTGAAAAAGCCCATTCACGGAAATTGGATAGCTGCCGCTAAGATGCCAGCCTGGATCATAAGCTATGCGGGCATACAATATAGATCCCTTTATCTTTCTGTATCTACAGTCCAGCAATTTTATAGTGGCAGAAAAACTTGAATCATTCATTCTTGGCTGACATATGCTGGCATAATTGTGTGGGTGAGTAACCAAGTTATAAGAACCAGCACTATAAACGATACAGCCTTGTAATAACAGCGAGGGCGGATAGCTAAACTTAACTAATGCGGACTTTATTGTTGGTGTCTTGTATAGATATAAGTGAGGAGCTATGCGGCTAGGTAGCAGGCGGGTGCGCAAGGGATATGTGACAGTGAGTGAGGTTTCACCATGGAGCGCACTGTCACTCTCTGTTGCTACCACAATGTACTTGTGGTCCGGCATGACGTAGCACATACCACTGGATGCCGGATATAAGATTGCGCTCCCTGGCGGTGGCTTTTGTGCACGGAGTGCTACACCCATGGCGTCCCGATTGCCATATTCATAAACGATTGGGACGTTTGCAGTCCATTTGAGAAGTGCGATGGAGTTGGACATACTGGCGGGGGCCCCAACAACATATATTGATTTAGTAGCATAAATAGCCAAGGGCGAGGGCTTTTTTATGCGCCATACTGCGAGCCTAAAGTTGGTATTTCCAAGTACAGTTGGCTTACCAAAATTTGCCACATTGATCTTGTAAAGTTTGTTATAAATGTCTTGGTAGTTTGGAAATCCCTGTTGTAGTATAAATTTCTGCCCTGATGGTAGTACTATTGCGCTAGCACCAGTTAATTTGACAATGTAACGCATGGTCTGGGTTCTATAGTAGCAAAATGGGATATCAGGGGCTGCGTCACAGTATTCTACAGCGAAGGGATCGTTGAAGGAGGGTGTTCCGTACAGCGCTAGTGTTGGGTGGTTTGGTGTGCCTGGATCAAGATATGCTCTGGTTGTTGGCTCAGCCAGGTAGCCAAATCCGACTAGCCACAAAATTACGTGGTGCTTTGGAAGTGTATGTTCTAGAGTAATGAACTTCGACATCGCACTGGGCATACTGAAAGACACTGTCTCGTAACCTAGTTGGCCTGTTTCAAGTGGAATAAAGTTTGTAAGTAACAACGCTAAGCAAAATATGATGCTTGCAGCAGTTAGTGCTGGGAAGCCTATGTTTAACTTACTTTGTGCTTTTTTTGCGATACTTATCAATTCGAGCAAGACTTTAGGGATTAGAACAGAATAGGCCAATGCAATGATCCAGTATAATGGTGATGAATCTCTAAACAGGTTCCAACCTAGGATGTGGTCGAACAACCAAGTGTATATTTGGCCTGCTGGAGCATTTGTTGACTTTATTAGAAAAGATGCGCATAGGGCAGAGAATATGAGCCAGGCTAGGTCTAAATCAAGGGAGTTAAAAATCAGAAGGCTTACAAATATAGATAGCGGCAAAAGCAAATACACAGGGGCTACAGGAACTGGTGTAAATCCCTGAATAGGAACACCGTTAGTCCACCATGGGCTAACTGCGGTAAGTCCGTTAACAATGTTCATAAACGCTATCCATGGTGTGCTCGGTATAGGCAGGTTTGGATTACCGGCGTAGAAGTGCAGAGGTAGAATCCAGTACATCTGGCTGAGGGCGAATCCCAAAATTATAATTACTGTATATAAAACAATGCTAACTGCTTTGCCGTTTTTAATAGATCGAGGAATCTCAAATATTAGCCTTAAAATTATAAGTACGATCGTCAGGTAAGTGATGCGGAGCTCATACGCCGCGACTAAGCTAAGGGCAAGCACAGATAGCGGAGCGTAAATAAGTTTACCTTTTAGCAATCTTATATAGCATAAAAGTACAAGAGGAGCTAGCGCTTCGGCTGCAGCTACTGTGACCTGGCCTGGAATTAAAAGCATATAAGAGTTGCCAGCATACGCCAGTCCGGATAGCACAGCAAGTAATGGATTTACGTTCAGCTCGGTAGCTAATAACCATGGAGATAAAACTGAAAACACGGCTACTGGAACATAGAAGATAATGAGTGTTATTATTTCACCACTCATATGCAACTTGGAAAGGGTTCCACCGAACGCTAAAATTGGTGATATATCATTTCCGACAAAATTAGGCTTGCCGAACGCTGTGAATGGTCGCCATATGCTGGGCCACGGGTAAGCGTACTTAGAGTAGATATCGTTAGGGTTCCATCCATCATCACCTGACGCTATTACATGCGTGGTCAGCCATGTATGATGAATCGCCAAAGCTATCATAATAATGACGAAATATATAAGTATCCAAATCCATAGTGGCTTGCTACTTACTCTCTTAGCCATAAGTTCTGATTAGCTATAATCCGTGGCGGCAGTATGCTCATAATTATAAAGAAAGCCGCAAACATGCTCGGTTAAGATGGATAACGAAAATAATACAAGCTTTTATTGTACTTAGAGTAGTCAGGCTTTCATAAAGAACAGTTTTATACGCATTTGACATTCTTCTCTTAATAAAATGCTTGAGGCGTTCCGCGATCCCTGTAAACGAGAGCAAAAAAGTGAAACTTTGAAGCTCTGCTGTTCTATACCTATACAAGTTATTCGCGTACACAGAATTTTTCATGTGTCGAGCACTAGGTTTGCGACAATTTTAACGGGCGATTCCTTCAGCATGAAGGCCTAATACACATAGCCGAGGATTGGGTTTAATCATCAAGCTCATGCGTACTTCCAAGATACATAATTACTTCCTTTTGCCAAAGGCGTACCAAACCAGCTTACTTTGCTATCTCTACTTGGCAAAGCCTTGTTTTAGGTATAAAAGATATTAAAAACTGATGTGCCTCGCGTGTTTGAAAGTTTCATTAAATGATGTGGTTTTGAGTTGTTGATTTTTAAGCCCCATGGCAACATATAGCGAGAATTCGATTGCTGTTCTACCAAATAAATGTACGCGGAACCTAAGCTCTGTCCAAATTTTGTTCTTTACAGAGTCTTTGTCATGTAAAGGTGGTCCTGCAATTGTGAAGGTTTATTGTCTGACAGATAGTCGTAAGTGTATAGCTAGTGGTGTGGAGTACTAGCTTAAGTATGGAAGCAAGTACAAAGCTGGTACCATTTTTAAGCCTAGCATAAGTGAAAAAGAAGTGTAAGAGGTTGTCGACACCTTGAAGAGTGGTGGATAAGATATGGGCCAAGATGCGAGCAATTTGAGTGGGAGTTTGCGGAGTATGTTGGGAGCAAGCACGCTATATCAGTGAGTTCATGTATCGCGGGGCTTCAGTTAGCGTTAGTCGCACTTGGGGTAAAAAAGGTGATGAATTAATAACGACGACTATGACGTTTTGTTCGGCAGTCAATGTAATTCTTTATGTTGGAGCAAAACCTGTATTGGTAGATGTTAATAAGGTGAGTTTTAACTTAGATGTAGAAACGGCGATAGATAGGATCAGTAATAGGACGAAGGTTATTCTCCAGTGCATTTGTACGGGCAGCCGGCTTGAGGTAGTTAGTCAAAGGGGCGATAAAAGTTGTTCAGAATGCGGCGCATGCTATAGAAGCAAGATGTAAGGACAAGAAAGTGGTTAACATAGGTAATATTACAGCGTTTAGTTTTTATGCGACCAAGGACATTACACCTGCTGAAGGTGAGATGGTTACTGCGAACAGTGATGAGATGGCTGATAAGCTGAAGATAGTTAAGCTACCCGGGTTAAGTTTAGATGCTTGAAGAGGTATTAGCTTGGGGCTACCGACATTGTGAGTGGGTTGAGATAGGATGTAAGGGCAATATGACAGACTTTCAAGTGTCACAGGTATTTGGCAATTAAGGAAGGAAGATAGGTAGCGAGGTAAGGGAAAATGATGGTTGACCTGTGCAACCAATTACTAGAGGTACAAGAGATAGTAAGGCCAATAATAAGGGCGAATGACAGCGTACATTTTCAGTCTTACAACTAGTACCCTGTCATTGTGGCGACGGTGTGGACAGGGATGAGATGCTAGGCTATCTTCAGTCATTTAGGGTTGGGGTTCATTTCATAGCAGAACTCATGCATTCTCATTTTAGAAAAGTTGCGGGGTATATAGTCTTCCGGTTGCTGAAAATGCTGGCAAACGACTTGTATCTCTTCCCCTTTTTTCCGAACTATACAATAAAATAATGTTGAGCATGTGGTTGAGTGTGTGAAATCATATGCATATAGGCATCGTGCTTCCAACATAAGTAAGCTTTTATAACTTGTTCGATGCTCTTAAGTTTACGATAATAGTCCCCGGCGTTGGCCGAAGCCATCGAGCTGTTTATAATACCTCGATGTGTCGTAGGTCGGCAGTGCCGACACAGGTAGGAATGTGGTGTGCGGTTCTAAATCTTTTCGATGCCTAGTATTGATTTTATTAAGTCCCAGGTATTGCTAGAGGTCTATTATGCTTATTAATTCGCGGTATGTGAGCCGAACAGCTGACAAGTAACGAATAGAGTAAATTGTAGATGGCGTTGTATAGTGTTACTTTGATAGTGTACTCAGACCACCTAATTATCGTTCACAATAAGGTAAATTACATACCAAGAATACCTTCTATTGCATAATACATGCGCTTACAAAAGAGTGCGAGCATACGTTTGTAGGTCAGTGCGTTTGGTCATGCGGGTGGTGTTGTTTATTTACTCTAGCCCTGGAGCACTTTATGTCACGAGATAAACGCGCTACGAATTATCAAAACCTCATATCTACAGGCCAGCAAGCTTACCTTCATACGAGCTTGTTTCTCCAGTTAACTCGATATGCAAAATGGCGACTGATGTAACTATGAGACCAGAGAATGTTTATATAGCCCCATAGTAATGAGACGAACTAAGGTGTCGGCTAAACTTATATGTGCTGTATATTAGGTAGTAATTTTCATATGTATTGACACTTAGGAATATACTGTCCCATTGTTCAGTGCTTCTATTTCATAGGGGTATATTTTAGTGTCAGGTAGAGTTTACGATATGTTACCGCTTGATAAATCCCTATACCGAAGGTAGCAAAAGCTATGTGTAACTGTAGGTATAAATCCCCCTTGTAACTGTAACGCTGGGGTTTAAAGATTCAAGGCAATCCATTGATTAGTTGACAGTTTTTGCATTGGCTTTGCTTTTGCGGGATATCTGTCATTGTGATAATTTGCTCCCATTTTACGGATACATGTGAATTAAACACTTGTCGATACACACAGTATAGTCAACATGGAACAGGCCGCTAAACGATGGACTAAACCAGAGGCCTGAGCCAAACTTAAGTGTTTAACATAGCAATTGTGATGCACTAGAATTTACTAATGTTGCTATTTGGTTAAAATCTATGTGCAAAAACTTTACTTGGTACGAAAGTGTTGACTGGAAGTGGTTTGCTGTAATCAAAGACTTTGATGCCGTATACGACTTTCGTTTGTAAATGTATCCTGAGCTTATCGCCATTCACACGCAAATGCGTTGTTAGTACCATTTTGTCATGGCTCGCAGGATCTCCAAGTCGGCCGGTAAATACCGGTAAATAATGGAAATTAGGGTGCTCTGCGGTTAGTCGCTGGCGGCCTAATAAGCCTTACTACCACATGTGTACGGGCTTAACGATATCTAGACAGAGCCGAAATACAACGCAATAACAATGTCGTTTAAGGTAGCGGCGATTGTTGTGGCAAATTTAATATTCTAGCGATAATTGGCGTATATTACGAATTGTATGCAGTCCAATCGAGCCCATACGTTGACATGATTTTGATGGGTGATTGCTTGCGTGCTACTAATATTAATGTAGCTAAGAGTCTTTAACTAGGTGAATTTGACAAGACAGATGATCAATTTCTTGCAGAGCCTCTACGGCCTATATATAGGCAGAACGTACTATTAATTCAAGAGGTTGATCGAAGATGATTAAATGCGGTTGCCGTATGGAGTTATTTTTGTAGGGAGCCCGTACTACTAATGGCTTCAGTAAAATTTATCTTACGAACGTATGACCGTGAAACCAACAGTCCTGCGACTATGAGTGGAGCCTTCCACGCACCACAAGGTGATAATTTATGCCTTAGCAATGTATAGCTGAGTACTTTGGTCATGTAGCGTCGAGTCCGTATGATGAATATAAACTAAACATTATCTTAAAAGGATGATTGCGGCACTTTCTTGACAGAGAAGCCAAGGAAGTAAATTAGAAAATATAGCGTGACCTTGATCTTTGTAGTTCGCGGGATTATATAGTAGGAACCGCATGCGCAGGGTAAAATGCAAACGGTATTTTGTCCAATTAATCGTAACATCAAACATGCGAATGGTAAAATTATTTGCCAGTAGCAGTCAATTATACAAAATATACTATGAGAAATTTGTTAAACGAAAAGCCTACCGATAAACTGCACGGGAGGTTACTGTTCACCTCGGTCTTTATTCCAAAGTCATCTATAGCTGGTAAAAGAGTGTTAGATATAGGATGTGGCTATGGATGGCTGGAGTTATGGTGTTTAAATAACGAAGTCAAGCAGGTCGTGGGAATTGAGCCGCGACAAAGCGCTTTAGAAACGGCCGTAAGATATCTACCTACTACGGATCGACTTGTGCTAAAAGTTGCAGATGCGCTTAGTTTGCCATTTGATGACTGTAGCTTTGACACGGTAATATGCCTAGAGGTTATGGAACATTTGCCTAAGGGCACCGAACTTAAATTGCTTTCAGAAGTTCAGAGAGTGCTCATACCAGGAGGTATTCTGTACTTATCGACACCTTTCAGATCAACTATTGCTACGCTTTTGGATCCCGCATGGTGGTTGGTTCGACACCGGCATTACACTATGGAGCAAGTTATATCCTTAATTTTTAAAGCGGGATTAGTCCCGAAAAATGTAGTTTTAAGAGGTGGTATTTGGGAAATTGTTGGTATGCTTGACCTATATATATCAAAGTGGGTTTTTCGAAGGCAAACATTTTTTGCCGATGCCATTAGTCGTTACCAGGACAAAGAGTGGCTTACAGGAGCTACCCATTTTACTAACATATTTTCTGTTGCAACAAAGCAATAATTTCATTTGGAAAGCTGTTGTAGCCATTGCATAATTGACTTACATACGCTGACGTGATCGGTTCGACGAGTAAGATTATGTTCCGTGTAGAAACATTAAGCAATGCCACAGCGTGCATTCTTCATTAGAGTGGCGATTGGCAGCCAGATATAGGCTGTGATATGTAAGTTTTCATAATTTTTCTCTGTTCGCCGCATGCGTTATTTGCTTTAACCGATAGCTGCAATGAATTTTAGTAGTATGTCTTAAAAAACCGTAGGTGCGATTTTTGATTTGCGAATAAATGAGCAAGAAAGCTCGGACCTTTAGTGAGGAGATTAATTGTTGGTAAAAGTATATATTCAATAATTCTTATGATATATGGATAAAGCCAATAAACGAAAGAATACCATCATGAAGATCATATGGCGTACAGTTGCCAATATCATGTGATAATTTGCCCTAAATATAGAAGAAGGGTTTTTGTTCCTCCCATCGATGAGAGATTGAAGGAAATGATTCTTGAAAAAAACAGGGTTATTATGGGCATACGGTACTTTAGATGTAGGTTATGCCTGACCACGTGCACCTTCTTATAGACTTGAACTCCAAGATAGTGTATAGTATGTTGCGAACAGAATTAAGGGATATATGACACATGTTCTCAGAACTCAAGAGAAAACTTCCTATCTTATGGACACATTCAAAATTCATTTTTCAGTGAGTGGCAGTGGGGCTTGAGGTTGTAAAGGAATACATTGAGGAGCAGAAAGGGGGAATGATTTTAATATTCAACCTCAGGCATAGCAGGGATGTTTCTGAAGAATTGAGGAAGGCCAAGCAGATTACGGAGTTTGTGGGCAGGACTCACTCGCTTTACCCTAAAGACATCAAATGCTTTGGTCTAAAGAGCATTATTGCAAACCAGATATTGAGAAAGTATTCGAG